>Ga0209630_10001430_pt1 | contig 25461 bp, 28 predicted proteins | sample COG_01_FD_184745 | JGI IMG/M metagenome (GOLD analysis project Ga0209630, IMG submission 184745) | Pelagic Microbial community sample from North Sea - COGITO 998_met_01 (SPAdes) (version 2) | ecosystem: Environmental > Aquatic > Marine > Neritic zone/Coastal water | place: Helgoland, sampling... | reverse complement strand
GCATTTCACGTTGTCGTATATAAGTAAAAGTTGAATTTTCAATAACTTCTTTTATTTCTTTTAAGTAATGTTCTTTAGATGTGCCCTTAAGTTGTGCTTCTAATTCGAATGAATTATCAAAATGATCTTCAATCGACCTTTTTCCTCTTCCAGTTACTATCGCCATATTAGATATACCAGCAGAAATTGCTTCTTCAACTCCATATTGAAGAAGGGGTTTAGTAAGAATTGGTAACATTTCTTTAGGGACTGCTTTAGTGGCTGGAAGAAAACGAGTACCATAGCCAGCTGCAGGAAAAAGACATTTACTTATCATAAATTTTTTTAATAGAATTAATATGCATATCTAATTTGTATGTTAACAGAATGATTGCCTAAATTCATTCTAGACTATTAGAATATTTTTGTTATTTTTATAATTAAATTTAAATAAAGATTTATAAAGAAATAATTAGAATTTTATAAAGATTAAAATGAGGGGTTTGTGGATATAGAGATCTGCCCATCTCCATTAAGTGACGGTTCGAATCTATTTAATTATCGGGTTTTAGTTTCACTGTTGTCTAAATTTGTATATTTCATAAGCCGTAAAAAACTTGTTATTTCCCCTACAATCTATATTTTAGCAAAAAAGCCGGCTATTACTTTATAGTTGATATTCAATACAACTCATTAAATAGACTAAATAAACCCATTTATCACAACTATATATTTCATACAACTTAATTATTTATTAGATTTTTTTTTAATTAATTCTCTTATAATAACTCTATATAAAATTGATTTTCTTATAATGCTTGACTCTAAAACATCAATTCAATTTATTAACCATGCTTCAGTTATAGTTAATTATGAAGATGTATCCTTATTATCTGATCCTTGGTATTTTAATGATGCTTTTCACAAAGGATGGAACCTATTAGTCGAGCAGACACCTAATGAAATTATTGAAATTATAAATAGTATTACCCATATTTGGATTTCTCATGAGCATCCTGATCATTTTTCAATCAGCTTTTTTAAGATTTATGAAGAGTTGATTAAAAGTCAGGATATTATTATTTTATTTCAGGAAACGAAAGATAAGAGGGTTAAAGATTTTTTTAAAAAAAATGGATTCAACTTTAATGAGTTAAAGTTTGAGAAACCTTTTTTCATTAGTAATGAATTCAAAATTACATGTATTAAAGACGGTTTTTATGATTCTGCATTATTTATTCAAACAAAAGATAAGAAAATACTTAATTTAAATGATTGTAATGTTAGAACAGAGTCCAGGGCAACTGAAATTTATAAAATTACTGGGAGTTGTGATATTCTTCTAACTCAGTTTAGTTATGCTGCATGGAAGGGTGGAGAGGATAATTTAAACTGGAGAAAACTTGCTGCAAAAGAAAAACTTAATGATATTTTCCTTCAAGTTAAGACCTTTAAGCCAAAGCAAATTATACCCTTTGCTAGTTTTATATATTTTTCCAATGAATCTAATAAGTATTTAAATGATTCAGTAAACTGGCCAAAAGATGTTTCAAATAAACTAAGGGATATTGATATATTTGTAAATGTAATGAAACCATATGATTATCTTGATGAACTTAACCCATTAGATAAGTTAAAGAATGCTAATGATTATTGGGAAACGAAATTTAGAAACATTTCCGCTAACAAATATAACAAGCATAATATTATTGAGATTAGTGAGCTTCAAGAATGTTTCATTAAATATCAAAAAAGAGTCTTTAGTAATAACAGCAAATTTTTTATTAGACTTGCAAGATTGCTAAGTCCAATTAAGATATTTCAACCAATCATTATTAAATTAAAAGACACAAATGAAACAATTATTTTAGATTTATTTCTTGATTCTTTATGTCCATCAAATTTAAATGCTGATTTAGCTATGTCTTCGGAGTCTCTAAAGTTTATTCTAAGCTTTCCATTTGGATTTGATACTCTAACAGTTAATGGCTGTTTTGAAGAAGAAAATAATAATGGTTTTATAAAAGCTACTAAGTCTTTAGCTATTGAAAACCTTAATAATATTGGTATTAAGTTTAGTCCTTCAATATTATTTAATTCAACTGTAATTTTTATGTTTTTAAAACAATTAAAAAAAGTTAAAAATAGGCAGAAAATTAGTTAGACTGAGTTTTATGAATAGATAATTTATTAACCTATTATAAGTAACAATTTTAATTTATTTTTGTTTTTGGGGTTTCGCCTTTTAAGGAAATAAGGGTGCTCTAAAATTCAAAATCAAATTCAAAAATAGAGTTTAATATGGTATCTTTTAAATTTTTTAGTTTTTACTTTAATCACTTTTTTGCTTTGTGACTTCAATTAATTTCCTGTAGATAGTATATTTGAATATTCCAATATTACCAATATTAATAGCTTCAATAACTACTTTTGTGGCAATAATAGTATTGCGACCTTTTGCAATAAAAATTGATCTAGTCGATAATCCAAATACTAGAAAACTCCATAATGGTTCTGTCCCAATTATTGGTGGAATTGCAATGTATATTGGAGTAGTCGTTAGTATTATAGTAACCTTAAATAATTTGATTCAATTTGGTTATTTATTTATTGCAACCTCTATAATATTAATAGTTGGATTATTAGATGATTATCGTCATATCCAAGTTTCTATTCGCCTTTTTTTTCAAGTTTTTGTTGCATTAATTCTAGTCATGCTTGGTAATTCAATTTTAGCGTCATTTGGTAACTTATTTGGAAACGGTGAAGTTATTCTTAATGAGTCAGCATATCTTTTTTCTGTATTAGCATTAATTGCAGGAATGAATGCACTTAATATGACAGATGGCCTTCATGGACTTGCTGGAGGGACCAGTTTAATTACTTTTCTTGCTATTCTTTACCTATCTCTAGATAATGTTTTATACGGAACACTGCTGATCCTATTTCTTTTATGCTCTGTACTTCCAGTATTTTTATTAAATAATTTGTGTATTGGCTTTTCTAAGAATAAGCGAATTTTTATGGGAGACGCTGGTAGTATGGTTATTGGATTGATTATTGCCTGGTTATTATTAGAACTATCTCAGGGAGAAGATCGTGCATTTTCTCCTGTTACATCGTTATGGCTTTTTGCCTTACCTTTGATTGAAATGTTTACAGTTGTGATCAGAAGAGTGGTTAGAGGAAAATCGCCTTTTAAACCAGACCTAACCCATGCTCATCACACACTAATTCGATTTGGTTTTGGAGAAAAATCTACACTCTTAGTTTTGCTATTATTTTCTATAGTAATGGCAATAGCTGGAATTTTAGGTGAATTATATGAGTTGGATGAATGGATAATGTTTGTTGGATTTTTGCTAGTCTTTTTATTGTATGTTCTCATATATGGATTTTTATTGAAAATAAAATAAAATAATTTTAATTCACAGTAGGATACTAAGATGGAAGATAATTTAGAATATCCCCTTAATATAAACTTTATTTTAAGGAAAAAGAAAACACTTAAAAGAGAGCTTTTAAAAAAAGATAATTTTATTGAAAAAAAAATTGTGATTTTGGGTGGCTCATCAACATCTGAAGTAGTAAATATATTAGAAATTTTTCTTCTCAAAAATGAAATAAAGCCAATATTCTATCAATCAGAATATAATCAATTTTATGAAGATGCACTTTTCAGAACAAACGAATTAGCTAAATTTAGCCCAGATCTTGTTTATATTCATACAACAAATAAAAATATTTCAGTATATCCTGATATTAATGATAGTAAAAATGACATAGAAATAATTTTCGAAAATGAATTAACAAAATACCTTTCAATTTGGAATTCATTATCAAAACTAAATTGTGCTATTATTCAAAATAATTTTGACTACACAGCTGATAGATCATTAGGAAATTTAGATTTTTCTGATATTCATGGCCGAACTTATTTTATAAATAAGTTAAATGCTGCATTTGCTGAAAACGCAAGAAATAATAAAAATTTATATATTAATGATATTAATTATTTATCATCATATTTGGGATTAACAGAATGGTTTGATAGAGCTCTGTGGCATCAAGCTAAATATGCATTAAGTATGAATTCGATGCCAGAGCTAGCATTTAATATTAGTAAAATTATTAATTCTATATTTGGTAAAACAAAAAAATGTCTAGTTCTAGATCTTGATAATACATGTTGGGGGGGAGTAATTGGAGATGATGGAATAAATGCCATAGTTATTGGAACTGAAACACCATTAGCTGAGGCTTTTAGATCATTTCAAGTGTATATAAAAGAGTTACGGCAAAGGGGGGTTACCCTTGCAATTTGCTCTAAAAATGATTTTGAAAATGCTAAAGAAGGTTTTAATCATCCAGATTCAATACTCAAATTTGCTGACTTTACAGTTTTTAAAGCTAATTGGATTGATAAGCATTTAAATATTTTAGATATTGTAAAAGAGTTAAATATAGGAACCGATAGTGTAGTTTTTGTAGATGATAACCCAGTTGAAAGAGAGCTGGTATCTTCCCAAATTTTAAATATTTCAGTGCCTAATATTGGAGAAAGTGTAGAGAGTTTTATCGAATATATAGATAAAAATGGATATTTTGAACCAATTACTCTTTTAGATGATGATAAGAACAGGGGTAGATTCTATGAAGATAATAAAACAAGATCTCTAGATGAGGCTACTTTTAAGACCTATGATGATTTTTTAGTAGCACTCAAAATGACAGCCAGTATTAAAATTTTCTCATCTATTTATGAAGAGAGGATTACTCAGTTGATAAATAAAACAAATCAATTCAACCTTACAGGCAATAGATTTACAATTGCAGAAGTCATAAAAATTTCTGCAAGTAATGACTATCTTAAAATTTATGGAAAATTATCTGATAAATATGGAGATAATGGTTTGATTGCAGTAATAATTGGAAGTATTAAATTGAATAAATGTCATGTTGATTTATTTTTAATGAGTTGTAGGGTTTTAAAAAGAAACATGGAATTAGCAATGCTTGATGAGTTAATTAAGCAATGTAAAGAAAAAAATATAGATGAACTTATAGGTTATTACTTCAAAACAAAGAAAAATAGTATGGTTTCAGATTTGTATAAAAAACTTGGTTTTTCTTTAGTTGAGGCAACAAGTTGTGATTCCGTTTGGAAACTTGATATTAAAAAATATAAGAATAAAAATAAAATTATAAGGATCTTAGATGAATAGAAAAATAATATTTATAAGTGTCCAGGATATATTTAGAGATATATTTGATGACGACTCTTTAATTATTTTGGATACGACGAGCTCTGATAATATAGAGGAGTGGGACTCATTGAATCATATTCTTTTAATTAGTTCAATTCAAGAAGAGTTCAAAATAAAAATTAGTCTTGAGGAAATGCAATTAAAATCAAATGTAGAGTTTTTAGTAAATATGATTTTAAGGAAAATTAAGTAAAATGAAATTTCATCATATTGGGATAGCTTGTACTGATATTCCAAAAACAGCAAACTTCATTCATACTTTATTTAATATTGTTAGTGAAACAGAAATAATGTTTGATAAATATCAAGATGTATACTTATGTCTATTAACTGATGAGTTTGGAATCAATATAGAGCTAGTAAGTGGGAAAATAGTAGAAGGCTATGTCAAAACAAAACAAAACCTTTATCACACCTGTTGGGAGGTTAAAGATATAACGAAAACTATTGAATATTTTTGTACTAGTGGAGCAGTTTTGATTTCAAAGCCAAAGCCAGCAGTTTTATTTGACAATAGGAAGGTTGCCTTTCTTTATACTGAAATAGGTATTGTGGAATTACTTGAAGGGAAAATCATAGGTTAGATAATATGGGAAAGATTTACTTTGCATCTATTGAAGACGTAGATGATATTATGAGTTTTATTCATAATTATTGGAAAAATAATCATATTCTTAGTAGGAATAAAGATTTTTTTTTATATGAGCATCAAGATGGTAATCGAATAAATTTTATATGTCACAGAGATCTAAATAACAAGCTAGATGGTATCTTGGGATTTATAAAATCTTCTTCGACTAACAGTGATATTTGGACTGTAATTTGGAAGGCATTGATTAGTAAAGAGCGGCCAATGCTAGGGATTGAGCTTTTTAATTTTCTAAGAGAGTCAGAAGACTACAATATATTATCAAGCCCGGGCGCTAATAAAAAAACAATTCAGGTATTTAAATATTTTGGTATTTATACAAATTATTTAAGACAGTTTGTTTTAATTAACGATAAGATAAAAAAATATAACATTGCTCAAGTTCACGATAAAAAATATACCCAACCTTTTCAATTTAAAGAGAATAAAAAATATACTGTCAAGTCGCTAAAAGAAAAAGATATTTTATTTGACTTTGAGGCTCATAAAGACCAAATTCCTTATAAAGATAAAAAGTACTTTCTTAAAAGATACTTTAATCATCCTATATATAATTATGATGTTTTTGGTATATTTAAAAATAGTCAGATAGATTCATTGTTGGTAACTCGAGTTATAAATGCAAATTCTTCAAAAGTTTTAAGTATTGTTGATTTTATTGGAAATCAAGAAGGACTTCAATTTATTAGTAGGTATTTATATGAGAAGATTACTAGTGAGGGCTATGAGTATATTAATTTTATGTGTTTCGGCTTTGATAATAGCATACTAAGTGCTGCGGGTTTTCAAAAAGTTAAATTAGATTCACTTGACTTAATAATTCCTATTTATTTTTCTCCATTTGTTGCTAATAATATTCAAATTAATTTTTTTGCAGATACAGATCAATTAGAAAAAATTAGAATGTGTGGTGCCGATGGTGATCAAGATAGGCCTTGTTAATTAGATGAAATTAAGAAAATATGAGTAATTTTACTGTTGTCATGTACCATTATGTTCGAGATTTAAAAAACTCTAAATATCCAAAAATTAAAGGTTTGGATATTAGTCTTTTTAAAGAGCAAATTAGTTATTTTAGGAAAAATTATCATATTGTAACAATGGAAGAGGTTATCCACAGTATTGAAAACTTATCCGAATTACCTGAAAAATCTCTTTTGCTTACATTTGATGATGGCTATGCGGATCACTTTTATAATGTACTTCCTGTTCTAGATAAATATAAACTTCAAGGTAGCTTCTATATTCCTTCAAAAGCTATTTTAGAGCACAATGTATTGGATGTTAATAAAATACATTTTCTTCTCGCAGCTTCAAAAAATGTTTTAGAGCTCTTGAAAGATTTAAAAAATTTATTGGAGTATTATAAATATATATATAACCTCCATGATTTTGATTTTTATTTTCAAAAACTAGCAGTTCCAAGTCATATTGATACTAAAGAAGTTATATTTATTAAAAGATTGTTGCAAGTAGAGTTAGCACAAGAGCTCAGAGAGAAAATTGTTGACATTCTTTTTGTTAAATATACTCAGATGAATGAAATTGATTTTAGTTATGAACTTTATATGAATCAAGCTCAATTAAAGGAAATGCTGACTTGTGGTATGCATATTGGTAATCATGGACATAATCATTTTTGGTGGAATAAGTTGACTGGAAAAGAAATGAAAAGTGAACTGGATTTATCTTGTGATTTTTTACTTAAGCTTGGAGTTAACATGAATAATTGGACTGCTTGTTACCCATATGGGGCCTTTGATGATCAGTCCATAAGAATGTTAAAAGAAAAAGGATGTAAACTTGCTTTAACTACTGAAAAAAATATCGCAAATACTAAAAATAATAATAGATATACAATGCCTAGACTAGATACTAATGATCTTCCAAAAAAAAGAAATCAAACTCCAAATACATTTTTTGATTTAGCATAAATTCATTACAGGATTAATAAAATGGCAAATAGCTTAATAATTGGTGGAACTAGAGGTATTGGTCTAGTTGTAGGAGCTTTTCTAAGAAACAGAGGGGACATTGTACATACTGTTTCACGATCAAAAAAAGGAAGTAAGTTTCATATTTGCTGCAATATTGTTGAGGATTGTTCAGTCATTTCAAATACTATTCAATCTGTTGATAATGTTATTTTTATGCATAGATATAGAGGAGATAATTGGGATGATGAATTTAACATTACTGTAAAGGGAGTTGATAATGTTATAAAAAGTATAATGCCAAGATTTTCCAAAAATTCTTCAATAGTTATATTAAGTTCTAATGCATCTCATTTTGTTGTAAATGAGCAATCTGCAGAATATCACTCATCAAGAGCTGCGCTTGAAGGTTTGATGCGCTATTACGCTGTTAAGTTTGGACCTAAAAATATTAGAGCTAATTGTATTCTTCCTTCAACAGTTATTAAGCCTGAAAATAAGGATTTTTTTTCATCAGATAACAAAATTAGAAAAATGATTGAAAAAATAACCCCTTTACGCAGAATGGGCAACGCAGATGATATCGCAAATTTAATTGATTTTTTATGTTCTGATAAATCATCATATATAACTGGTAATTTATTTTATGTTGATGGAGGGCTCTCATTAGTTGGTCAAGAGACTATTGCGCGAGATATTTTGGGGTATAACTCGAGAAAATAAACATATTATTTAGTGTGTTTTTGTTTGGATTTATCTCTAGTATCTTATTAAAGCTAAAATAGTAAAGATTACAATCAAAATTTAATTAGTGTGATTTGTTAAGTTAGGGCTAGTTATCAAAATATTTTAAAATTTAAAGATCCATTATTAGATTTTGATTATTAATTTATTAAACATAAAATGAATTAGACTTTATTTGTATAAAATATATATTGATAAATTATATTTTTAAAGTTAATAATGGAATTATTTAAAGAATTACAAGATTATAGTGAGTATTTAAAAAACAATCCATTTCATCAGAATTTGGGAGTTAATCTTGAAGAATATGGTGATTTAGCTAAAAAAATAATTAGAGATAAGTACTCGACTGTTGATCTTGAAAATAAAATTCCTTTTTCTGTAGAGATGGATGATCTTATTCGTCTTCACTTCTTGGTAACTTCTAGGAAGGTTACAACCATTCTAGAAATTGGCGTTGGTAAAAGTACTATTGTATTTGATCATGCACTTGAAATAAATAAATCAAAGCATGGAAATTTTGTTAATAAAAATTTAAGAAGATCAAATCCCTTTGAGTGCCATTCAATTGATAATAATGCAGAATGGATTAAGATAACGAGAGCAACTAACCCCTCTATAAAAAATATTACTTTTCATTATTGCCCTTGTCATGTCACTACCTTTAATCAACGAGTCTGTACCCTTTACGATAATTTCCCAAATATATGTCCAGATTTGATATACATAGATGCTCCAGATCAGTTTTCTCCAATTGGGAATGTTAGGGGTATTTCTACGAATCACCCCGATCGATTGCCAATGTCAGCAGATATCCTAACTATTGAGCATTTTTTATTACCTGGAGCCCTTATAGTTGTGGATGGCAGGACAGCTAATGCTAGATTCTTAAAACAGAATTTACAAAGGAATTGGCTATATTATCATTCTGAAGAATATGATCAGCATTTTTTTGAGCTGAAGGAGAGGCCTTTAGGCGAGTTCAATCGAAGACAAATTAAATTTTGTCTCGGGCCAGAATGGGAACAAAGTATTTGACTATAGCTTACTAAAGTCTATAATATAATTTATTCTACTTCAATATATTCCTTAGCGATACCATCAATCAAATCTATTAATTTTGGCAACTTAACATCTAAAGCATCTTCAAATTTTGAAACATCCATTCTCATATCTTTTGGACGGTATACTTTTAAAAATTTTGCCTGATTAGATGAAATTGATGTCATAAAATTTGTTGAAAGGCCTAAACACTTTGCAAAAGCAAAGTCAAATTCAGCTTTACTCATTCCATCATGAGAGCCAAGATTATAAATACCTATTGGTTTTTTTGTTAATACTAACTCTATCATTTCAATTAATGATGAGATTGACAGAGGACTAAAAAAAATGTCATTTAAAACTTCTACATGATGTTCGCCGACTATTGAATTATAAATCCAATCAGTTAGACTTTCTCGATAGTTTACTCTACTCTTACCTATAAAATTTGTCCTAAGGACAGTGCTAGGTACTCGCATTGCAGCAAGTTCACCTGCATACTTTGTCATAGCGTAATTATTCGTAATTAAAACATTATCTTCAGTATGGAGGCTTCTACCATCATAAACATGATCAGTGGAAATTTGAATTAAATGGCAATCAGAATGAGATGACTCAATCCAATGTACGATATTTTCGACACTGCGCGTATTAGATAAATAAGCTAAATTAATGTTATATTCACAATCAGGAACACTAGTTAAGCTAACTAAATTAATTATGATATTTGGTTTAACTTGGTTGAGAGCTTCAATGGTACATTTTTGATTAGAAAGATCAAACATTTTGTCTGCTTGGTTTTTGCGTGCGTGAGAAATAATATTGAAGCCACGTTTCTTTAGATAAATTACTAAGCTAACTCCTAATAAACCAGTACTACCAGTAATTAATACTTTATCTAAATTATTAATTATTAAACTCATATTTTTTCATTTTGTGGGCTTTATACATAATTTTAGAACGATTGCAATAGCTTATTAAATTACTATTATTTCTATTTAGGGGGAATTCAAAACTGTATTTGCAAAAAAAATTTATTTACACTAAAAATCCTACTTATGATCTTATTATATAATAGTATTTTTTAATGTTATTAATATTAAAGGAAATATTTTTCTTCAACTTTCTATAGTATTTTTATCTTTTTCTAAGCTAAAGGGTTGCTTTTATAAGTACATAAGCTTGAACTGAAGTAACTAATAAAGAATTAAAATACAACTATTTATGTCGCAATTTTTATACAAATAAATTATGATTAAAATTAACCAAAATGAAATATCAATTAATTCAAAAGCTTATTTTATTGCAGATATTGCTGCAAATTTTGATGGTAGTCTAGAGAGAGCTAAAGATTTAATCTATTTAGCTGCAGAATCTGGAGCTGATGCTGCAAAGTTCCAAAATTTTATTGCCAAAACAATTGTTTCAGACAATGCATTTAAGTTAATGGAGAAGCAATTATCACATCAAGCTAAATGGAATGATTCTGTATATGATGTATATGACAAAGCCTCTTTGCCAATATTATGGACAGAAACTTTAAGGGATACCTGTGAAGATGCAGGTATTGATTATATTACAACTCCTTATGATCTAAGTTTAGTCCCTATCTTATCTAAATATGTGAATGCCTGGAAAATTGGTTCTGGTGATATTACTTGGCATGAAATGATTGAAACATTGTCTTTAGATGATAAACCTTTAATTATTGCGACTGGTGCATCTGAAATGAATGAAGTAGAGCTTGCAATGGATTTGATATTAAAACACAAAAGTAACATTGTTTTAATGCAATGTAATACAAACTATACTGCTTCTTTAGAAAATTTTAAATATATTGAGCTAAATGTATTAAAGGAATATAAGAAAAAGTATCCAGATATTGTTTTAGGGCTATCTGACCATACTCCCGGCCATGCAACAGTATTGGGCTCAATTGCACTTGGTGCAAGAGTTATTGAGAAACATTTTACTGATAATAATGATAGAGAAGGTCCAGACCATAAGTTTTCAATGAACCCTAAAACTTGGCGAGATATGGTTGACAGAAGTAGTGAGCTTTCGTATGCACTAGGAACAGGTGTTAAAAAAATTATGGATAATGAAAAAGAAAGTGTCATAGTTCAAAGAAGAGGATTATATGCAAGTCATAATTTAGAAAAAGGGCATATTATTAAACATAATGATTTAGTAGCATTGAGACCTTGTTCAATTGATAGCATTAAGCCATATGAAATTCATAAGTTGATTGGTAAAAAAACAAGTTGCAAAATAAAAGATGGTGAAAATATTACCCATAAAGTAATTAGTTAATTGTGTTATTTTCAATTATTATTACAACATATAATTATGAACGTTATATTAAAAAATCTGTAGAAAGTGCTCTTAATCAAGATTTTGCTCACAAGTATGAAGTTATTGTCATAGATGACTTTAGTAAGGACAATACTTTACAAATCTTAGATGATTACAGCTCGCTTGTTAGAATTAATAATAATAGAAACTTATGTTTAGAGGTTTCTGCTAATAAAGCAATAAAAAAAGCTAAAGGGAAATATATTGTACGTTTAGATGCTGATGACTACTTAAGGGAGAATTTTTTAAGTGAAATGTCTAAATATATAGTTAGTGAAAATGTTTTTTATTACAGTAACTATACTACTGTCTCAGAAGATGGTTCCTGCATTTCTTTAGTTAATTTACTAGACTTTGATAGAAAAGAAATAGAAAGTAGAGGTGATTTTTTAGCTACAGGTACAGTTTATCCAAAGAAATTGCTCCTTAGTATTGGTATGTATTGTGAAGAAAATAAAAACTGTGGCTTAGAAAATTACCAGTTAATTTTGAAACTAATGAAAAATGGCTGTCAAGGATTACATATAAAAAAGAACCTATTTTTTTACAGAAAACACAGTAATAGCCTGTCATTTAAAAAATTTGAGAGTATTATGAATTATGGCTTAAAATTAGCCAAAAATTATGGATTAAGCTGTTATGTTATTAATCAATATCATCCATATCTAAGTATTAAGGATATGGATAATCATCCTTTGGCTTGTTATAAACTATTTAAATGAATATGGACTCTATATGTTAAATTTTAGCAAAACATTAGTAATCGCAGCACATCCAGATGACGAAACTTTAGGATGTGGTGGGCTTATATCTAGATTAACTAATCAAGGGGAGGAGGTAAGGGTAATTTTTATAGCAGAAGGGAGCTCATGTAGGTATGAAAAAATGACAAAACAGGCTACGTTAGATATAGATTTTAGAGGTAAGTGTGCGATTGATGCACTTACTATTCTTGGTGTTAGCGATTATAAATTTTACAACTTTCCTTGTGGAAGGCTGGGTGACGAGCCTCTACTAGATATTACTAAAATTATTGAAAAAGAAATTTTAGATTATAGTCCTGTAACTATCCTAACTCACTCTAGCAAGGATGTTCATAACGATCATAAGGTAATATACAAAGCTGTAGTCCAAGCAACAAGGCCAGTTAGAAATATAGTAAAAAATTTAATTTCCTTTGAAATACTTAGCTCTACTGAATGGAATTACATAGAAGCTTTTAAACCTAATTTATTTGTTGATATTTCATCAACACTAGAAATCAAACTAAATGCAATGTGCTGCTATTCTTCTGAACAGCCATTAAAGCCACACCCTAGGTCAAGTCATGTAATAAAAAGCTTGGCGACTGTAAGAGGATCTCAATCTGGAGTGGACTATGCAGAAGGATATGAAGTTATTAGATTATTTATATGAAAAAAATTTTATGTGTGGGCTATAGAGATTGGGCACTAAACATTTATGACAGGCTCTCTGAGAGTTTTCACGACAGTGAAATTTATATTATTAGGAGTTATGGTGACTATAAAGCCTCTTTTATTGTGGAGTTTAATCCTGACTATATTTTATATTATGGTTGGAGCTGGGCTGTTAGCAGAGAAATTGTTGAAAATTATAAATGTATAATGCTTCATCCTTCTCCATTGCCAAAATATAGAGGTGGATCTCCAATTCAAAATCAAATCATAAATAATGAAAAAAAATCTGCAGTAACTCTATTTCAAATGAATAAAGATCTTGATTCAGGACCAATATTTGCCCAGCAAGCTTTTTCTTTAGAAGGTGAATTATCTGAAATTCTAAATAAAGTGAGTACTATTGGTTATGAATTAACTCTTAATTTACTTTTATCAGATACAGCCCCCATGCCCCAAGATGAAAAAGATGCAACAGTCTTCTCTCGTTTAGATTCAAAAAAAAGTGAAATAACGCTTGAAGAGATAAAAAATAAATCTTCTGAATATCTATATAATAAAATTAGAATGCTTCAAGATCCTTATCCAAAGCCTTTTATAAAGACCTCTGATGGAAAAAAATTATATATTTTAAAATCAATGATAGAAGATTGAATTAGTAAAATTACTGCAAAAATAAAATATGAATTACTGAATTTATTAAAATTAGTTGGGAATAAAATAAATAATGAAAAAAAGCTCACTGGCCATTTTTGGTGGCGACAAAATAATAAAAACTCCTCTTGAAAGATATAACACGATCGGAAGTGAGGAAATTAACGCAGCAACATCAGTTATTGAAAGTGGAGTTTTATCAAAATATTTGGGTTGTTGGAGTGATGATTTTTATGGTGGGCCTAAAGTCAGAGAATTTGAGCGAAATTGTGAAGCTTACTTTGGTGTTAAACATGCAATAACAGTGAACTCTTGGACATCTGGCTTGGTAGCAGCAGTAGGTGCAATTGGCGTTGAGCCTGGAGACGAGATTATTGTTACAACTTGGACAATGTGTGCCAGTGCAACAGCTATTATTCATTGGAATGCAATCCCTATTTTTTCTGATATTGATGCAGAAACATTTTGTTTAGATATTAATTCAGTAGAGGCTAATATTACATCTAAAACGAAAGCCATTATGGCAGTAGATATTTTTGGACATTCTGCTGATATGGACTCGTTGAAATCTTTAGCTATCAAATATAATCTCAAAATTATTTCGGATGCTGCACAATCTCCAGGTGTTTTTTATCACGGTAAATATGCAGGGACTTTGAGCGACATTGGTGGCTATAGTTTAAATTATCATAAACATATACATACTGGTGAAGGCGGAGTTTTAGTTACAAATGATAATGAATTGGCTGATCGAATGAGGCTTATCCGAAATCATGCAGAAGCAGTTGTTGGGGACAAAGGTGTTGAAAACCTAAACAATATGTTGGGGCATAATTTTCGACTTGGTGAAATTGAGTGTGCAATTGGAATTGAACAATTAAAAAAACTTAGTAGTTTAATATTGGAGCGACAAAAAGCTGCTGAAAGACTTTCAAGAGGATTGAGTAACTTAGAGGGGCTTAAATTACCTATTACTAAAGAAGGATGTACTCATGCTTTTTACATCTATGGAATGATTCTTGATATTGATTTATTAGGAGTTTCAAGAGAGATAGTTGTTAAAGCTTTAAAAGCTGAAGGAGTTACTGGCTTAACTTTGGGCTATGCAAATATTCATAGACTTCCAATGTATCAAAAGAAAATTGCGTATGGATCTCATGGATTTCCTTGGACACTTTCAGAGACTCGAAATGATATTAGTTATGAGAAAGGGATTTGTCCAAATGCTGAAGAACTACATGACAAAACATTTATTGGATTTGAGGTTTGTAGGCATCAGCTTTTAGATTCTGATATTGACTTAATTATAAGTTCATTTAAAAAGGTATGGGCTAGTATTGGAGAGTTGGTATAGTATTTTCAAAGTAATTCTACTGCGAAATTTATAATAAAAGATATTTACAATTATTTAGAGTTATTTTAAGTGTGGTATTACTCCAGAGAGAATGACATCTTTATTTGGGTTATGAATTGATATAAAGTTTATAACTCATAAGACTAAATAATATAAAGTTAAAAAGACGATAAATTTAAGAGAAATTAAATGTTTATGGATTGAATTTGTATGACACCTCTAATTAAAAAATAAATATTTCACACATATTTTATTTATATCTTTATAAATGCTGCTTGATAATAAGCAACTAAATCAAGGTATTTGATTTTAAGATCATTTAAATTATAAATAGATAAAGATTCTCTTGCAAAATGAACGCTTATTTCTAGTTTTAAAATGTTAACCAAAAGTTTTAAGTTAATGGAATTTCCGTAACAGAATTGATTTAAAGAAAAAAAAATAACTCCGTCAATATTTTTTGTCCTTACTAACTTAGGTAATATAAAAAGCTGCCTATCTGCAACAAAATAATCTTCGCCTCCATAGAAAATAATTTTTCCATTTTCTCTTGTTGCTATTGCATTGATTACTGCGTGCTGCTCAGCATTAGATCCCTCAAATAAAGTATCAATGCATGAATAAAAAGATTTTTCAATTTTAGTTTTCATTAGTTTTATTTTTAAGATTTAATTTTTTGAATTCTAATTCAGAGCCAATTTTAACTAGGTCAGATACTAAAAATTTTTCAAAAAATAACAACTGATTTTTTAAACCAGAAGGAGAAAAAATATTTTTAAATCTTACATTTAAGGATATCCTAGTTTCAGTTTCTATATTTATGTGCGAGCCATGCAAAACTGCTGTAGAAAAAAATAGTGCTTCACCAAAATTTACAGGCACAAGTATTGATTTGTCAATAGCATCTTTTTCAAAGCGCTCCCAATCTTGAGTTTTATCAAGATTATCATAAAGCTCTATTGTAGACTTATGGTCAACTAAATACATTGCTTTTGTTTTGAAACAGTTAACTAGAGGTATCCATAGCACAACTTCATAGGGTGAGTTGCTAGGAGCATCTCTATGTAACTCAGATGGATTATTATCATTTGGCCTTTGAATAACAATATTACAATTTTTTTGGACTAATAAATCAGGGCCCAGTAAAGCTAATATAGTATCTTTAAATGAAGAGAATATTAATTCTTTAAAATTAATATTTTCATTTATTTTCTTTAATAGAAGCATACGCCTCTCATTAAAATCAATTTCACTTATGTCACCAATAAACTCATGGAGTTGATTTAAGACTTTATCAACGTCATTACACTCAATATCAAACTCTTCTCTTATTAGATTAAAAACTTGTAATCTAAGAGAGTTTAGCCCTTCAATTTCTTCACATTCTTTTACAAAATATCCATTACTAAAATCCATTAGAAGCTCCTAAGCTATATTTTTTTTATCTCAAAATAACATCTTTAATTTTTCTTTATTGTTAGAGTAAATGGCAATATCTCCTTATTTCTAGATTTAATCATAAATTTTATTCAAATAGAGTAATTATAAAATGCGTTGCCTTGCCCACCATCCATTGTAATCAGCGAACCACTCATGATTTTTGATTCTGGATTTGCAAGTAAAAAAAGCATTGGTAAATACTCATCCACGGCTGGCATTCTCTTTTGGGGGAGAGATTTTACAAATTCCTGATATTCTTCTGGTTTGTAATATTTAAACCGAAACATGGAGTTATTATCCCCATAGAAAGCACCAGGCAATATGCCTGAGACAACGATACTATTTTCAGCAAGTTCTTTCCCTAATGAGCGAATATAACCAGATAGGGCTGCTTTAGCAGTATTGTAGGGAATTGACCCTGCAGATCCTGGAACAGAAACAGAGCCCCTTGATTCTGAAGCCACATGGGAGCCTACATGTATTATATTTCCTGCACCTTGTTTTTTCATACTGGGAACCAAAAGTCTATTAATCTCAGAACTTATACCAATATTACCTTTCAAAATTTCAGCAAAATCCTGCCACTTGATAAGTGAGTCATTTAATTGAAAACTACCACCAATACAGTGCAAAATTACATCTATACCATCCCATTGATTTAAAATCTTTTTTGTTAATTTTTGGATATTAGCGGCATCAAATAAATCGAGCCTAAAAAATAAATGTCTACTGGGATCATCAAATAAATCTTTCAACGCTTCAAGTTTTTCCGCTGAACGTGCTACAAGAGCTAATTGAGCTCCTTTTTTTTCAAAAGCAATAGCTGCTGATTTACCTAAGCCATTTGATGCACCAGTAATGAGTATTCTCTTATCTAAAAATTTAAGTTCCATTAAAACTGACCTCTTAGGTTTTTTTTGAATTCATCAGTACCTTTTTTTTATCTCAAAAAACTCAAATTGATAAAATGGAAATTTATAATTAATGTCTCAACTGACAACTATAAAAAAGTCTCTCATGATGGAAATATCAAAAAGTAGATAATTTATATTTTTTTTTATTCTATAACAACAATTTTACATTATATAGACCAGTTTAAAGTCAATTGTTAAGCGTAAGTCAGGACAACGGTCTTTGCAATTCCTCAGTAATGAGGTAGTTTTAAGGACATTCTTCAAAGATTTGTTAGTTCGATAACGTTTATCTTCTTATCGTCCATCTTCACAATATGGAAGGGCAAGGTTATCAAAAGATTTCAAATTGGATGAATAAGACTTACATATTGACCCATACAGGAAAGAAGTGGTTCTCTTCATAAGTTATCTCAGTCTTAAAGAGAAAACACGAAAGAGACCCTATGTATCAGCAGATAAGATGTTATTAATTAAGTGAAAAATTGCATTTTGAATCTCATTCATTTATTTTTTTTAGTTTTAATTAATCAATTGAATTTATTTACAAAATCACTCGACAGTGACGGAATAGATCGGATTGTCAGTGTTTCTGACCACCCCTTTTTGATTAATCAATATTGAAGAATATGACTTGATTAGTTTTGTCATAAATTCCACCTTTCATTGTTAAAGAAATCTTATCTTCAACGGCAGACAATAATGGAAAAATGATTGCTAGTCATTTGCCAATCGACATTGTTGATGATAACTCTTTACATGGAAAGATAATTAGACATCTAGCAGTTGATAATCCACATTCTGAATTATTATCAACAAATAATGAAGCATTAGTTATTTTTCAAAGTGAATCATCATATATTTCACCTTCTTGGACTGAGGAAAGGAAATCGGTTCCCACTCAATCTTTTATTGATGTTCATGTATATGGGACATCAAAAATAATAAAAGATCCAACGAAAATACATGAAATTTTAGATGTACATGTGAATTCTCGTGAATCTAGACAAGAGGATTCATGGTCAAGTGACGAATTACCAAATAACTCTTACAAAAACTTACTAAACAATATATATGGTATCGAGATTTCGATTAAAATGATTAGAATGATTGAAAAATTGGGTTTTAAACTCTTTAATAAAGAAAAGAGAGTTAATTTTTATAAGTTAAATCTGAGTTAGCAAAAATACTATCATTCCGATTGATATACTATCTCTAAAACCAAATCTAAACAAACATGACATACTCTTTTAGAAAAATTAAGTTAACGCTAGATACTTTTAAACTCCAAGTTTGTAATCTTAGTCAGAAGTTTTAAGCAACGTTGTTAGTAATATAAAGTATGAAAAATTCCATAATCATTGTTCTTGCAAATTTTATGGACGAATCAGGCCAACTTAACAAAGAGTCATGTTCTAGACTAGACCTTGCTATAGATTTATTTCGTAAGAATAAACATGCTTTTATTATTACATCTGGTTGGGATTATTATGCTGAATACAATATTACAATTGCGGACGCAATGAAGACATATATAGTTAATAACAGTCATATTTCAGATGAGTTAGTTTTAACTGAAACAAACTCAAGAGATACTGTTGGAGATGCTGTATTTACCAAGATTAATATTGTCAAGAAAAACAGTCTGAATAACTTATTGATAGTGACAAGTGATTATCATGTTTCAAGAGCACATAAAATATTTTCCTATATTTACGGAGAACAATATATAGTTAAGGTAATAGGGTCAAAGACCACTAAAAAAATTGAATTATCAGAACTAGAGGAAAAATCATTAAATCAATTTTATAAAACTTTTAATGGTGTTAAGTCTGGAGATGATGATTTAATATATAAACGATTATGTCTAGAACACCCTTATTATAACGGAGATATTTATCCTAAGTTATAGTGTCTGTTATTGAAACTGATATGAAAAATTGGGTTTTAAACTCTTTAATAAAGAAAAGATGCTTAAAAAAAATTCTACACAATCCTAACGAATTTAATTAGGCAGGCTTCTTGGCAATAATATAAATTGTAGGAGAAATAGAGATTTTTTTACTGCTAACTATATATACAAATCTAGAAATAAAAGAAACTAGATTGCGATAATTAAACCTATTTAAAGAATCACTTAATGGTGATGGACAAATCTGTATTTCAATAAAGCCCACATTTTCCAAAAGAATATTTAAATTCTTTCTCGAAAAACCATACAAGTGGGAAGGTGGTTTAGTTGCAAGGACGCTATGAGGTATTTTATGCTCTAAGCCAAAAGCACAAAGAACTCGATGAAAAAAACGATGGAAAGATGCATTTGGTATGCGTAATAATACATAACCACTGGGCTCAACGAGTTTATACATATCGATTATGCTTTCAACATTTACATGCTCAAGAAAGTTAAAAGCGGTAGCAACCTTGTAGGACTTATTCATTGCGGCATGTTCTGCTAAGCTAGTGCAGAATAAGTTTTTTAGTCCAAGTTGATTTTGGCCATATATTGTTGCCTTTTTTGAAGTATCAAGTCCCGCAGCATCTATCCCAGCTCTACAAGCACGTGAAACAAAAAAACCAAATCCACTTCCTAAGTCAATCAAATTAATTGGGGTTTTTTCTGGGAAAAGACCAATTATACGATTCACAAAGTATTTATGTGTTGCCAAATATCGTGCATTATTTTCCTCGCTTTGTCGGGTAATTTCACCCCAATAATCTTCTTGAAATTCTGAGTCACTATCTTGATTTTTATTATCATTTACTTTATTAAAACCACTCTCATTGCTTTCCAAAAATAGTAAATGACAATCTCTACAGCTCAATATTTGATGGTTATTTTCTTTTCGATACTGTACTATACGATTAGAAGAACAAACATGGCAACTGACTTTCACAAGCAACCGCCAAAAATCCAAATTCGAATCGGATATTCTAAGGTAATTTTTTGAAATAATGATTGGTAATCAAGGTATGTAAAGAGGCTATTTTCATCTTTAAACCAGGAATTATTTCTATCGTTAAGTCTATTGGGGGGTTTTTGCATATTTTTCCTTCTATATTTTATCATAAGTCATAGGGTCCATTCCAAATTCATTCAACGGTAACGGAATGAATTTGGATTGTACCTTTAGTGAATCCATAATTCCCTGTCTAGAATTCACAATGGAGTTCCAATCCAACAAACTCATTTATCAAAAAGAATACACTAAACGACAACAGATCATTTATGTTCTCATTCAACATCTTCACGATAGAGAAGGGTGGGGATATCAAAAGATATCCAATTGGTTGAATAAGAGTTCCATATTGACCCATACAGGGAAGAACTGGTTCTCTTCATCGGTTATCTCAGTCTTAAAAAGAAAACACGAAAGAGATCTAATGAATGAACAGATCAGAAATCAATATTTTCCAAGTAAAGTATCAAAGTTTGAGGTTCATTACTATGTTTTTGATTGAAGAAAATAGTAGAATATGTTCACAGTTTAAAATTAATTCTATTTTGAAATACTCAATATAATTCTCAAACGAGTTCAACTTAATAAAAAAATAATACATAATTTCTATGTACATTAAATCACCATTCAATGAAATTGATAATCAAGAAATTAATAAATTCTTAAAATCATGTTCATTTGTCACAATAGTATCATCAGATAATAATGGAAAAATGATTGCTAGTCATTTACCAATCAATATAGTCGATGATAACTCTTTACATGGAAAGATAATTGGACATCTATCAGTTGATAATCCACATTCTGAATTATTGTCAAAAAATAAGGAAACTTTAGTTATTTTTCAAAGTGAATCATCATATATTTCACCTTCTTGGACTGAAGAAAGGAAAGGTGTTCCCACTCAGTCTTTTATTGATATACATGTATATGGGACATCAAAAATAATAAAAGATCCAACTAAAATACATGAAATTTTAGATGTACAAGTGAATTCTCGTGAATCTAGACAAGAGGATTCATGGTCAAGTGACGAACTACCAAATAACTCTTATAAAAACTTACTAAACAATATAAATGGTATTGAGATTTCGATTGAACATCTTAGAGTGAATTATCGTTTGTTGCAAAACAAATCAAGTAAAGATATAAAGTCAATTCTTAAGAGTGATGAAATTTCTGATAACTTGCGGGAACAAATAAAGTTTGCAAACAAAATTTAGTTGAAGTAATTAATTAATCTAACCTTTTTTGATGTTCCATCCAAACTCACTCGACAGTGACTGATTTTGCTAAATTTCTTGGTTTATCAACATCTGTACCTTTTATCAAGGCAACATGGTAGCTTAGGAGTTGCAATGGTATTGTAAAAATAATTGGTGCAGTTATTCGACCTAAATTTGAAGTAATTGGTATTACTTTCATTGCACCCATAGATTGAACATTAGATTTTTCATCTTCAAAAACTATCATTTGAGAGCCTCTAGACTTTACTTCTTGTAAATTTGATTTTAATTTTTCTAATAGTTCATCATTTGGGGCAATAGTAATTACTGGCATATTTTTATCAATTAAGGCTATTGGACCATGCTTGAGCTCTCCAGCAGGATATGCTTCCGCATGTATGTAACTAATTTCTTTAAGCTTTAATGCCCCTTCCATTGCAATTGCATGCATAGTTCCTCTACCTAGAAATAAAGCACTATTTTTATCTTTAAAGCCTTTTGCTAAACTATTAATCTGATTCTCTTGAAGCAAGGCTTCATTGATAAGTCCAGGTAATTTTTTTAAGCCATCAACAATCTCTTTTTCTTGTTGTGCATTAATATTATTTTGTAATTTACCAATAGAGCAGAGAAGCAATGCTAGAGAGACCAGCTGTGTTGTGAAGGCTTTGGTACTTGCGACTCCAATTTCTGGTCCAGCATGTGTCAAAAAAGTTAAATCAGATAGTCTTGTTAGGGTTGATTCAGCGGAGTTACATATGCACAGTGACTTTACAGAATTATTTATTTTTTTAGCTACTTTAAGGGCCTCTAAAGTATCTGCAGTTTCCCCACTCTGCGAGAGAGTAACAAAGAGAGTCTTATCTAGAAGAATAGGGCGACGATAACGATACTCACTTGCTACTTCAATGTTACATGGAATTTTAGCAATATCTTCAATCCAATATTTTGCTACAAGACCAGCGTTATAACTAGTGCCACAAGCTACAATTTGAATTTGTTTTATATATTTAAAAATTTCATCAGCTTTATATCCAAATGATGATGTAATAACAGAGTTATTTGTAATTCTAGATTCTAAGGTGTCTCTTATTGCTTGTGGTTGCTCAAAAATTTCTTTTTGCATGAAATGATCATAATTACCCTTATCAACTTGTCCCACTTTAATCTTGGAGCTAATTACTGGTCGGTCAACCAAGTTTCCATCAAGGTCAAAAATTGTAATCGTTTTTAATTTAATTTCAGCAACATCACCATCTTCTAGAAAAATGAATTTATTAGTTTTTGATAATAATGCCATTTGATCAGATGCAACATAGTTTCCATCTGAACCAATTCCTAGTACTAAAGGCGAACCTTTTCTTGTGGCGATGATTTGCTCAGGAAATTTTGATGACATAATGCCAAGCCCATAAGAACCCTCCAATGACTTAACCACTTTTTGAACAGATTGAATTAGTGAATTGTTAGATTCAACTGCATAGTCAATTGCATGCGCTATAACCTCAGTATCTGTTTCTGATTTAAACTCATAACCAAGCTTTTGTTGATCATTTTTTAATTCAACATAATTCTCAATAATTCCATTATGGACCACACTAACTGAGTTCTTGGATATATGTGGGTGAGCGTTAAGACTTGATGGTTCACCATGGGTTGCCCATCTTGTATGTGCAATACCAATGTTGCCTTTTATCTTATTACTTCTTTCATTTAAGTTTTTTTCTAGATTTTTAACTTTTCCGACAGACCTTGCCCTATTAAAAGTATTCTTATCTGACAGCACAATAAGACCAGAGGAGTCATATCCTCTGTACTCTAATCTATTTAACCCTTCTAAAAGGAGCGGGGTAATATTTGAATTTGTAACGCCACCAACGATTCCACACATAAAGAATAATTAAAATAAAAAAAGTATCTAATTATAGTTAATAATGAAGTCTATCCCAACAGGTTGAATTTTTTTTATTGTCTTTTTAAATAATTAGCAATTTAGAGTTATTTTGAGTTTTAGCTTATAATGAAAAGCACAATGAAAGCTGACCTTCACAATCATTCATACTATTCGGATGGATTACTACCTCCTAGGGAAGTAGTAAGGTTAGCTAGCAAGGCCAGGTGTGATTTATTGTCTTTGACCGATCATGATACTACTGACGGCCTAGCTGAAGCTAAGTTAGAAGCTGATAAAGTAGGTTTGAATCTTATCAATGGCGTTGAAATATCTGCTTTTTGGCGAAATATGGCGATTCATATTGTTGGTTTAGGGATTGACGTTGAGAACGATATGCTTCAAACAGGCCTGGAGTTTAATAAAAAATTAAGAAAAGAAAGAGCAGAAAAAATAGCACTAGGACTTCGAAGATCAGGAATCAAAGACGCATTAGAGAAAGCTCAAAATCTGAGTGGTGGTCATATGCTTACACGTACACACTTTGCTCAAATGTTAATTCAAGAAGGCTACTGCAAGGATATGAAGTCTGTTTTTAGAAGATATATGACGGGGAAAAAACCTGGAGGTGTTAGAGTTGAATGGAGAAATTTTGATGAAGTTATCAATTGGATTCAATCAGCTGGAGGTAAAGCCTTTATTGCGCATCCATTTCGGTATCGAATGACACACACCAAAATAAAAAATATGATTAAAGACTTTAAAAAAGCCTCTGGAGATGGCTTTGAAGTCGTTAATGCAAATAGCTCTGAAGAGGAAATTTCTCTTGGAAATCAGTGGTCAGAAGATTATGATTTGCTAGCATCATGTGGTTCAGATTTCCATGGATGGCCTAATCAAAGAGTTCAAATAGGAAATTTGACTGAGCTACCTAATCCTAAAAGAGCTGTTTGGAGTCACATATAGTGGCATTATTCCTTGATATTCATCCTGATAACCCCCAGTCAAGGCTAATTAGTAAAGTAACTGAAACTTTAAAAAGTGGTGCTGTAATTGCTTATCCAACTGACTCCGGTTATGCTTTAGGTTGTTCATTAGGCAATAAGAATGCGATGGATAGAATTATAAAAATTAGACAATTAAAAAGACACCATCACTTTACATTAATGCTTAAAGATTTGTCACATGTTGGAGAGTATGCAAAATTAAATAACTCAGGATTTAGATTATTAAAAAAAATATTACCAGGTGCATACACCTTTATTCTTGAGGGAACTAAAGACATACCTAATCGTTTACTTAATGGCAATAGAAAGACAATTGGTGTGAGGGTTTCAAGTAATGCAATTGTGCAGTCAATATTGGAGGATTTGATGGAGCCAATAATGAGTGTCTCTTTAATTATGAAGGGTTATGAGTTTTACCACGGTAATGATGTTAAGACAGTTCTAAACAATTCAATTGATCTTATTATTGATTCAGGTCACTGCCCACCAGAGCCAACGACAGTAATAGACATTTCAGAGAATGATATAGTTGTCCTAAGAGAGGGGGCAGGAAGTCTTGAATTTGTTAATTGATACTACTTGTTTTTAAAATGTAATTACAATATAATTACATTATGGCAAAAATCATAAAAAT
>Ga0209630_10001426_pt1 | contig 25505 bp, 24 predicted proteins | sample COG_01_FD_184745 | JGI IMG/M metagenome (GOLD analysis project Ga0209630, IMG submission 184745) | Pelagic Microbial community sample from North Sea - COGITO 998_met_01 (SPAdes) (version 2) | ecosystem: Environmental > Aquatic > Marine > Neritic zone/Coastal water | place: Helgoland, sampling... | reverse complement strand
GACCCCTCGGTATAACAAAATCGAGTATCGCGTTCGTCGATGTACTTGCGCCTGAGATAGACACGGCTGCTGGTCCACCTGCCGGGGATGTGGATGTTGTCCCAACTGCAATGGTTGCCGTCGGGTCACCCTGAGGACCCACAGGACCCCTCGGTATAACAAAATCGAATATCGCGTTCGTCGATGTACTTGCGCCTGAGATAGACACGGCTGCTGGTCCACCTGCCGGGGATGTGGATGTTGACCCAACTGTAACGGTTGCCGTCGGGTTACCCGGAGTACCATTAATACCATTAGTACCCGCAGGACCCACAGGACCCTGAGGACCTGGAGGCCCACCAGCTGGACCCGGAGGACCCTGAACACCAGGAGTACCCTGAGGACCTGGAGGCCCACCATATGGACCCGGAGGACCCGGGATACCATTAGTACCTGGAACACCAGCAGTACCCGGAGCACCTGGAGGTCCATTCGCGGGACCCGGAGGACCCGGGATACCATTAGTACCCGGGGCGCCCGCAGGACCTGGAGGTCCATTCGCGGAACCCGCAGGACCCGGGAGACCCGGAGAACCCTGAGCCCCCGGAACACCCGCAGCACCCGTAGGACCCGCGGGACCTTGAAATCCACCCGCGACAGCACCAGGTCCCTGTATCGTGCCGGCTATATAAATATCACCCACAGCCAATGGAGCGTAATAAGATTCCATCGTCGGGAAAGTTCCTCCTCTAGGATCGTATTCTATCTCGTAAAGTGTACTGTCAGACTGGAGCTGACCAGCGGTAGCCGCTACCTCCTGGGGTGGACATAATAAACGTAACCAACCATCATTACCTGGTGAAAATGTATACATATCTCCGTCGGGTTGAATAGAAGAATTCAAACTTGCACTCGATCCATTATACGTATCACCGGATGATGCGATTAAACGAATCCCGGCTTGCATCCTAGAATTCGACGTACCCGTGCGAAAACTCATGAGCTGTCGAGGTTCGATTCGTATACCACCGTTACTATAACTCGCACCTCGTTCACCGCCGAATGGGTTATTCATATCCGTTATACTCAAGCACGGAGACTCTTTGTATTTCATACTCCCTTGATCGGCTTGAGGATGATGTATTTGAATTTCTACTTTGGGAGCTTTAAGACGTATACGGTCACCCGCAAAATCTCTTTTATTCCAATCGTAATAATCTTTTACGGTATCATTAGGTAAAGTCCTATCACTATAAAATTTAGACAATAGGAGTTCGTTATCGTGTTTATAAGCTGAGAATGAGTCGGGATCAAACTGTCCATCGTGTGTACCTAACCACCTAGATTCAATCGTGGTAGATGCTTCCGTTCCGAGTTCTCCGTATCGTCCACCGAATTTAATACGTGCATGATCGACGGAACCACCTGACGAACCCACGGTTAACGTATCACATTTCACGTACCCTTCGAAAAGACTATTTCCTCTAAAAATACTCGTTAACGTAAATCTATATATTTTGATAAATCCCTGTGCCTGTCCCACTCCATTCGAATCAGTGGTCCAGGCGTTCGGGTACGTTGGAAAAGATACGGCGTAGCTACTACCACTTTTAGCCGCATTTGCATACCCATTCATACCCGCACCCCCGTATATATGACCCGGCCATGGATTACCGGATCCAAAAACTTCAAGCGCTGGTCCCGAGCCTTGTCCGCCCGAACGAATAACTGGGCTCACCGGGTAAAAAGTCGAACCCGAAAAATCGTATGGAACGCATATCCGATCAGTTTCGCGACCAGTTATGAAAACGCGTGTTCCATCTTCACTCATAGCTACATTGTATCCCAATGACTGTCCATTTCTTTGCAACAGAGACCAAGGTCCACCCGTATCTTCTCGACCAACTTCATACCCCGCCTGTGTAGGCTCTGTATAACTATCCGTGATAGGATCATATTTAAAATATCTCGTTTGACCGTGTAATAACTGTGCGTCATAACCAATCATCCTATACCCGGGTGCTCCCGCGACGACACGGTCCCCATCTACGGATATCTTTATAGATTTACCAAAACCCGGGAAGGAGGTATATAAAGAATACCACATGTCTAAATAATTATAGGTATCCGGATTTTGACCCTTTATCACGTTTCCAACTTGTGTTACTCCAGTAGACCAAGATCCTTCTTTTGGACATCTTAAAATGCGAATATTACCTATTTGGAAATTTGGATAGACGAAACTTCTACGCAAGAGATAATACCCACGTGCATCTGTGTACCTGAAAGAATATCGCCCGTTTGTCGGAGTAGATATCCCGAACCCACCAATGATGACATCGCCGCCGTACATAGTTCGAGTCGCCCCAACCGCGGAAATACTATTCGGGTTCGTAACTTTATCACTCGAATAAGGATGATCTACGGGGCCACCGTTGGTGAAATCTCCAATCCCACTATAGGCCAGATACCCATGTCGCTGTCCGAGAGCCTCGTTGTGCGCCGGCCCCGTGTAATGTGGGCCAGTCGAAGAAAGTACGTGATATCCCCTACGATGAGTTACTGGACCGGCGGGACGTCCGACTGGCGGATCGGCAGAATCTCCGTGATCTCCGGAAGGAGATATTTCGAGTAATTCGGTACCGGGTGCACCGACTGCTACATGTTCACCGAATCCGGATATAGATACAGAATACCCATATCCATTATATTCTGGGTAGAGACGAAGACGAGTTCCACCACCGCGCGTCCGTGGGACGTCGCTGATTATATCCGTACCAACATTAGAATAATCTAACGTAAACACACCATTTGAACCACGTTGATACACATAAATAGTGTTAATATCGGGTGCACCGACTACAAAGCGATCGGCTTTATCACCCGCGATTGAAACACTGAAACCAAATGATGCATGACCAGGTGAAATAGTTTGTGTAATGGAAAATTGGCCGTTGTTACCATAATCTAATACGTAAACGCGGCCACCCCCCGAAACCCAGGGTGCGCCCACAATAATTCGTTTACCATCATAATCCATAGAAACCGCTTCACCAAAACACCCTCCGGGTTCGGGTCCGTCTATTATGTTTATAGAATTCCATTGCTCTGTCTGAGTATTCCAATCATACATTTGCACGTATCCTCGATCGTTATCGTATCCGGGTCCACCGCCTACGAGACGATGCCCCTCGAAATCCATATCAACAGACATACCGAATTGTGAATAATTATCTCGACCATAAATACCCCTATAATGTTGATCACCCCATGTATATTCGTCTGGATTCCATGAATCCACGCCGAATATAGGGGTGGTCCCCGCAGCCTGATTTGCGTACGATACCGGAAGTTGATCCGGGCTACGAGTAGTAAATCCCGACATGGGTAACTAATATGATCTAAGATAATAAAATTTACAATTTTACCTTTAAGACTATTACTATTATAAAGATACACCTCTACGAGGTCTTTCAGCCCTAATATCAATATTTTTCACCGTAAAAAAGTTCGCTTTTACTTCATACGATTCGATCAAATCAATAGCTCGCAAGGCGCGAGCTATGTATACATTCCCCGACACGACCAATTTATCGTCATCTGAATCATTTATAGAAACGTTGGATCCAATCTGTAAAGTCTGTGTTGTTAAAGGCTGTGTATTTCCTATTCCTACTGGACCATCAGTGTAATATATTTTACCTGCATCATCGTTCCATAATGCCGAACCCACGCCACCGACTATCGCGGATCCGGGAATGTTGGTGAGTCCGGATCCATCACCTATAAAAAATCCAGCATTTACTGTACCCGTCGAAGGTAAATCCAATAAATGCTGTGGATTCGAGACCCCTATTCCCACATTACCCCCCGACACGGGAGAATAATGAATTCTTCCATTTACACCAGTGGCTGTCCATACTGCGGTACCGGAAGAACCGCCTATATCCGTACCCCACACTGGTACAGTTCCATCACTTTTTAAAACCTGGCCAACTCCGCCTATAGCGAGTTTACTTAATGTATTTGTGGCACTTGCGTATAAAATATCTCCGGTCACACATGTTTCTATATCTGAGATTCTAGAAGAATTGCTATTTAAATCCGTGGCGAGTGCGACACCAGTTAATTCTAAACCACTTCCTATAAATTTAGATGCTGTCACATTACCTGTAACTAATACATTCCCACTCGCTGTTAAAGATGTTACGGTGTTTAGAAATCCGGTTTCTATATCAGTGGTCGAAGCATTGGTTGTAACCGATTGTAATGTACCAACCTGCCCCGAAGCTCCCGATACACCCTGCCACCCCATTTCACCGGGTGCTATGATAGTCAAAACATGCCCTGTTGTTTGTCCTATAGATACGTTGGCGGCTTCAGCACTTACATTCGCATATATCATATCACCGTGCACCGTGAGAATAGAACTTAAATCAGCTCCACCACTCCCTCCACCGGTATATTTTTGTGTGGATCGTCCGACTGAACAACGTCCCATTCTTATAGTTGTACGAGACATTTTCCGGGGAGAAAGTCACCTGCATCTTCCTTCGGTTGATCTGGTATATTAAATCCACCCTGTCGATATACACGTAAACGTTTGTTGTACATGGCAAAAAATACCGACCAATGATCCACCACGTCGTAGATTCTGGGATTATTCTTTTTACCCTTCGTTTCTCGCATGATACGACCTATACTCTGAACAATGTCCGATTTGGGTGTGGCGAGAATAACTGTATCGAGGCTCGGTATATCGAGTCCTTCATGCGCCTGACTGAACGTCGCGAATATAATTTGTTTTTTACTGGATTCAGCTAAATCCGCTTCTTTCATTCCACCCATGTATAAACCCGATGTCGTCTTAAACTTTTGGTGTAGAAATTCGCAATGAAACCGTCTATCACTAAGAACTAGAATTTGTCGTGTCGTTTTTGTAACATCTTTGATCGTCTGTAAGATCAACCTGTTTCGATCGGGCATTTCTGTGAGTTCCGTGATCATGGTGGGAAGTGAAAGTTTACCGAAACGCGTGCACGGAGGGGGGTCTTCAAATCTTGGACACGTGTATACGAGTGGAAAAACGTCCACCTGATCCTGGTTTTTGCGTTCTACTGAAAAGAATGTTGGACCCATAAACCAGTGTAAAACTTTAGTGAGTCCATCCTTTCTGTTCGGTGTAGCAGACAATCCGAATGTGTGTTTGGGACACAGTTTGAAAAGACTCTGACTGAATACCTTTGCGCATATATGATGCGCTTCATCGACTATGAGTGTTCCTATACTATCAAAGTCTTCAAACGAATATTCTTTCAACGAGAGTGATTGAAGCATGGCGATCACAAAATCACAGTTCACTTCTTTCTTATTCTGTCGAACAATACCTATAGATGCACCTGGGCAAAACTGTTGAATACGCTCTTTCCATTGGTTCGCCAGGAATTCTTTGTGAACGACGATCATCGTTCGATACCCGAGCTTACATGCTATGGCCAGGGATACGGTCGTCTTACCGAAACCGCATGGTAACGATAAGATTCCATGACCAGCTTCAATAGCTTTAGAAAGTGCCTCGTTTTGATGTGTTTCATCTCTTAATTTTCCTTTGAAAGATATTTTAATCTTTTCTGGCTTAGGTCGGATATCTTCGACCACATTTCCAAACTTTTCTTCTGCGTAATATCTCGGCACGCATAATCCAGATTTTGCCTTTCTGAACACCTTAAACGAGGGAGGTGCTACACCAAAATCTGCATTAACGATCGGGCGAACCGTGAGTTCTTTTTTTATTTCCGATGTATCCGGAACTACACACCCAGATCGTGTGAGTTTCATACGATAATCGAGTCTAGAAGCTTTATATTACTCAACTTCCATGTGTATCCACTATGATTACCTACGTTCCAGACTCCCGTAAAATCGGTAGTCATTTCTACCTTATCAGATTTTTTAAGTGATTGGATGGGGGCACCCTCGTACGAACACATGACGCGGCGATACCTAAAAGGAACTTTCACCGTGAGAACGTTGCCATCTAAAGGGTTATCGACGTTAGGATTTTTTGGAAAAACGCGCGACTGCGCTGAGCGTACACTACATGTGGTACCATCTGGTATGGTCAACCGTATATATTTTTTGTTATTGTACTCAAACATTGGTGTATGAACATGACATGTACAATTAATTCTTTTAAGTGATATATCTGGAAGTGGCATACATATTACTGTGAAGTTTTCTTTATTTTACTTACATCGAAATAAACTATTTTGGATTCCATCGAAGGAAATATGGAAACACTCCGATAGCTATAATTAAAATAATTAAATCCAGTGTTAAGACTTTTGATTTTATTTCCGGGCACCAATTTTTATAATCCTTAATTTGTTTAGATTCTTGTGGTTTCGCCCAATGGTAGAACATGGCGAGGTATGTAGGTCCCATATTTCGCTTACAGTCGTAATGGTGATCATAAAACGCTAACATGATATACGGAAAATACAAAAGCGCTAACAGAATCCATTTATTTTTCTTCGGTAAGAACCAATATCCACCAGCTAAAGCAAACGTAAACCATATACACTTCCAATTAACGACTGGGTTAACATCGTAACAGTCTTCTTTCTTATCAGACTCCATGTAAATTACCCCGAGAAAAAAATCAGAATATCGACACGGGTTAGAGAGATAAATTTATCCACATGTAATAAGATGGCTCTATGTTCGTTGAATATACTGCCACAAAGAGTAAACCATGGCACACGTAAATATAAAACGTGGAGGTTTGCATCGGAGTTTCTTATTCGAAAAAATGTAACAAAAGATCAAGCCGAGTTAGGTCGATGGACGAGGGATCGTCTCATAGAACTCGGGCCAACATTTGTAAAATTAGGACAAATTGCGTCCACACGCGCCGACCTGTACTCACCCGAATTCATTCAGCAGCTCGAGACATTACAAGATGACGTCCCCCCATGTAAAATTGATATAGATGTAAAACACGATATTTTTAAAGAATTTGACCCTGTACCGTTCAAATCTGCGAGTATAGGTCAGGTTCATATGGCCGTGTTACAAAACGGCCAAAAAGTTGTTGTAAAAATAAAACGTCCAGGAATCTTGGATCTCATGAAAGAGGATACAGATACTATACGTGGTATAGTGCAGTTTTTAGAGCGCATTGGTATCGACACGGGAAATAGTTCAGGTTTAGTTCTAGATGAGTCAATAGAATATCTCTTGGGAGAGGCGAATTACAAACAGGAGATTAACAATGCTATAAAATTTCGGAAAAGTATGAAAGATGTCGACTGGGTGAAAGTTCCGAGAATGTATAAAAAGTATTCAAACGATGAAATGATCGTCATGGAATATGTACCATCAGTGAAGCTGACCGAGATTACAGATAAGAAGGTGAATAAGAAGAAGATTTGTGAAGCCCTCATAAATGCATACGTGATTCAAACTATGGATAACGGTCTATTTCATGCTGATCCGCATCCGGGTAACCTGGGGTTTTCACCAAAGGGGCAGATTGTATTTTATGATTTTGGATTACTCGTACCATTGTCTGAAGAATTAAGGGATGGATTCACGAAACTCTTTGGTTTTATAATCACACGTGATACAGCGGGTATAGTTGATACATTAGTAAAACTAGGTGTGATTGTTCCGACTTCTTCGGATGTTTCGGATATTGAATTATTTTTCGAAAACATTCTGGGATACTTAGAGACCCTCGACGGTTCTGGAATCGTGAACGACGATCTTGCTGCACAACTTGCGATTGAAAAACCGTTCGTGGTACCGAGTAGTTTCGTGTACCTCGCAAAAGCCTTCTCAACTATAGAAGGTATATGCATCAAACTGGATCCAGATTTCAACTATTTCACGTATTTGGAACCCCTGATTCAACAGCAAATAATAGAATCCGTGGATGTTGGTGATATATTCATGAAAACGACAGAGATTCCTGGGACGATAGGTAAAATAAACACAGCTGTATCGGGGCTTCAAAAATCGAGGGGGTCTATGAAACGTACTATGATCAAAACGAGACAGGAAATTAAGTTCGTCCAATACAGCGTGGTGTGCGCTCTATTGGCTGAGAAATTTGGAGACAGTCCACCTTTAGCGATGTTTTTTGTTTTGTGTACCTTATGGTTTACTTTTCGTAAAAATCAATAGATTTTTTACCATTCTTTTTGGGCTTATCCGACTTTTTAATGAGCTTGTTATGTTCCTCGAGGTATCCCTTCATACGATTCTGTTCATCCCGGAAAATATCAGAGACCTTCTCTTTGATCTTGTCCACGTCAGTACCACGTTCCTTTTGAATCTTCTTACTAAGCCTCTTGAATCCCTTATTTTTCTTGTCAGCGGCGAATACGGTCATTGTATTTGTGATGGCGAGCATTTTACTTTGTATCGATATTTAAATTTAAACGTTCTAACTTCGCTTCAAATTCCCTGCGCTCTCCGGGAGATTTGATGATCTCCCCGTGTCTGAGAGCCCTAATTTCCGGACCCGTGAGCTGAATAGCGTCTACCCTGAAATCCTTAAACGCCCTCATGGTGATAGGTACGAGAGGCTCTATGAGATCGTAGATAGCTCGTGCGTAATCCTGGATCTCTTTCTGGGCATGGGAATCCATTCGAAGGTGGAGATAATGCATGAGATTATGAAGGTTAATTTTCCAATAGAACTCTGTGTAAGTCGATTGAGGAAGATTCCCCCTGGCCTGCTCCCGGCAGCATCCATCTTCCAGAAGTTTCTCATAAATATCGAACGAATTCTCGAGATGCGAATGCATACCATTTTGATCAATGTCGACTACACCTTCTGACCCCTGGTGGTTTATCTGTGACTGACCCCTAAGTTCCGAAGGTTCGTAATACTCTTTTGGAACAATTGAGTACCTGGCGGACATTTCATTCACACTCGCTGTTCTATGACGAAGATGTTGTCGAGCAATATAAATGGGCATCTTAATATGAAACTTGAATTCGACCATCTCAAACGGGGTCGTGTGCCAGTGGCGCAATAAATATCGTAAAAGTCCTGTATCACCCCGAGAAGTTTTCGTTCCATCTCCATACGATACCCGTGCGGCTTGTACGATCGAATTATCGAGATTTTCTCTGGGCATATGGTCGACCAATCGGACGAAGCCGTGATCGAGTACTTTGATTTCCATTATATTTCATTATGGATTTACTTCTTTAAGAGAATAATGAATCTTAAAGATATTACAATATTTTACACTATATGAAAACGTATATTATTCATTATTCTAAGGGCGATGGTAGAGAAGATTTAGAATCCATGTTACCTGGTGCGCACTTTATAACTCAATATGATAGGGAGGATACATTTTGTTCATGGTTGAAATATATAACAAACAGTAAACTTTGTATGTCATACATTTCATGCAATATCAAACATTTTGAAGCTTTGAAGGATATGGTCGATAATAATATCAAAGAGGCTTTCATATTCGAAGATGACGTTGTTCTAATTGAAGATTGGGAATCTAAATTTATGGAGATAAAGATGAAATATTTCGAAAACGTTGATTATATAAAAATGGGATGTCTACAAGTAGCCTCAACAATCAGTATCGAAAATGCACCTCTAATGATCGGTAATAACGGTGGTACAGAAGGGCAATATGTCACCTTAAAATTTGCTAATGAACTTCTAGATAAGATAAACATGGACAATACAATTGACCATGTACATCACGGACTTTTAGGTAAAAATATACCATGTATTCCCGTATGTGCGCAGACTTCGATTATCGTGCGGGGGGATATGAATGGACACCAAACGGAAACGTTGCCGGAATGGACAGAATATGTCCGCACATACCACCAACGAAGTCTTTTCAAATATGACATTTTACTAAAATATTTTGAAATTTTCACGAAACTTAAACTTCGGGTAGAAGAACTTTTTTTTAAAAAGTATAATAAACGTGTTGACATTAAGCACATTGCTTATATTTACAGAAATGAATTCATTCAAACTAATTCCCCTACGAGATCATCTATGCATCTGTAATACCTTTTGAGATCTTTCATGAATCTTTTATTATTCTCTAGATGTTCACACTCGGGTTTATTCTTATAAATCCAAGCGAGGTTAGATTTCGAATACTTCGTTCGTTTTTGATTTTCGTTTGGTTTACGGGGTACGAGTTTCTTATTCGCAGCTTTCTTCGTTTTAGGTAAGGGTTCTACCCTTTTCGTATAACTTATAGCTTGCATGACCGTATCCGCCAAGTCATCCTTTTTCTTTGACTTGTCGAATATCGGTAACCAATGTGTATTTACTGGACCCGTTTCTAGAAACTTTCTACATCGTTCGATCGATACCTTTTTACGTTTCAGATACTGTGCTTTACCAGCTCCACATACATCTGGTATTTTAAATCGAGCATCGTACACGATAGTATCCGCTTGTGGAGCTTTTATGACAAAATAGGCGTGTAAAAAGTGTTCAACCATTTTCATCTTTTTATTACGGTCCGGTTGTTTTTCAATCAGAATGGTATCACACGTGAGAACCCACGGCCTCTCATCTAAATGCTTTCTTAAAGAAACATAAATACCGTCTTTATGTTCCGGCGGTATTCCCGATACGTCCCACTGTACTACAAGGTTTGACGTATCGTCGAATTGACACATGGCTAAATTTCGGATTCCGACATCTATACTGAGTATCATTCTTTAATATAAAGAAAAAATAGGCTTTAAGCTCGTTCAAAATACTCCAGTTAATTTTAATATGATAGACAAGCAACAAATACATAATATAACACAAATGATCTTAGTTATGGTCTCTTTCATTCCTTCAAATAATCCACCCGGACCAAATGGGTTAAGGCCCAAATCGGTCAGTGTTTGTTCCATGAGATCACCCGCACCCCCGGTTACGTCTTCGATGACATCACCCGCCGGTCCGAGTGCATCTAAAATACCCTTATCGTACTTATCGTTGCACGTCTTGGAGCAAAACGTGGGACACGGACCCTGTTTCCCATCGTCAATCTTCTCTGTGCAAATGGGTTCATCGTATTCCGGGTCGGCCTCCTTTAATTCTTCAAGATTTTTGTAGTTTAATTCATCTTTACCGATTTCTTCGTATTGATACGATGTCCAGTTATCGGGGAGACAATTTTCGATGCAATCGCCAACCTTCTCGTTTGCGGCACCTATTTGCTCGGAAATGTAATACGCGAGACCACCCGCAGCCGTATATTTAGCCACCGTCGTCGCGTTTACTCCTTTCTTACCAGCCTTCGCAGCGTCAGCCACGTCATCGACTTTCTTTGCACCCTTAGATGCATCCGTACCAACATCAGCGGCGGTATCTAATTGTTTCGTAGCTTTGGAAGTCTGAGCACTCGCTCCTACGACGTCATCGGCACCCTTGGCGCTAGCTTTTCCCGCATCAGCGGCTGAATCGCTCCTTTTAGCCAATGCGGCGGCATTATCTGCACTCTTTTTTAGCGTCGTCGTGGCGGTCTTCTTGAACGAGGACAAATTCCCCGAAAGACGTTTAGCGGCACTTGCACCACCCGAGCCAATCGCCGCACCCGCTTTCCCCAATTTCGCCAAAGCAGACATGGTTTATAAGTGACATATATTTTATTTAAAAGACCGAGCCGACTAGCTTATCCGTAGACATACCCTCTTCCTTAGTGGCATTCTTATTGCAGAGGGCACCGTCATCACGGTAACCATCGGGACACGATTCCCAACAGACACCCGCGACATTTTTCCAACCCGGTTGGCATTCGTATCTCCTGAACAAACTAGCAACAATACTCGGTCCCTTCCTAACCCTGTTACCGGTAACCGAATCCCTGTAACCGAGTGGTTCACATAAACCGACGAGATCCTTGTACCCTGTACGTCGGTTTCTCGTGTATTCCTTCTTAGCCGGAATCCATTTCGCCTCCGCTTGATTCATACTCGCAATGAACCTGTCCTCCTTCACCTTCTCTTGTAAGTATATAGCCTTGGCGGATTCCCAAGTTCTAACACCACCTAGGTATTCTTCCTCATACTGGGTGTAGGCGGCGTTAACTTTTTCACGCTGCCCCTCGTAATTCTTCTTGGCTTGTACGAATGCGTCCCGGAGTTTTGTGACCTCACCTACATTTTCGGGAATAAATTCCCGGGGACACTGGTCCCAGCATACACCGAGGGTGAGCTTTCTCTTCTTAGGACACTCCAGAGCTCCCTCCGCTTCCTTATAGAGTGCAGGATCCTCGAGTCCGTTAGCTTCTATACGATCGGCGAGGTCGTTGTTACCGCGTGCGCGTATCTCTGAGACAACCCTGTTAACATCGCGTGCTTCGATAATAGCACACCTACTGGGTTGATACGAACTGGGACCACAGTAAACACGTTTCGATCGAGGGACAACGATTTTGGGTCCACCGGCGGGTTCGCAAATAGCACCCCTCGGTGTATAACCGTTAGGACATCTGTCCCAGCATACACCCAAAATACGCTTCCTGTTCACAGGACACGCACTCGATTCTTCGGCTTCTTGGTAAAGTGACTTCAGGGGGTTGCCCTTAGAGTCTAGACCGGGAACCCTGGTAATCCACTGTTGAACGGGTTCGGTGGTATTCGACGCTTTCGCGCGGATACGATTAGCCAAATCTGTGACTCCACGTTCTTCGAGCATCTTGGTAATGCGTCCAACGTCCATGGATTCGAGATCTTCACAACGTAGGGGTTGGTTCGCCATAGGACCACAATATTCACGCCTGTCTACGGTAACCTTAATACCCGGTCCACCCCTGGGGTGGCAAAGGGCGCCTATCTTGGTAAACTTGGTACCGTATACGTCTTCGCCGGGGCACTCGTCCCAACAGACACCCGCGATCTTCTTCCTTAATTTAGGACATTCTAAGACTTCACCAATCTTCTTAAACTCTTCGTCGGACACGACACCGGATGACGCCTTCTGTGAAAGTTCCGTTTGACCCCTATCCCTGAGCGCCGATGTGAGCGTCGGCCAATCCTTCGCGTCGTACGCCTTGCACAGTGCGGGCTGGAACGAACTAGGACCACAGAATTCGCGAGAGAATAAGTCGACCTTAACACTCGGTCCACCTTCGGGGTGGCAAAGGGCGCCGATATCCGTATACTTAACACCGTTCTCTTTTTCGAACTTGGAACACCTGTCCCAGCATACACCAGCGAGTTCCTTTTGATCAGTGCGTTCGTTAGATTTATGACCTTCACCCTTTCCAGCCGTATCACCACTACCACAATAATACCTATCGAATAAAGTCCTCTTGATACCGATACCATGACTAGGTTCACAAAGAGCGCCGATCGTCTTGTCACCGGACCTGCATTCGTCCCAACAAACCCCCGCGATGAGTTTACGATTCTGACCGGGACGGGTAGAACTTGGCCCACAATATTGACGTGTCATGAGCGTCTTCTTAATACCGGCACCACCTGCAGGGGCGCAAAGGGCCCCGTCGTCCTTGTCGTCGACCATACACTTATCCCAACAGACACCCGCGATGAGTTTACGATTCTGACCGGGACGGGTAGAACTTGGCCCACAGTACTGGCGTTGAAACACGGTCTTCTTAATACCTGCACCAGCTTTGGGGTGGCACATAGGTCCAACACCCTTATACGTATCTCCTAACCTTGCGGTCTTTTTAACACCATTCGGGCCATCACACGGCTTGTAACATAAACCTGCATCCTTCTCAGATTTACTACCCGAGCACACGCGTAAAGGTTTACCAACTCCCCTACCATAGCTACCGAACCCCTGTTGTTTGCGAGTCTCACGGTACGGCCAGTAGCCCTTCCATTTGAGGGTCCCGGGCTTTTTGCATCCCAGGAATCCATCAGATACCCATTCACGATTACATGCCGCGCATTCAAGAAGCGAACCATTAAACCAGCCACCGTTACCTCCTTCTTTCATTGCACAATCTTCGTAGCACATTAAACCCTTTTTCACGGGTCTATTAGAGGGGCACTGTTTTGCCCAGCATACAGGACCAACACCCTTGTGTGTATCTTTACATCTAGGGTAACAAAGAGCACCATCCTTTTGCTCGCCGGGCGCGCATCCCGGAAGCGCGCCGATGCCACGACCAAATGCATCTAACCAACAGCTCGTACCATCATCTCGAAGCCGGCCTTCGTACGGAGCGTTTATACCGTCACCGAGTTTCGGATCTTTACAACTCAGTTTCCTCGCCATAGAAGATTTCTTCGGGTAAATATCGAGCCAACAGCTCGTACCATCATCTCGAAGCCGGCCTCCGTACGGAGCGTTTGTACCGTCACCGAGTCTCGGATCTGTACAGCTCAGTTTCTTCGCCATAGAAGATTTCCTAACGTACGTGTCGGACCAACAACTCGTACCATCGTCGCGCAATTTCCCGTAAGCAGCCTTCCATTCACCTTCTGGATACTCATCGGATTTCGGACCGTTGCATGAATACTTCTTAGCGGGACGAGACTTTTTAACCTCTGTATCACGCCAACAACTCGTACCGTCGTCACGTAAACCCTTACCATGTTTATATTCCCAATCGGAACACGGTTTCTTATTCGCCATGGCTGATTTTAACGGGAGAGTATCACGCCAACAACTGGTACCATCGTCGCGTAAACCTCTTCCATACTTATGTGACCATTCAGTACATGATTTCTTCTTTGTCGGCGCGGATTTAATAGGAATAGTATCCCTCCAACAACTCGTACCGTCATCGCGTAAATGCTTACCATATTGATAGTGCCAGTCGGAGCATGATTTCAATCTCGCCATTGAAGAACGTTTAGGTATCGTATCTTGCCAACAACTGGTTCCATCATCTCGAAGTCCTGCACCGAAATTGTCGCAACTGCGTATATTCGCAGGTTTAGTGCGTTTAGCTTTCGTCTCGAATACTTCTTTCAAGATTGCATCAGTGACCAATTTAGTCGTAACGATACTAAGTGAATAAGGGTTTAATACGGCCGCGGCCTTTAGCATTCTTACCGGATCTCCGGACAGCAGGTTATCAGTCGCCTTCTGGTATTCTTGCTTATACGCACGGGTGATGGTTGTACCCACAATAAGTTCGAAGAATTTCTGTGTATCGTTCGTACGACAATTATTATTTTTATATTCCATACCGTAACGACGGCAGTATTCTTTCGTGAAGTTACAGACACCGTTCTCCATATCGAACGTGACGCCTAATTGCGTGGGATCGATAGTTGTAGAAATTCCCGAAAGTTGGCGACGTTTCGTACAAAACGCGACTAAACCACCGTAATCGGCGGCGATGACCATCTTTGCACCCGCGGGATAGTTAGGGAAAACAAGTTGACCTTTGGGGTGTTGCGTTCGTAATTCGGAAAACGGCACCGCGATAGTGTTCGGGTCATTGTCCGGTCCGGGATCTGTGCGATTAGTGATATACACTCTATCTGTATACACAGCCGAAGTGGGGTTAACATATTCAAGTTCAAGTGGGGGTGGTTTGAAAAAATCATTATTCTCGAGCCAAATATCACGGGACGCCGTGTTCCACTCTGACGCACCTGCACGAGAAAGGGTAATACCCTGACGCGTACCAGAACTCGCCCACTCCACGAGTTCGAGTAACTTAAACCTATCAGGTTCGAGTAATATGTGTAGGTTTTCGTAAATAAATACATCACGCTCCTTGTGGTATTTAGACACTATTCTCATAGAAAAGTCCAAAATTTCCGTCGGAAGATCGGGCTCTGCAGCACCTGTCTCCTCCGCTTCTATGATAGCTGCTATCCATGCATCCCATTTTGGTCCTACGACGGGATCTAAAGGAAGGTTGGGAACTGTGTATTGCTCAAACATTTGCATAAACATGACTTCCGACGCCAGTTGGTACTCATCTGGACAGAATTCGTCTAACGGGAAAAGGCGGGGATAATCGAGTTCTCGTACATTTCCTATACTTGCATACTCACCGTGATCAATCGCACGTTTACCCTTTTCGATCATATCCTGTGATGTGTAACTATTGTAGCCGTCAACATCGAGTAGATCGAGAGTTATCGAGACTATATCGAATAATATCATCACCGCACCCACTGGACCACCGGCGGCGTTCGTCGCCATTTTAGCACCAGCCGCGGCGGTCTTTGCACCCGCGGCAGCCAGTTTAGCACCACCTTTGGCGGCCGCGACAGTCACTTTTGCACCAACTTGTGCACCAACTCTTGCAGCGCCGGCAACAGCCTTCGCAGCGCCGGCAGCAGCCTTCGCGGCACTCTTCGTAGCAGTCTTCGAAGCAGTCTTCGCAGCAGTCTTCGCAGCAGTCTTCGAAGCAGTCTTCGCAGCAGTCTTCGAAGCAGTCTTCGAAGCAGTCTTCGAAGCAGTCTTGCTAGCCGTCTTCGAAGCAGTCTTGCTAGCAGTCTTCGAAGCAGTCTTCGCAGCAGCTTCGCTTCCCTCCTGTGTAGCCTTCGCAGCGGCCTTTTCACTGGCTTCCTGACTGGCCTTGGCGGCGGCCTTTTCACTGGCTTCCTGACTGGCCTTGGCGGTGGCCTTTTCACTACCTTCCTGTGCAGCCTTCGCAGCGGCCTTTTCAGAGGCCTCTTTACCAGCTTGCCCACCTGCCTTTTTCAGTCCCTGTTCTATAGCTTCACCGACAACGAGACCGACGGCGATTTCTGCGCCGATCATTTTGGCTAGTTCGATTTTTTCATTTAACCCCGGAGCCACGCCAGCTTTTAACTTACAACATCCCTCCTTGTCCGGATCATCTTCATAATTACCGTAACACCCCAACTCATCGGTGGGTGGAAATGCACACGCTTCATCGACTATCTTTTTTACTTCGGCTTTGACTGCCTCTTTATCGACGCCCAACTCGTCGAGAGTGTTATCAAAGCGTGTTTCAACTTCTTCAGGGGTTTCAACGACGATATCGGAAGCGGGTCGTAATACTTCTACCGAATTTCCTAATTCGGATTTAGGAACCTGTATAACCTGTTTCGTAGACGGGTCATATTTTAATACAGTTCTATTCCGTACACTTTGTCCGAGGAGGATGAGGACTATTATTGCTATGAGAAATATCCCAATACGAGCGGTCATCCTCACCTCTCTTTTATATAGCTGTATAAAAAAATACTACTTAAAGATTCTTCACGGATACTAATCATGTCTTGGTGCTGGTGGTGCTGTCATGATTTTGATAGTGATCCATTATCATTACCAACTAAACACGACCAAAGAAGGAATAAATTTATAGTCTCTGGTAAGTTTTGTTCTTGGAGCTGTATGAAAACATATGCAATCGAGACGTACGGCTTGACTAGGGGGAGTATCATATGTGGTAATATGGTGATGCTGCGAAAGGCTATGTATGGGAAGGTTGCGCGAATTAAGCCGGCACCTAAGCGACAGAGATTAATAGAGTATGGTGGCGACATGACAATAGAGAAGTTTCGAGAAAATGCGGACATGGATACCAATCCAAATACAAGTGTGGTTCAGGAACCAGAATTAGATAACGTTATACCGGTCGCGAATACTACGAATAAGATGTACGAAATAAAAGGCGCGACGGGGACGAATGAACCGTTACGCCTTAAACGTGCAAAACCGCTTAAGAGAGATCAAAATAATCTGGAATCTGTTCTGGGATTGGTTATAAAATCAAAGAATTAGAACAGTTTAGGCAAACATCGCCCGTGTAAACGAATGAACAACATTTGCATTCGTTTAAGGGTACAATGTTTCGCTTTTTGAGTTTGTTATGTGAGTATAATACGAGATCTCGAATAGTGTAAATTCCGTATGCTACCATGGTTTCAAGGTTAGGAAACTTCATTTAAACTTAATACAAGCGCAAGCCTTATTTAACTTTAGCATGACCGAAAAGCTGTCGATCATAGGTGGTACCATAGTCTTCAAAACTGTTTCAAGTTCGGAGTCCTCATCACCTGCGTCAATTTGCTCAATGACGGAGTAGATGAGATCGATGACGAGATCTTTCTTCTCAGGTCCAACGAGACCCTTAATCCTTTGAACATCCATCATGAGAGTAGACACGAGTCCACAGATGTTCTCCTTGTTGATACCAGTCTTCTTGTACTTGTTCACAAGACGGGTGATCTTGTTGATAATAATTTCATTCTCCTTGCCCTTGGTAGCGTACGACTTCAAAATGTTCTCCATTTGTATAACTCTATATTAAAATCTTTAATTATATAAATGGTAAGTGCTGACGGACTTATAGCTACGAGTGCTATATCTATAGGTGTAGCACAGATGATGTTCAGGATCTCTACTATCAAACAGGAGAAAGTGGACATAAATACGTATCCTCTTTTGTATTCGGGTGTAGTCGCCAGTATACTCTGGACATTGTACCAATACAGAATAGGAGCTAATTATTCGGTCGTGTATTCGATTCTCGGATTATTCGTGCAACTGTATATCTTACACGAACTGAAATCGAATGAGCGCAAAAGGGAGAATGCGTACTGAAGGATATTAAGTTTTTCTTCCAACGAGAGTTTCCCCACGTTTCGTACTACATGAACTATAAGCATACATACAATATACGTAGCTTCATGTAGTTCCATACCTAGTTAATTCAAAATTTTATTACGGGTTTCCCGACAGGCTGCCGGAGGACGGTTTCATATTAGCGCCGGAGGACGGTTTCACATTAGCGCCGGTGTTGGTAACACCCTTCCTGGTATATGCCATGTACGTAGCACCCAAACCTGCGAGAATGATAAAACTCGCGAAAGTCATACCGGTGATGGAGTAATTAACCTCAGAATCCTTAGGCGCGCACGTCTCCTTATCGGCGTGAAGAAGCTGATAGACAAAAACACCAGAAACGAGTAAAAGAACGCCACCGATGATCATCATAGGACCCTCCGCTGATGCACCCGGGGTGGAAATGAACTTACGGAGGCCGAGCGTCGCAGCGGCGGTGATCACGATAGTCACGAGCTGGGAGAGGTAAACCTTACGATTTTCAAATTCTTCAACACCTCGCATAGCTTCGCAGTTGTTGTAATGTTTAATACCCACGAAGTTCACGAAAAATGTGACAGCGGCGAGTAGAATAATGCCGATAAGGGCGGGCGAACCCATCTCTTGAGAAAACTTCATCTTTACTGTATGTTGAGAAAAAACTATATGTCATGGTATATATCAAAATTTCTCCACATTTTTCCATAATCGTTCGTACCAGCTAGATCCGAATTATCAGCTCCCCTGGCATTATTGTATTTTACTTTAACTATATACATATCACCATAACGCATATATTGTTCATCATTCTCGATGACGTGTTCTCCTATATGACATTTATCACCGTGTACCCTGATATGATCTATACACGCGTTAATATATGCTCCAGGCCCCGTTGAACATAAGCAATCTAACCCATAATGTTTTTGATTAATGTTCCAACATATGATATCTATCATCTTTTTAGTTATAGGATGTTTTGGAACAGCTCCTATGAATCCATTGCACATGCATATTTGTTGTTGGGGTGTGTCTAAACATGCGTAAAAATCCCTGTCGCCGAGTTCGCTTAAAGGTTTTAGACATATCATTCTAACATCTGTGTACCACCCACCTTCATTATAAAGAATGAGCTGTCGTATAAAATCGCTTTTAAGTGCATAAGGTTTCAATGTTTGATACGCTTTTAGTATGTCATCGTCGAAATGCTGTTTTATATAATTTACACACGATTCACCGGAATATATTTTTACTTTGTATTCTGGGTTTAATCGATACCATGTTTCTATAGCTTTATTCATTCCTTCAGGTAATTTGGGCATTACACCCCCATCTACTATTATTACCTTGTGAATCAGTTTGGGAATCATACATAATTAAAGAAGGTATCCTCTAATATACTATGAAGATCACGTACGCTATAACCGTTTGCAACGAATCGAGGGATCTTTATTCTCTCATTTCATTCTTAAAGAATGTCACGGATGAGGAAGACGACATCAACGTCCTAATAGATACAGCTCACTCTACCGAAAGTGTGAAATCTGTTATTGAACATTTTAAAGATGATATAGTTACATGTGAAAGATCTTTCGACGGAAATTTTGCAGAGCACAGAAACTTTCACATCTCCAAGTGTACGGGTGATTATATTTTTGTTTTAGACCCGGACGAAATGCCACAAGAATTGATCATAAAGCGTGTAAAAGAAATCATCACCACCACCCGTGCGGATTTTCTCATGATACCTAGAATCAATATAGTTCTGGGAGCCACGCGTAAATGGTATGAAGATCACGACTTCGGAGACAAGATAAACGAATTAGGGTGGATTAACTGGCCCGATTATAACGGAAGAATTTTCAAGAATAACGGAATTATTAAATACGGTAACGCGTTACATGAGAAAATTCAAGGGTATACTAATATGAAACTTATAGCAGATAATCCCAATCTCGCCTTGTACCATATAAAATCGGTAGACAAAGATAATAATAGATGGAATAATGGATCATACGTTTCTCCTAAGAATGATAATCTATACGATACGTTAATGTAGAGTTAACATATCGTATAAACGATTGTCTGGAGTGGGGTTCGAACCCACGAGGTGAAAACACCAGTTGATCTTAAGTCAACCCCCTTGGACCGCTCGGGCATCCAGACATGTTATATATAAGACTTATTCTTTTAAGTACCTAAAGAGAAAGAACACATCAGAAATATATGAGTTACGTGTTGGCGTCTGCAAAACCGGTAATTAAACCAGCCACGGATTATGAAAAGTTGAAAACGAAACTTCGTAATTCTACTACAGGTTATGGGACTGCTATTGCGGCCAGTTATTTCATAACACAAGGTGCTGCGGAAGGTGTTTCTGCTACAATAGGTGTCGCATCTTCTCTCACGTACTTGAGCTCTTTGACGAAATATGTGGATGAACTAGAAAGTTCCCCTCTCCAAGCTCAGATTCTTATACCTGTGGGTACGGCTATCTTCGAATCCATGTGGAATAATGCACCTTTTAGTTTTGACTTTGATTATGGAGCCACTTTTGTTGGATTTTTAGCTTATAAATTTGCGTTAATGTCGGTCTTATATGAAACTGTAAGAGATATGATAATCAAGGATGGCTCTGACGTGTACAGTGATAAGGAAGTTGAATATAAAGATCTCACAACGGATGAAGAATACGAAGATGCATCTTCCTACGAGAAATTATAATTTTTTAAACCATATGGGCATGGTGTATCTATTACTTTTAGTCGATATTTTGTTTACGCCGTGCATATATTCTACATTGGCGGGAAATAGAACGAGTTTACCCGTAAGGGGTTTAATAGATTCATTTAGATTTGGAAAATACGTTTCTCCACCTTCATAATCGTCATTTAGATACAATACACCCGAATATATACGAGATGAACAATATGAATAAGGTATACCCGTGTTTATATCTACGGAATCTGAATGTGGCTGCATTTCCTGGCCGTCGTACCATGTAACCACGTCCACGTAGTCGACGACTAAGTTATCTTGATTGTATAATATTTTTGCTACGTTAAGCATTTTATCGCGTATATTTTTTAGTATATCTTTAGATGGGAATTTTTCAATACCCCGGGTTCTATTCCAGAAAAATGGTTGGGTTTCGTGATTCTCTCGTAAAGGTGTAACAAATATCTCATTTACTATTTGGTCACATGTATTAGAATCTACGAAGTTTGTGATTTCATGAATTTCCATTATTAATTATATAACGTAATTTTTTAATATCATTTCATTACAAGGATGCCACCAATGGGAATTGCTATATTTTATCTTTATGTACTAAATCGTCTCTCACGTCGATCGAAATATCGTCGACGTTCACCTAAAGCGAATTGGGTTTAACGACGAAGTTCCGTAGTTCGCTTGGTAGTTCCAGTCTGGAGAATCTCGTCAATCTTGATGGCGATACTCTTTCCAATTCCAGGGAGCTTCTTATCTCCTTCGTAAACATCTGACCCAGACGTAATCTCGAATTTAACGTCGCGAATCGTGTTAGCAGCCTTGATGTAAGCGCGGGTGCGGAAAGGATCCTCACCACGCTTAGATTCAAGAATAGCGAGATTCTCAAGCTCATCTGCGATGTATTCGTTCGTATCGATCTCCTCATCACTTTCAGATTCATCATCAGTACTGTAGAAAGATCCGAGATCATTGGAAGCGATCGACTCTGCGTCCGAGTTATAATCGGAATCGTCGTCGGAGTTGTAGTAGTTGTCCAGGAATTCGTCAATCTTAGCAGCGATAGAAGGACCAATACCCTTGGTGCGCTTTGCACAAGAAACGCCATCAGTCACCTCATAGGGAAGCTTGGAGATGATTCCAGCTGCATTCGTGTATGCACGAGCTTTGTACACATCATTCTCCCTGTGGGCGATGTTTGAGAGATGATTCGCAATTTCCTCGTTGAGAGAATATTTAGTGCAAGAAGTGCAAGAAGTGCGCGCGCCGCCGTCTACGAAAGTGACGTTATTGACGGTGGGCTTTTTCTTGAGTTCGTTAAGTTCCTTCAAGGCTTCAATCTTATCTTCCTCGGACTTGATGAAGAGTTCCTTGAGAGCTCCGATCTTGTCGCGAGACTCTTGGTTGAGCTTCTCGAGCTTGAGGATGTAATCGGTGACAGAAGAGATGCGCATCATTGTTTGTATATAGATTGTGTATCTGCTTTATGTTGGTTTAACTTAAGTCTTATTTTCGAACGACGATGATAATCACGAGTTTAAAGAAGTTGCTTTATATAAATTCAATGAACTTAGATAACATTCCCAACCACGTTAAGAGAATTCTTCAAGACAAAGAACTTCCCATGGATAAGAAAATGAATGCGTTCATGGCATTTATGCCGAAACTTCCCACAGATCCGAAACAGGATCAGGCGTGGCGTGATAATGAAAAGGTGGGAGAACAGATTCTACAGTTAATAAACGATGGTAAACTTGAGATAAAGGGTTTGGATCGAAATGGAAAACTAATTACTTCTTCTCTCCAGGCCTAATGGCCCACTTATTTTCCTTGTTGAACTTTTTATAATCAATCTCCTTGATTTTAAAAATCTCCATAATTTTCCTTTTGATGAGATTCATCTCTTTCTTCGGTGGATCAATGCCACCCGGGTTCTCGTCGAAATTTGGTTCACGGCGTTTTCCTTCGCCGGGTGCTTCTGCGGGTTCTACGAACTTGTCCTTTTTCGCGCGAGTTGCGACACGTGGACGACTAAAATGTGTTTTTGCGAGCGATAACATTATAATTTTTGTTCCCGCCAAATCTTTAATAGTTGATTAATGTATGCAGATATGCAGAGTTCCTAAATTACACCTAAGTAAAAACTTGTTCCGCGTAAAAGTACGAATCATGGTTTACAGCACCGACGGGTCTTCGCATCGCGACGGTGTTCAAAATGAGCACAACACGATCGAAATGATAAACTACAACCCCAAATGTCAGCGTATTTATGACGTGACAGGAAAATTGGAACACAGGGGAGGGACAAGAAACCACGCCGACGCCGTCAACGAACGAGGTGAAGGCGTGTCAATTAAGACAAAAACCACCGACGAGGGTTCGTTTGACTTTAAAAATACGTCTCTCGCCTCTCTGTCGGACGCAGATTATATATTGTACTTCTTGAAAAAGCATAAACAAATGAAAGAGGAGTATGGGTTTATGTACGACAATCTTCCTATTATGGATTTGGAAGCGAAGCATCAGCTTACAGAGAATGTGAGAGCCGAGTATAAGCAACTCTTCCACCAAATACTGACTAAGATTGACTATAAGAGTGTATTGGAAAAGGTGTACAATACACATGACTCGAAATGGGTGATTTATCATTCAACAAGGCAGAAAAAGGTCATCCTGTTTGGGAAAGAAGAGTTGTTACGTCTTTGGAGCGAACCTGGTCAGTTGCTTATCAACGACGATTCTGCGAGTGCAACCATTGAGAACACGTGTGGACTACGTATACGAATTGCACTGAATAATGGGGTTAAGGCCTTACTGGGTAGGGGTTCGTGGTTGACGGTCAAAATCCAGCAAGACAATCCTCAGGAGTTAATGGATGCACTCGAAAATCCTATTGTATGCGAGTATTAATTATTTCCGTGTTATCGTTCTTGTCTATGAGAATATAGGCGCGATTTAAGTTTTTTGCAGCTTTCCCGGCAGTACCGGAACCACACATTGGGTCGAGTATCACATCACCTTCATTTGAAGATATTTTTATAATCCTTTCTAACAATTGCACAGGTTTTGCCGTAGGATACGTTCTCAATTCTGAACCCTGACTTATTGAATGTATATCATCCCAGAGATCTGTACAGGGCTTTCCTTCCGTTTCGTGAAGATAGATCTTCTTGTATAGCTTTGAACCGACTTTTTTAGGGGTATGTAATCTATTATCTAACTTCAACTTTTCTAACTCTTCCTGTTTGATACGCCAACCCGCATCGGGATTGAACGTAATTCCACCAAACTCAAATGGGTATGTATATCCCTTCTTTGTATTTTCGGTAACGACATGCCCTAATGAATAGTTTCCTCTATCATCCTTATTATTGAACGAATTATTAACGTACTTCTCATCCCGTGCTTGATATACCACATTAAACACTGGATTGGTTGAGTTTGAACATTTAAATATGATATCGATGGTAGCCCCCAGCTTCTTTTTTACGTTATTCTTAGATCTACACTTTTTCCAAAATATAGGCTGAACATACTTAAATTTTGATCGTAAGACCTGTTCGGGTGTAAACATCTTTTCGGCGGAGATATGAAAAAACAGAGTACCGGTTTTCTTCATTTTGGGGATGCATGCATCTATAACACTTTCTATGAATTGTTTATAGTCGCTACCTTTCCACGTGTCTTTGAAACCCGTTGCATCATTCTTCGATAATGTGTAATCACGACCGCTATCGAAGGGTGGGTCGAGGTATATAGTGGTGACGCTTTCATCTTGTACGTCAACGAGCTTTTCTAAGCAGTCTCCCACTATATACGTCATGTATTATGAGTGTAAATTGTCTTTAAACATGTCTTCTACGCCACTTCGATTCGATGTGTGGGAATAGTTCTTTTAAAGTTTCGAAATAAGAATTCAAATATTTTTGTTCTTCCATCTCTTCTTCGGTTAGTTTATCGCGTTCGGGGTATCCACCCATCTTGATAGTGTTAAAATGTTGTATTCGATTCGAAAAATTTTCGTATATTCGATACGAGACTAAAGTTTCGTCCTTTATGTGTAGTACACGTATTTCTTCGTGTATCCGTTCTAGGTGGACCATTTACTTTGGTTGAGATTTTTTATTTCGTGTGAATTTCGAATATTGATAAACGACCTATTTAAAAGTAGCGATCGTATTCTTATTACATGAATATCTTATCCCCTGTTCGATCTTTTAGTTTGCGACGAGTAAAGACCCGTGCTGTTTATGATCCCGATCAATATGATACG
>Ga0209630_10001418_pt1 | contig 25593 bp, 25 predicted proteins | sample COG_01_FD_184745 | JGI IMG/M metagenome (GOLD analysis project Ga0209630, IMG submission 184745) | Pelagic Microbial community sample from North Sea - COGITO 998_met_01 (SPAdes) (version 2) | ecosystem: Environmental > Aquatic > Marine > Neritic zone/Coastal water | place: Helgoland, sampling... | reverse complement strand
CAGTAGTTGTCGTAATTACTATGGGAGGTGCTGTAGTTGTGGTGGTTGGTGCAACTGTAGTAGCAGTAGTAGTAGTGGTGGTGGTAGCGGTATCATCTGGTGTGTTAGTAGTAGTGGTGGTGGTGGCGGTATCATCTGGTACGTCAGTAGTAGTGGTTGTAGTAGTGCTAGTAGCAGGAGACTGTATATTAATAAGACCATTCATTAAACCATGATGTTGACACTGATAAAAAAGAGCAAAAGGAGAATCGTCTGGTATAACAAAAGTAATTGTACCATCATCAGTTCCATTATTAGTAACGCCATTATTATAAGAGTTAGAAGTGCCAGTTGACGCTTGAGTCTTAATCCAAAAGGGATGACCAACGGCAACAACGTTAAATACTACAGTGTCTCCACGGTTGAAAGTTAACGTAGGATTATTAGAGGAGATACCAGAAAATTGATATGCCTGTGAGCCAACATTAGAAACAAAATAAGTATAAGTAGCCATTAATCACCTACGGTAAAGGATTCTCAAAAGACCCACAACTGACGATATCTATAATTTGACTATGAACTGTTTGCTGACAATTACCACTTGAATCTTTAGGTAAACATCCTGCAAGCAGATCAAAATTAAACTGAGAACATTCAGACGAATAAAGTTGCGACAAGCTACCAGATGAACCCTTATGTGTTCTTATTATGGATAGAGCTTGAGAATCAGATATTTCACAACATGTAGTAAAACTGATATCCTGATAACTTGAACTATCTGGAGTACATCCTCCATCGCCGTCATCCACACAATTTAATGTCTGTGTGCATATTATATATATGGTATTATCACACGGTTCAGGAGGTTGTGTGGTTGTTGTTGTAGTTCTAGTATCTGGCTCATCACCTCCTAGATAAAGCTCTATATCACCTCCCAACACTGGAACCATTACGGGGATATAAATTGTTCCCCTTGTGTTACCATTATCAAAATTATTATTCCAATCACTAATACCTCTTCCGACAGTAATCATATTATTTCCTGACTGACTACTTGGAGTGGGAGATGGCAATATAACCATAGGAGTAGGACTCTCAACGGTCTGACTAATTATATGGGTAATAGTTGGCCTGTCATAATAACGATAAGGAGTGCTTGATGGAGCTGTGTTATCTAGCCTATACTCAGTATCGGAATTTGTGTACCAAAAAAAAGTGAATATATAAAGACCAACTGGTAACTCTGCTTGTTTCATTAAGGAATCTAGATAAACGCCCTCAAGATTATCTGATATAGAAACTCGAACATTATACCTTGGAGGTTGCGTGGTTGTTGTCGTTGTTGTTGTGGCGGGAGGATCACCAGTAATTACTATGGTTGTGCTGCCTCCACCTTCTGGCATCTCTGAAAGAGTAACATCAATTGTTTTACTTTGAGTTCCATCAGACCTGATGTCTAAAGTTATATAAGGAGATGACTCTATAATATGTAAGTTTTTAAAAATTTCACCAGCGACAGTAGTGTTTATATAAAAAGTCCTAACATTTTCTATTATATCTGTAGTAGCAATACTTGTAAACTTGAATGCTGTTAATCCATCACCGTCGCTATCAGAGACTCTAGTGCTAGGAGCTTCATTTCTTATAAACACAACAAAGTCATACTCTGGAGGGGGCGGTGTCGTAGTAGTTCCAAATGTAATAGTGGCACATACTTTATCTTCATCAATAGATCTATACAAGTCTTTTTTAAAGTGAAATACAAGATATGCATCACCAGTTACTGTTAATCCGTTTTCGTCTACAACATTTGGTTCTTCGACATTTATTGAAAAGTTATATCTAAATCTAGAAGTATTCCACGGAATTACGAATCGCTCTACATGATTCTGAAGCGCAATGTTGGAGAGTTGAAAAGCATCATAGTGTTGTTGAGGTTGAGTATTACTGTTATTGTCGTTTGCTATAAGATAAATTTCCATATCATCTGAAACAGAAGCATATTTATTAAGCTCAATATGGTATTCACCACCATCATTAACTTGCATCCAAAGGACATTAGAGTCATTGTGTTTGCCACCTAAACATGCTACAGCTGGTTCCTCGCCAGTACCCTTTCCTGTAAAAGAAAATTCATCGAATGGGACTATTACCCCAACTGGAGCAAACCTACCCCAAGTATTTTGTACTTGAGTAGCCTGATATCTGTAGGAATAATTTGGCCTTGCCCCGCTCTTGGGTAGTGTAACTGGTTGATCACAATCTATAAAATTAACTTCAACATGTTCTACTACTCTATTAAATCTTTCATTCTCAAAATAATCTTCTGATACAATATTAAAATTTAATTTTTGTGGCTCTATAATATTTTTTGTGAGAAAAAGATCAGTACCTTCTAATACAAAAAAATCACTATGATCCCCAGAGAGATATAGTTTCTGAGGACCACATGCGTTTTCTAAATAGAAATAACCAACTTTTAACTTTATATCTGTATAAGGAACGAGAGTAGTAGTAGTGGAGGTGGTTGTCGTAGTTGGGCCGCCATCAGACAGGTCAGTGTTCCAGAAAACAATTCCGTTATCCTTTATGGATGTTATCTGTGTGATATGACCTCTTAGTCCAGTATCTAGAGCAAAATTAGACAAACTAAAAGTACGAGGTATAGCAAAAGAAGTACTATCGTTTATATCTTCTACGGTATATATAATTTCATCAACATCAGTAAATACTAAATAATCTTCGTCTATTTTAAACGGAGAGCAATCTATAAGACCTTTGATTTTTGGTTGGTTAGGATCTTGCCACCCAATATTAAAATCATCAGGATTATCAAACTGAAAAGATCTTTTAGCTGGTATAGAGTTTAACAAATGAAACCATTCAGCAATAATAAGTCCCGTTCCATTGTTGCGGATAGCACTAAGAATTTGAAACTGGGCGGTATCACTCATTTTTAGTCCATCTAGAGCAGAGTAAGATGGAATTAAAACAAATAAATCAAAATAATTATTTCGACCAGTAAAGCTTTCGACTTCATACCACGGCTGGAGCATTGAAACACTCATGCCTGTAGATTGAAATAACTCTCTCAATTTATCATCAAATTCCTCATTATCGTTGCGAAATATTCCTACTCTGTTATTAGGATTTAAAACAGCGCCAGCTCCCGAATTAGATTCATATGGACCTCTCCTTGTCCACATAGCTACATTAAGAAACATTCTTACAAATGCATCTTCATTATGCGAGCCTAAGTTTTCTAAATTGATAGCTTTGCTAAGAGCAGAAACTCTACCTAAGCCGTAATCAATTCCAGCAGCGCCTAACGTTTGAGCCATGTTATATACCTACAATTTTCTCTCTAGTTCCAAGATCTAACATGAAGTAATAAATCTCACCTGTATGTTCTGAAGTAAAATTATCTATAGTTCTAAAATTAAAATTATCTTGAATTATTTTTGAGTATAAAATATTTGAAGATATGTTATCAACGACTTCTTTTATTTCTATCGTAAAGAATCCACTAATATCTTCGTCGCCTTGTCCATGAGGAGTTACATTAGTAAGAGAGCAATTAAAATCAACAACCACTCTAAGCTCTAAACGGTATGCTACTTCTTCGATTAACAATTCTATCATACTGTAATTTATAGAATTATCACCACGAACTGTAGGATATTTTAATATATATTTATCTGTAGTTAATAGGTTTTGAGAGCCGTTTTCGTTAGTTGAAATAAGAAGATACTTATTATGATCTATAGGAAGACTGTCAGTATAATCTTGATAACTTGCCACACTGCGAGCAAGTTCAAAGTATTTTCCATTATACCAAGGATCTCCCGGCAAGTTAGATGTGCTACTTGCAGACCCAGTGATCTCATAAGGAAATATTTCTTTGGATAGAACGAACTGTAAAGGTTTAAGAAATCTTGCATCATCTTCGGGATGTATATACTTACCATCCTGTGCTTCTATCCCTTCTTCCTCGTTTGCCTCAACTGGTTCTACCCAAACAAATTCAGCTTCATCATAGAGAGATAGACAGAGAGGCGGCAAGGTAGTAGTAGTGGTGGTAGTGGAAGTAGTTGTGGCATCAATAGCTTCTACTGAAAGGTAAACTAAAGACCTAGTTTCTGGTCTTTCAGGCATAAGTACGGGTATAATAACATTAATAAATGTATTATCCTCACCAATTTCCATTGATATGTTACTAGCGATTATGTTAGGAACTCCATCTCCAAATAGAGATATTTCTGGAAGGCTGTAAAAATATTTATTCTCGTTAGATATTATCTGTACTATAGAATTTCTTATAGTACCAGTGGGACCATTTATACTAATAGAATCGTTACCAATAAAACCATCAGTAATATCTCCTTGAAAATCTATAATAAATGATACTCCATCTGGATCTACCGTTGTAGTAGTTGTAGTTGTTGAAACAGTAGCAGTACTTGTATACGTAGGTAAACTCATTCCTACAGAATTAGAAGCATATAATTCTATGTCATATATTGTTTCGGTAGACAAGGATTCTATAAGATATTCTTTTACTTGGTTGAGTTCATTACTCACAGAGTCTGCGGGTAAGTCAAGATCATATACTACTTGACCAGTAGAGTGTACTTTAACTATAATCTTATACTCTGATATGGGAGCTGTTCCGGGATCTGGTGGATCAAGCCATTTTACAGTTATAGAGTCAAATAAAGCGTATACGCTTTCTAAGAGAACGGGATCAGGAACTGTAGGAGGTCTTGTCGTTGTGGTTGTGGGAGCGGGAGTGGTCACTGGAACATAGGCTATCAGACAGTAGCCAGAACCTCCCTCTCCACCATTACCAGCTCCTCCTCCTCCAGTGTTATCAGACCCATCTGGCTGATTTGTACTACCACCACCACCAGTAGATGGTGGAACAACAAAGCCTTCAAAGTCAGAGCCAGCACCTCCACCTCCGTAGAAATAGTAAGTTTTTTTATCTATGGTAACTGCTCTACCAGTACCACCTTCGCCAGCTGGAGCAACGACGGCATTGTTGGATAGAACTGGAGAAGATTGACCAGAACTGCCAGCTCCTCCACCTCCACCTCCTCCGTATTGACCAGTAGAAGATCCTCCGCTGTTACCGCCAAATCCAAGTCCACCTTCACTATTACTTTTACCTCCAGCACCTCCACCGTTGCTGCCATTGCTGGCGTTGTCTTCAAATGAAGAACCTCCAGCACCTCCACCTTGAGCGTGAACACCTAATTCAACGATAGATGTTTTTTCACCATTAATACCATCTCCCCCACCTTTACCTATATTAATGGTAAAGCCTCCTTGCGGAAATCTAAGAGTTGACTGTTTTACTTCACCTCCTCCTCCACCGCCACCGCCTCTGAAAAGACCACCACCGCCACCGCCACCAACTAGTATAAACTGAATCTCTGTCGATGTGAATGTAGACGGAGTGTAAGGAACTATTTGAAAAACACCGTTATTATAGAATTTGTGTACAATAAGATCGCCAGTAGGAAAAATTTCATCTCCACCAAAAGCATCAAAGTACATTGGAGGGGGTGGAGGATCTAGAGCAGGACAAAATATATCATTATTTGGATTAACTAAAACGTCAAGATATTCTGAAGGATAAGCAGCTTCCGTAGTGGTCGTAGTAGTAGTTGTCGTTGTCGTTGAAGATACATAATCTTGATAAGGGCTAGGCAGTGGAACAGCTCTAATTCTTCTTGTTCTATGTTCTTCTCTAAAACAATTTTTATCTTCTACTTCGCAAGACTGTGGATGTCTAGTAGTGGTCGAAGTAATAGTATCTTCTACGCAATTATAACCAATCAAACATTGAGTAATTGGATGATATATTGGGACTAATGTTCCATTTTCACAATCAGGGGTTGGATTTGGTTCTGGACACGGGGTGGTTGTTGGCGCAACTGTAGTGGTCGCTGGGGGTTCCGCTTCACTTTGCAAAATAAAATTACTGACGCATACATCGGCAATTAAAATTCTAAGGCCAACATAGTTTTGATTCTCAGCTCCAGTAGATTCTATTTTATGATTCCAAGCGGTACTAGTGCTTACAACCTCTTGAGGTTCAGAGCCTTTTGTTATTTTTAGCGAAACAATTCCACTAATTCTTTCTACAATAAGATTGAAGCTGTCTGTAGTATTTACTAAAGTGGTACTATCTAACTCTACGGTATCACCATTAGCACTTCTGCCAAACAATTTAAAATACTTTGTACCCCCAACAACTTGAACATAAATATAACCTTGAGAAGATGTGCCAAGAGAAAATATTGTTGGATATTCAAGAGTAGGGAATGACAAATCGGCTTCTATGTAAAAATCATCATTAGATCCAGCAAATAAAATAATGTCTGGGAATTCTATATATTCACCATTTGTGAAACATATAGTATTATTAGAAGAACTAGTACCAACAAAATCTGGATTTGAAGTTTTAGGTCCGCTAGCAACCTGTACTGAAGAAACAAGGTTCAAATTATTCTCAGCTTCAAATATAGAAAGATCAGTATCTACTTCTAGTCTAACAAATGTATTTAAAGTTGTCATAGTCCTGCCTTACCTATTCCTTAAGGAGCGCCAGTAATAGTAATAGGTCTGTATTCACCATTGACCCTCATTGCTATTATATAATCACCTTTCCTGACAGATAGATAAGGATCTCTTAAAACAACTAGAACTAAATTAGGATCAGTTGGAGAAGCAGGAGCGTCTACTAAATTTCCAGATGAATCTACAACTTTTTTCTTGATATAAAACTGTAAAGGCGTGTCTGAAAAGGATACTGGCAAGTCATCAAATGAAATGTCTTGTTCTACAACACCTTCAACTAGTAAAGAATTAAATGCACTCTTAAGATTGTTAAATGAATTTTCATTATTAGCAATTCTACTATTAGTAGTGTCTATTCTACTAGAGTTGTTAGTAATATTATCTAAGAAATTTGCATTGTCTATTTTAGTATTGTTACCAAATAGTATCTTTCCTTCTACCCTTACATCACCCTTAATAGTCAAAGATCTAGACGTACTATTAAGATAAGATATATTATTTGAAGTAGATGTGCCAGTTTTAAACTCAAGCAATGTCTGAACAGAGCTAGTACCGAATGACGAGATTGTCAAATTTGAATTTGAAGAAACAATAAGCCCAGATTTACTTCTAAGATTGTCGGCTGTTAACGGTGAATTAACACTTAGAGATCGCGCATCTCCATGAGCTTTACCTTCAATAAGCGGAGAAGACCCATGACCTATTTTTATTTCTCCATCAGTTTCAGTTGTCAAATCAGTACCAATAAGAATAGAATAATTTTGATTTGCAGTGCCAACTGTAGATCCCAAGAATGTATTGTGATGACCTGAATCAATATACTTGCCAGCTTTATATCCTATAGCTGTGTTATCAATACCAGTGGTTAATTCAGATAAAGCTTCATAGCCAATAGCTGTATTGTTCTTTGTAGTATTGGCAAGATTAGACCTAGATAGTGGGGATCTTACGCCTCCGAATGTATTACCTCTAGTGTCTAAACCAAGAGGCTTATCAATAATAGAACCGTCAGCGCTAGAAGCGGTCATGTCAACATTAAACAAATTACCACTACTATCCATGAAAGATAATAAAGTTGATTGTAGATCTAAACCTTCTATAGTTCTAGTGAATACCTGTCCATAATCTTCTGTTGGAGTAGGAACCTGCGCAGAATGACGCATCGACAAGTGTGCGTTTGGATGCTTGTCATTGCCCAAGGATAACATAGCATTAGTTGCCATCTTATCATTAAGAATTGCAACTGTGCCTTCATTATCGCTAATGGTAAGAACATTTGTTTCAATGCTATCATAGAAAGTATTAACTCTCAATACTCCACTATTTTTTATATACTGAAAAGCTGCTCCATAATCTTGGCAGTTTTTGGATGCTAATAATTCTAGGCTAGCTTCTGTATCGCTGTCGTTCTCAGCTGTTAATCTACATATAGCATTGCCAGTACTTCTAACATTTATCATTGTGTCTGGAAGCATGGACTCTGAATAATCAAAATTACTTATACCAACATATCCTTCTGAGTCATCTTGCAATAAAGTAAAACAACGCTTTGCAAAATCTGTATCATTGTAGGATGAGATAATGTATCTGTTTGGTCTTTGACTTTCTTCTTCATTAAAAAAGTTAGGAGGTGAAAGCTCTGAATCACTTATGTAGCCCGTCTTAAATCCACGAATACCTTGAGCAACAGAAGTATTGTCTAAGAATGTCAAGAATGTATTAACACCAGAGTTTGGAGATTGTATAGAAACAACATGCTCTTCTTGGTCAGATTCTAAAGCAATAAAGTTTACATCTGCTATTCCTGCTATAGCGCTGGTTGTCTCATCTCCAACAAAAGCTCTACCACCCTTAAGATATATACCAAGTCTAGCATTATAGCTAAACATTCCTATGTTACCACCGTTAATAATTCTATCAGTCTTTACATGTCTTCCAGCAGCTGTCTCTATACTAATTGTAGAAAACCATGCAGATCTAGAGTAAGCATCATCTATGGAAAGGTATCGCCAAGATGTGTTTCTAGGTTTAAAAGTAAAATCATATGAACGAACATAGTCAACACCGCTAGCTCCAAGCCTAAAGCCAGCACCAGTAAGATCTTCATCCATCAAATACTGTACGGGTTGGTTGGGGGGTAACTGTGTTTGGTTGGGGTCAAAATATTCATAAAGATCGTTTACTCCACCACCGTCAAAACCGTCCATTTCAAACTGAGAAGCCAAGTATATTGTTTTATGCCTAAAGTGAGATTGTTCTTCTGCTTGAAAAATATTAAATTTAGCAACACCATTAGATGTTAAATTATATATGTGAGCATTTCTCCACTGGTGACGAACATCTCCAAGATCATATAGAACGGAAGTATCAGGCATTATACTGCCACCAACGTCTAGTCCATCACTGAAAATACCAGAAGTAGCAGAAACATGAAGCCCAGCAGAAATATAACCAGTGCTGCTAACAATATTTTTGTCTACAGTTAAGTTATCATCTATAACAACATCACTATTAATAGTTAGTTTATTACTTAAGGTAAACTCTTTAGTCGTACCGTTGTAACTAAAAGAATCATTATTAGGATATGATATAACGCTAGTGAGATATAAGTTTTTAAATCTATAGGAGGAAGATCCTAAATCATAAGAAGAACTTGTAGAAGGATGTGTATCACCACCGATCTGTAGCGTAGCTCCATTGTGAAGATCTCTAATTCCTACTCCAAGCCTTAGACTGTCAGAAGAAAGATCTCCAAGGAGTAATGGTACAAGTCCAGATCCACCTTTGTTTGTACAAATATAATCTTCGTCTACTGGATGAGATGCAACAAAGAATTGATAGCTTTTGTTCCTATCGACATAGTATCCAGCTCCATGACCGATGGCTATGTTGAAACTACCTTCTTTATTGTTATTTAAGGAATAGCCTCCAAGACCAATATTAGCATAGCCATTAATAGTGCTACCTAAAGAGTGGAAACCAACACCAACATTGTCTTGACCATACATATTGCAGGTTAAAGCAAAAGATCCAAGAGCTGTGTTTTGTATGCCGTCAATCTGAGATTTAAGTGCAGCGTAACCAAAAGCAACGTTGTCTGTACTATTGTATCCCCTAACAGACTTCTTGGTCAAAGTCTCTAGGCCTACTCTAGTAGTGCGTAAGTCTACTGTAGAGAAGTTAGTAGCATTAAGAATCCCAAACTCTGTCAACTGATCAACAGAATCTATAAAATCAAGAAAGTTTCTTCTTATATCTTGTGGAGATATAGCACCAACACTATTGTCTAATAGATCTTTCTTGATGTTATCAACGAGGACATTTTTTGATAGTTTCATTTTACTTTAAGCTTATTTCTAGTTGAGATGGAATGAACTGAACAACATCGCCCTCGCCAATTGCCTTTTCTACTTCTAGAGGTGCGTACATAATAATCTCACCCTGTCCGTATTCACTACTATCAACAATTGCTACAGCCTTAATTGTTCCCCAGCCACCTTTACCAGCTTGGCTAAAAGTTATATTATCTGAGTTTTGAATAAAACCATTACCATCGTATCTTCTGAAGATAATTTCTGTAGGATCTGGATTAGTATCAGATCCATCGGGAGGAGATCCAACACCGTCAGGTTTAAAGAAAGTTACTCCGGGGAATTCTTCAAAAGAATAAGTAGTAATAGACCCACTTCCAGCCGACTGAGCTTTAACCGATTGTAAGTAAAGAGGATAATAATATCCTGAATTCTCTACTTCGTTAGTATATAAGAAATAAGCAGAGTTAGCATCTTGCCCCGGCGCTGACCAGCTAGAGTCTCCATTGTCTAATGGGTTCCCTAAAGACACTCTAGCGTACTGCGTTGCTTGTTCTGCTCCACCTGCATTTACACGTTTTTCTGGAACTTCAGCAAATGTTGATGCTGTATCATTATCTTTTGGCACTTCGTTTAACAATGCTAAGGATACATTAGTAGGCTTGGTAAAAGTTCCTGACCTAAATAAGAAATTCAATAGTTTTTTCTCAAGATAATCCGATATAGCAGCCATATTGTATTCTCCTAGTAATCAAAACACGGGGGTTGTAACCTACTGTTATATACACAAAAAAGCCACCCCCAAGAGATGGAGATGGCTTAATTGATGAGGATTCAGATAATTAATTAGAATGATCCAAGGATAATCCTTCTATTATCTAAAACGCCAAAGCCAAGCTCTGCCCAGCCATAGTAGCCAGCTCTTTGCTGTCTGTGGAGCGTTGGGTCTTCAAAGACCTGAAGCTGCTCCTTAACAGGCATAACGAAGCTATCATTGGAGGACTGATCAAGACCAACAACAAGCTCAAGATCGCTGCCTTGTAAGCTACCAGACAGCTCTGAGGTGAAGAAGCTTTGATACTCTTGACCTTCTCCAAGTTCATCAAGATCATGAAGATTAACACCAAAGATGCGCGTAATTGGTGCGCCATCTTCAGAAGCCGTGTAAATTTCACGACGAGTAACTTCATCAACCTGATCGAGACCCCAATTTCTAACATCTTCAAGAGCTTCTGGCGAAACGTAGAGATCAGTAAGACGACCACGACCAGTTGAAGCACTATTACCGCCAGAATTACGGCGCATAACAGTTTGCATGAGAGAAACAAGCCTCTTGCTGAACATGCCAGCAGTTGCATCACCATCATAAACGAGAATGTTGCGGTCAACACCGGCTGCAAGCAGCGTGTGCCATCCGTCATCATTCATTTTCTTAACAAAACCGGCTTCCATGACTTGCATGGCGCGACCAACTACATCCCAACGCGCTTCACGAGCATATCGTAGAAGGTAATCTACGGAAGATGCAACGTTATACGTTGGAATCATGACGTAATCGCTTTCAACTGAACGCTCTGGAATTCTACCATGACCGGGATTTGTATAAGCAACATGCTCACCTTCAAGTCCGGGACTGATAAGATCAAGAGGAAACTCAGTAGTTGAACCAGCTTCTACATTAATGGTTTCAAAAATGTTACCAAGAATGTTTCCAACAAGGACACCCTTGCGGAGTGGTAGCTCAAGAGCTTTAGCGAATTCACGCTGTGCTGCTTGTGCTACATTGATGTCAGAATCCCCAGATTTACGGAGAAGACTGATAAATTCATCACTAGGTCTTTCATTAATAGGCATATTATTATTCTCCTTAGAATGTTAAATTAGGGGAGGTTGACTTCGACTTTGGCGTAACCATCAGCATCTTCTGCTGACAAGAAAGCACCAACGACATTTGTTCCACTTGTGGCTACATTGCCAGCAGTGGTTTCACACTGGTAAGCTACATCTCCAGCAGCTGGAGTTCCAGTAACATCATTAGTTACTACATACCCCTTGCGAAGAATTGTAACCTTACCACCCTTTTGTACTTCATCCTTGTATTGATTAAGGTGAGTACGAGTAAGATCTTTGTCTACCACGTCGTTCAGTAAAATTCCAAGAGGACTTGCTGCACTTGAGCTAGACTTGACACAAAGATTTGCGCCTTGGTCCATAGCTGCTCCAGTACCTGCCGTGCCGCCATGACATACAACACAACCGCGAGTTGTCGCAGCAGCATTGTAGAAAAAGCTAATGTCAGTCTGGAGTTCATATCTGTCTGATTTTAGAGCCATAATTAATTTCTCCTTTAATTATTTGCTAAGTACGTTATTTTCAAGCCATTCAGCGACACTCGCTCTGGTGGCTTCTAGTTCGTCAGTTTCTTCAGAAGAGTCTACTAAAGTAGCTTCAGTAGTTTCTACTTCTTCAAGAGCGGCTTCAGCAGCTACTTCAGCTTCGGCTTCTTCAGCTTCAGCTTCAGCTTCTTCAGCGCGAGGTTTACGAGCTTTAACTTCGTCTTCCTCTTTTTCTTTTTCTTCCATCTTAGCTTTGTATCCAGCCTTCTTCTTTTCGTCCATCTTCGTCATTGCGACGACGATAGCTTCAAAAGTGGCATCGTCAAAGTCTTGGTAAGAAGCAACAGATTCTTCAGCTTCATCAGCATCGAACCCAAGATCAAGAAGTGCAGCCTTGCGAGCTTCAGTCTTCTTTTCTTTCTTCATCTTCTTAAGTTCTTCCATTTTTTCTTGGAAGTCCTTATCTTTTGCTTCTACAGACTCGTGAAGTTCAGTATAAGCAGTTTCTTTTTCAGCTACAGAAACTTCCAAAGCCTTAATAGCTTCTTCTTTTTCAGCAACTGTTTCTTCAAGCTTGGCGATGGTCTCATCCTGCTTCTTAGCGGAAGCAGCCTCGACCTGATCATGAAGCATCTTGTTTTCTTCTTTAGCAGAGGCTAGCTCACTCTGTAAGTCTGCAAGCTGCTTCTCTAAAAGATTAATATCTGACATGTCATTTTCTCCTTTAGGAAAAGTAGTTAAAATATCTGAGTTAGAACTTAGAGAGAAAGCCTTGCTAGTATCAAGAATAACACTTCTGGGATTTGCTGGTTTAGATACAAGACCTTTACCAGAAAAAGAAATTTGTCTTAATGATCTACCAAGTTTGTAGCCTTCGTATTCTCCAGTACCACCGTAGGCTCGTAAATGTTTAGTTAAAAATGCAGAACCCTCATTTCGTTCAAGAAGTTTTGCACTACCATTTTCGTCTAATAAAGCATAGTCAAAACCAGCAAACAAACACTCCATAGAAACAAACCATTTGCCTTCTTCAATTTCAGCAATGATTTGAGACATTCGTTGTCGATTCTCTGGTTCTGTCCAGCTATTATACAACACAGCCTCGGTGATAATATCAAAATCATCTGGCTGAGTATCGTCGTTCACTACGTTGCCATTTCTATCAACAACGTAGCTACCAGTTATATGTCCAATGATATCGTTCTCATTGTGCATAAGGTTGAATTGTTTGTCTTCAGGAGTTGTTCTAGCCTCCCAAGTAGCACTAGTGTCAAATACATCATCGTTCTTATTCCAACCAGTAGACACTAAAACTGACTTGAGATAGAACAAGTCTATCTGTTTAGGATTTGCGCTTTCAGCCTTAATTTGATGAGCGAAAGCGTTGTCAACAGTTTCTGATTCACTACAAATTTGTGCAGGCATACAATATGCTATACTGGCGCTGCTTTGAACAACGTCTGCAATACCATCTTGAATTTCTTGTTTATATATTTGCATATTCACCTCTCAACAACATTATACACAAAAAAGTGAAAATACTGTATTATTCAATGTGTTCTGCTATAAATGTTCCAACAACATGTTTGCGATAAGTGTCGATAGGCATCTCTTCAAGAGATATATTGTTGGCATGTAACTTGTCAGAAAATGATTTTGGAGTAATCAAGCCAGACTTTAAGACCTTAATAATAGAGGATTTGCTCACATCAGAAAGTACATCTAAATTGGTAAATATATCTAATTTTAATTTTTCTATATTTTTAACATCTTGCTTAGTCAGCTGTCTAAGATTAGATGCTTTGCTGGTATTAAGATAGGCAGTATTTACCACATCACTAACCTTAGACCAAGTAGCGTCAGACCATACAATTAATTCTGCTACTCCCGGCTTAGACTTAGGTTTGTCAACCCTTTGTTTTCTAGGATTATCATCTTTCTTAAATAAAGGTCTACCGTTAGGATCAGAAGGTTTTTCGTCTTGCTTAGTCTCTTGTTTGGGTTCCTTCTGTTTGTTAATTTTTGCTTGCTTATCAATCTTTTCCATATCTTGCTTATGATTAGCGTTATGAAAAGGACTTGCCTTATCGGGACCAACAGTGTCTCGTTTGTTTAATTCCCGTTTAATTCTGATGTTTTCAATTTGAGGTATTTCTTTAAATCTCTCAAGAAGCGTCTCGTGACTAATAATATCTCTGTCAGCAAGTTGTATAAGTAAATTCTTCTCAGAAGCCTCGTCAGATAAAGTCATTTGATCAAACTGTATGTGCGCCTTATATCTAAAGCCCATAGATTTTCTTACAATCTCTAGTTCTTTTTCCCAGAATTTAACTAAATGGTCTCTACCGTATTGCAATCTTTCGAGAAGAGTTTTGAGTGATATAAAGTTATTAGTAAATCCACCGCCATTGCCAGCCATGCCAGTAAGAGTTGGGGGAACTCCAAGACCTGCATATATACTGTTAAGCACGGATGTGTATTTCTCTGAACCTAAAAACTTGTAGACTTCACTACTGGACTCTTGAAAGGAAAGCTCTGGACCCCAGACAAGCTCCATAGTTCCTCCACCAACATTACTAGCTAGTATATCTCTAAGTTTATTGATAGCAGATTTATTAGGTAGAATCTTGTGATCTAAATTGCCCAAAGTCCATAATCTAATATTAGAAATAGCCCCATCAAGAGCAGACATATCAGCTAATCTCATTTTTTCTAACATTACAATATCATCAAGGATAGCGTAGATCATAGGATTGGCCCATTGTTTCCAATCGTCTTTTTTATAGTAAAATACGCTAAGTCTTTCTGGATCTAAAGGTATGTCTTTTTCTCCTCTAATCAGACTCTGCTTCATGGCAGGAGGAAGAGTTTCTAAGACATGGCTAGGTATTTCCCCAGCCTTAAACTTATCAAAAAAAGAATTAGTTGTAATGGTATAATTCTGTAGCCCCATGAATAAAGACAGTTTACCGTCTTTCATTTTTACAGTTAGTGGGTTAAAGAAATTATATCTCCAAGGTATTTCATTAGCTGGAGCTTGAGGTACTTCAACCTTGATGTCGCTAGACAGAGCTTTCATATACTGCTTCAATTGAGGGGTAATCTTTGCATAGCTCCTATGGACTATGACATTACCTGTCTTGTAAAAATTGTTCAAAAATCTTTCAGAGCGTTCTTTCCCATTCACATTTTTAAACCACTGCTGATAGAACTTTTCAACAGTTTTATCTCTGTGTACAATCTGAATGCCTTGACTTCCAAAATCCCCCATCAAGTCAATTATATTGCGAATGATGCCAACCTTATCGTAAGCATCCATACACATTTTAATGATTCTACGTTGCTGTTGAGGAACAGCTTCATCTGGTCTAAAGGCGTAGTAGTCTTGAGAGGTGAATCCCGGCTTAACAGAGCGATTTGGCTCGATGTCTATAAAATGCCTATAATGGCTACCTTGAGACTTGTTAAGACCTGTGTAGGAGTTTACACTATCAGAAAACTTTGAGAAAGCATTTGCTTTACCAGCCTCGTCACCGTCGTTCCAAGTTATCATATTATCGTTAGGCATTATCTTTTGATCCTCAATTGAATTGTTAATTGGATTGCATATACATTAATACACATCTTTCATCTGATCAGAGAACCAAGATGGTCCTGTATAAAGATTTTCATCTGTTTTTGGTTTGTAGCTTTCAGTAGCAAAACCTCCATAGAATTCATAGTCAGATTGTTCTGGAGTTCTCTGCAAGACTCTAGCAGCCATGTTCGCCATTAATAAAGAAGAATATCTATCTTTTCTCATTTTACTCTTTCTTCCAGTACCCACAACTACTTGTGGAGTATCCCACCTGTCTCTACCAGAGGTTGTCTGAGTCATCTGTATCATTGATAATTCATCTTTAAGCTCTTCTATATCAAGAACACATTCCTCTAAAGTGTCAAACATTCTAAGCTTTGTGTTATCTTCATGTTCTGATATTGCTAAAGAAACGCTATCAAACCTTGGGAATAATAATGCTTTGTCTTCAAAGTCTTTTCTCATCCCATGATTAGCCTCTGCCAACCAATCATACTTAGCAAATTGACACATCTCTAAGATATGAAGACCTCTTTCGCCATCAGTATCTTTTTCTTTATTTTCATCTATGGTGGGCCAAATAGCCACTTCGCCTTCTTTTATTTTATCTTTATCATGCAGCGATTCCATAACTGCAACGCCGCCTCCTTGAGCATCCATTGCGATATGAATACAGGGGAATAATTTCATTAGATCTCTTATTTTTCTGGCGCAGTAGGAATAGAAGTCCGTCTCAGTAGAATATCCTTTCTTGACTTTTTCTTTATGTTCTGACCTATTCGTCGTCCAGCAATGCACTATACGTCTGTGATTAGGACATACTTCTAGAATCACAATACTAAAATTGTCAACCTCAGAAGCAGGGTCAACGCCAAAAATATATTTTTTATCCTTGTTTCCCATTAGTATGGAGTCAAATGTAATTATGTTATTATCCTTATCTGTTACATTGCCATCTTCAGAAGCTACACAGGATTCAATTAGGGATCGTTTAAAAAATCCTTGACTATCCCTAGTGAAACATGCTCCATACTCCATTTGGTATATGCCAGTATGAACGGTAGCCTTTGATCTTGCTACTTGATCTGCGTCCATGAAACCTTTAGGTAATAATTCGTAAGGCATACGCACAATGGAATACTGGGTCCAATCAAAGCTCTCTGGAGGATCTTCTCCAAATATTTCCCTAAGTCTATTTCTATTTCCTTGGCTTTGTATAATAGATTTCCATTTTTTCCAATAAGTTGCAAAATGGTTAAAATCATAATAAGCTGTACCCGATAAAATAATTTGATTATCTTTCTGTACTTCTCTCTTTTCTTCTTCTAGTACTACTCCTAGCTCTTCTGCTTTTTTTTGTGCAGCTAATCTTTTTACGTTATCAATAGGGTCTGCACTAACAGCGGCAAAACCAGCTACGACGTTTTCAAATATTTCTCTTGGGATAGATGCAAATTCGTCAGCTATAATATCATTAGCACGTTGACCTCTGATCTTCTGACCATCACCAAGTGGTAGGCAAGTTACAGTGCTATCGTTCAGTCTAAGAGTACATCTATCCGTATCTCTGCGAGGGCCACTCTCACCATCGCATATATCTCTAAGCATTGGAGAATTGCGCCATATTGTCTCCATATACTCAAACAAGACCTTAGACTGCCTGAATGCAGCTCCTACCACAACTACCTTTCTGCGGGGCAGTATGAGCGCTCTAAGTACGGCGTACAGGGAAAGCATGAACGACTTTCCAAATCCTCGACTAGCGATGAGCATTGGGAATTTTCTATTCCATATTTCCTCAAGGAAGAGCGCTTGCGAAGGTAAGAGCTGTACGTTTAATACTTCCTTACAAATAAATGATAGATACTCAGGTCTTGTCATAAGCCAAGCTAGCTTAAGATTGAAATCGTCATCTGACACATTAAGTATTGACATAGGATTAAAAAAGTCTACATCTATAGACTCTAAGCCTAGCCAAGCTTCGTCAATTTTTTTTATTTTACTTTTTCCCATGAATCTATAATCTCGTCTGCGAATCCATAATGAACTGCTTCTTCAGCGTTGATGTACCAATCTCCAGATTTTAGTTTTGTATTTAAAAAGTTTTTTACTTTTCCCATAGTTGGATTTCCTTCATGTCTTTCTTGGAAGTATTTACCATGCAAACATTTTTTAGCATAAATATCTAACATTGTATCACAAATAATTTTTTCATACTTAACCCAATTCTGAACACTTAAATATTCCCCATTAGCAGAGGTAGAGCCAAAGTGGGACATGAAGTATGTATTTGGAGTTATATATCTAGTATCAGCTGCTTGGAAAATGATACTACTCATAGATTCAACCTGACCATAAGCAACCATTGTAATATAACATCTAGACATTGTAATAGCATCAAAAATAGCCATGCCATCAGACCATTCGCCACCAACGCTATGCATGTGAATTGTAACTTGATCAGATGATTTAGCATCCAAAGCTCGTAAATTTTTTATGAATGTATTGGACATCTTATACTCAACACCCGGATTGTCTTCGTCATTACTGCCGTAGTGGTTGTGTAAGAATATCTCTCTAGAACCTATATTACAACTATAGTTGTGATAATCGTATAATATGTCTTTTTCAATCATTTTACGTCTTCCTCCCGATTGTGTACATTTCGTTAATTCGCTTGAAAATGCTGCTAACAGCAAGAAATGCTGTATGCTTGTCTCCGCAGAAGAGTACGTGTACGTCATTATATAATTCAAACTCTATTAGGCACTTCAACATATATTTACCAGTTATCTTCAAGGAAGATTTATTCCTTACAGGTATTCTAGTATCTTTAGGGAATTTTAACAAATCAGATAAAGAAAATTCTAACACTAGATATTTATGAGGAAAAGGTTTCATTCTTTCTATTTCATTAATAAAGGCATGTTTTTTTTGTCCTAAATTAATAGCTAACTCTTCTACGCACCCTTTTCTTTCTATGCATATTTTATCTTCTAGTCCTTCTATTGAATAATCTCCTGTGTCTAGTTTATGTTCAATCATTCCAGCACAAGTGTTAAACTTGCTGAAGTAATAACCATCTTGTTCTCTAGTGTCTTTAATGACAGTAAAATCTGGAGCTTGTTTATATTTAGCCATTTATAATCTCTCTAAATAAAGTTTCGTAGTGGGATTCTTTTCCTGTTATTAATTTGTGGCAATGGTTACAAAGGGTAATTCCGTTCGACGGTTCGTACCTCAAGGAAGACGCATTAGCCCAAGTTTTTATGTGGTGTACGTTTAGGTTTTTCTTACTTTTACAATTAGGCATCTGGCATTTAAACCTGTCTCTGTTTAAGACAGATAGTCTGAATTTTCTGTATTCTTCATTGTTGTAGTTTCTTCTCATAAAGACTCTATTCTATCTATCCTAATAAGATATTTAAGTTTTCTACATAATATTCTATATTGAATATCTGAGCTTGTTTCCATAATCATGAATTTTATCCTATATAGTAGTGTGTGTAATGCGCAGTCTGGATTGTCTGCTTCTACAAAATAAATCATAAAACATTGGTTAAATTCTGTTAAATCTAGAACGTGAATATATTGTTGTAAGTCTAGAAGATCTATGTGAATTTTAAAGTTTCGCATCCAGCATAAGTTTTATCAACCCCTCCAAATTGTACTCTGGTTGCCATCCTAGCTTATCTCTTGCCTTCTTGAAGTCTCCACGAAGGTAGTCAACTTCTGAAGGTCTGTAAAATTCTGGATCTATAACTATAAATTCAGACCAATTTTCTAATCCAGCTATATTGCATGTAATGTCTAAGAAGTCTGATATAGTATACGATTCTCCCGTGCAGATTACGTAGTCGTCTGCCTTTTCTTGCTGTAGCATCATCCACATCGCTTTTACGTAATCTCCAGCATATCCCCAATCTCTATAGGCATTAAGATTTCCAAGTCTAAGCTTTGGAAAGGTATGTTCATTAAGATTTATATTATCCTTATTAAATGTAACGTCTCCGTTTCCATGTTTTAGTTTCCACTTCTTAAAATCGGTTATCCAATTTATTATTTTTTGCGTGACAAAATTCTCACCCCTTCTTGGTCCTTCGTGATTAAAAAGAATACCAGAACTAGCAAAAAGACCGTAAGCGTCCCGATATACACGAACGGTATGATGAGCTGCGCACTTAGCGATTGCATATGGTGAATTAGGCATAAGCTTTGTTTTTTCATTTTGATATTTTTCTCCCGCCTTGTTTACATCGTATGAGCTGCCAAACATTTCACTAGAAGACGCTTGATAGAACTTTGTGTTTAACATTTTAAGATCTATTAGAGACTGAAGTAAATTCAGACAGCCTTGACCTGTAACATCCCACGTATGCGCCGGTTGCTTAAATGAGGTTGCCACATGCGATTGTGCTGCTAGATTATAGACTTCATCTACATCATCGTTATCTTTAAATATATTTATTACACTACTTACATCTGTAATGTCTCCCTCGATTAATTTGAATTTATTATTGGAGGATAGATGCTTAATTCTCTGAGTAGTGTCTACGCTGGACCTTCTAGCAACTCCTACGACCTCATAGTTTTTTTCTAAGAGAAAGTCAGCCAAATGGCTTCCATCCTGTCCGGTGACACCTGTTATAATAGCTTTCATTATTATTTATCCTTAACTAAATTAATAAAAAACCAAACCACTAATAATTCTAAACCAATAGCTAAACTCCAACATGGTAAGATTACCGACAGCGATTCTGGGTTCATGTTAATCCTTTACTGTGTCTGGTGTTAAAAAGGGTTGATCTACAGTTCCGTCTTCGTATTTATGAAACTTACTCAGTCTATCTTTCTCGTTGTTCATCGCTGCTCTCATTTTTTCCATTTCAATTCCATATTTTTTCATTAAATCTGGATCTTGCATCATGCTAGCTACCCAACTTGTAAAACTCTGCTTGCTATCTTCTAGACGCTTAATCCTCTGCTCTCGCGTTCCTTTCATCTCCTTGAGCATAGAACCCTTCTTTGCCTGTAACTCTCTGTAATCACGATTCAGGCTCTCCTGTGATGCTCTGAGTGAAGCGATCTGTCTTTCTAGGTTAATGATATAGTCATGGTCTTGTTGGTCTTTATCTCTAGATCGTTCATCTTTGACCATGTAATCATAAGTATTAATCTGCTCTATATTTTCTTTATTGCCCTTAAGACATCTATTCATAAGTATTTCTAGTTTAATGACATCTACTACTTGGAGTTCTTCAGTTGGGAATACATCATCCTTAAACTGGGAAATTATCCTAGCCCAGTGATATTTAAAAAGTTCTAGTTCGTCTGTAGTAAACTGAGATTCTAGCTCTCTCCAGTATGGACGATCCTCTAGGGAATAGGCGGCAGCTTCTATTTTAGATAGGCCAACCTTGAGCTTTCTTTTAATAAAATTCTCAACAGAGGTTACATTACGATCTAACTGACTAGCTATGTCTTCTACAGTCATGCTGTCAACTAAACGAGTTATCGTTCTCTCTTCGTCTTTAGATATCCTACCCGTCTTCATTGTCTGTAATTTCCTTAATTATCTTGATAAGTGTTTCTCTTTTATTTTTATTGAGATATACGTTGTTTATGAATTTTAAATAATCTTCTCTAAGTTGAGGGGGCAATTTTTCTTCTATTTTATCCATCATATTTTTAACATCTAGGTATTCATCGTCAAAGTCATAATAGTGGTAGGAATTAGTTATGTTATTAGTAATGCTAGCAGGAGAGTGGAGTTTCTTTTTTTCTACATCTTTTGAGTGTCCAAAATTATCTCTAACAAAGTTCTTAAGACGATTACTTAAATTAACGCTCAAAAAGTTTTCAAGAGGGCGTTTGTTATCATACCGCTTGAGGGCTTCAGCACATATAATAAAGGACTCTTGTTTTATATCCTCTATGTCATAACCACTAAAAGTATACTTGGGGGCTATTCTATTTATTACGATTTCTATGATTTCAAACGTTTCTTCCTTAGATAAGTTTTTAGGTTTTTTCATTTATATCTAATTCTGTTTGTATTATTAGCCATTCTTTACCATTGTATAATCTAAGTTTACCATCATCAGACCAAGTGAGCGTACCTTTGATGGGGCGCTTAGGTTTTTTAACTTGTGAAAAGATAATGTGTTTACAGTTTAAAATACTAATGTATAATTTATAAGCTTTAAGATGTATAGATTTAGTAAAAGAAGAAAGCAAGTCAATAATGTCTACGATTGTTATATTTTGTATGCTTCCTTTTAACCTACCAATAAGAGAGTCAGCTTGTACGTAGAGGGGCGATTTGCAAGATTCAATATCCGTATATGGAATTACATGGGGGTCTATTAATATTTCAGATAAATTACCCGAAGTCATAGTAGAAACTTGTAAGAAAGAATTTTTGTCAAGTTGGGGGGAGTAGACAACAGGAGAATGTATCAAGCCTTTTTCATCAGATAATCTTACTATAGGTTTTAACCTATTAATATATCTCTGTTTTTTAGTACCAGAAAGCTCGCCTAGACCAATCTCAGTCATCATTAGTTGGGAATTACAGAAATGTTCCAACTTGTAATAGAATTTATCATCATCTGAGAATACACAGTCAAAGTTATTGCAGTGACAACTCAAGCATGGATCAAAACCATGATGTTTTTTGTAATCTTCACTCAGACTCTCAGAACCATTTAATTTAAGAAGCGTTTTTTTATCTACAAAGCATTTTTCAGTGATGGTTGCAAGAGTTGTTTTTAATTGCTTGCTTTTCATCTTGTTCCTTTAATAAATCCTGTAAGTTACCATCAGCTTTTGACAGATCTTTTTGAACATCTTTTTGCAACTCAGCTGATGCTTTGCAGTATAAACTACATTCTAATTGTTTTTTGTCTTCATTCATAATGTTTCTCCTACAGAGATTATACACCTCGTATGGCAAAAAAGACAACAAGGAGGGGCAATCGGGGAAGATTGGGTAGTACATTTATGTTTGAGATTTTTATTGTTTCTGAACCACCCAGCGATTTTCACGCGCACACAGCGAAGAATGTTCCGGTACTAAAACACACCCCCCCCAAAAAACCCCCCGAATTGGGGGTGTTGAGATGACAGTCTTAAAATGAGAAAAATTAGCGCGACATGAGCCAAAACTACTGTACAAAAGTATACTGTGTAGCATAATGCATTGCATTTTGCAAAGAATGTATCGTTTTGCACATGGTGTCTTATAATGAGAATACAAATATGCCTATATTTATAGTGTTAAAATAATTACACGTTTGGCACAGTACTTGCATTATATATAAGTATAAGAAACAAACAATTAACAAAAGGAATTCACAATGAATATCACACAAAGAAACCGAATCGCTAACAATCTTAAAATCGTAGACGTTCACAATCGTCAAGTAGTAGTAACAACCGATACCAACAAGGTAATCGGATACGCTAAGAATGGCAAGTTTGCACAAGATCCGCTGGTCGTGCGAACATTACAGAATAGCTACGATCTAAACCGCGTTTGGGGGTTAGGATAATTCCGCTTGACTCATTAAAGTTTACAGTGTACAATGTCGATATACTAATAAGGAGAAAAGTTATGCGAGAATCAGATCAAGAATTACTATTGATTGTTGTTGTTTGTTGTGTCATAGTTGTAAGTGTGTTCTGGAATTACACCCCTATTTGCTAAGGAGAATTGACATGGAATATTTCGGATACTTTGCAGATCAGGAACGATACGAAGCCGAGCAAGAATTGAATGATGTACTTGACAGGGAGGAAGAAAACTATATAATGATGATGGGCAGTCAGGAGATTTCACCGGAGGTAGTAGAATGAATCAGTATGTTGAAAAGAATTTGTATGATGTGCTTGACAGATTTGATACGCCCAAGTTGCAAGTCTACTTATTAGCATGTCAAGAAGAAAAAGAGCTTGACGGTGTGCGTGTAGCAGCTAACATTTTACGAGTACGATTTATCAACGGAGAATGATATGAGCATTTTTAACCGACCTGATTTTGACGAGATGTTCCACAATGCAATCTATAACAGTCGTGAGGATGTTGTTGATGCGGTCGATGTTGATTTAGACAGTGATGATTGGGATGATGACAGACAGCCAACACACTACGAAGAATGTCAGGATTTATACGGTGGTGATGATTACATAGAACAATGGGAGAACGAATCATGGGATTAATAGAAATGAATTTACAGTCTATCATTATAGGATATGTGGTAGGCGTTGCGTTGATGTGGTCACTTTGTGAAACGTTGTATGGAGACAACAATGAAAAAAGAGCAGAAAAGGATTCTGAAAATACTCGGCCTCGCTATGATCGCAGGTATCATATGCTGTACGGTGATACACCTGAATGAATGTACACCTGTACAGCCATGCTTCGATCTACCCGCACTATTGCCAGTAGAGTAGGAGGAAGCCCCCCGAAAGGGGGGTTTCCCGGCCCGCCCAAAAACCCCCACAAAGAGGGGTATACAAATAATAATATAATGTCTAAAGTATGTTATGTAGGTTGTCGATATATATACTATAGAAAGAGGGTATTTAGATGATGACATTAACTATGATATTGGGTTTGTTTGTAGGGTACGAAGGATATGACGATGGTAAACTGTACATAGGTACATATACTCCTACGTGTGAATATGGGTGGGTTATAACAGATGGGGAAATTTATCTCGACACAATTTATGAGAAAAATAATATATTACCCCTTGACAATTAAAGAATAACTGTATATAATGTCGATATAACAAGTAACAAGTATTAGAAAGAATTTAAAATGTCAAACAACTTTGAAATCACTTATTCCACCGATTGCTGCGGATACCCTTGTCATTCAGATCAGGACATCTGCCCAGAATGCCTTGAGCATTGCGAAGTAATCGAAGAACGTGTAGACTATGACTGTTCGGAAGCAGTCCACTTTGAAGCCTCACTAGATTTTCACGGAGCTGGTTAATATGAGCAATAATAATTGCATGATGCCAAAAGTTAGAAAAAATGTTTGGGTCGTTTATGATACCCAAGGAAATAGAATCGGAGAAGTTGGGGCGATGTCAGAAACTGAGGCTAGACAAAAGGTAGCCTTACATGTTATGATACCTTTCAGACTTTCACACATTGAGGAATAAAATGAAAACTTGCAAAGTAAACCCACTGAAACTAAATGAAACAAATTTTGATTCCAAATATATGAAGGAGAAAGGTCGTTATGTTAAGCGTTATTTTTTCGCTAATGGTCTTGGTGCTATTGTGTCAAATCATGACAACAGTTATGGCGGGCATAGCGGCTACTTTGAAGTCTGGATTGTAAGTTATGAACATGGTACAGACCCTAACATGTCTTACAAAGTATTAGAATCGCATCCGATACATAAACGACACGGAGCGGTAGAAGTGTTTGGATGGCTTGACTTTTTTGAGGTTGCTGATAGACTACAAGAGATCAGAAACTATAACACTGGAGAGTATGCTTACAATGAATAATAAAGAATACAACGGTTGGTATAACTATGAAACTTGGATGGTGAATCTGTGGATGGATAATGATCAGGGGTCGCATGAAATGTGGCGAGAACATGCCAGAGATTCCATTGATGCTGACGAAGGCTGTAATTGGTTCTTATTTGAAGATAGGCTAAAATCTTATCTTGACATGATCCAAGAAGATGTAGATAATGGCGTAGCGTGTGGATTGGTTCACGATTTGTTAGGTGCTGCGATCTCTGAAGTAAACACGCGAGAGATTTCAATGCACTGG
>Ga0209630_10001416_pt1 | contig 25602 bp, 20 predicted proteins | sample COG_01_FD_184745 | JGI IMG/M metagenome (GOLD analysis project Ga0209630, IMG submission 184745) | Pelagic Microbial community sample from North Sea - COGITO 998_met_01 (SPAdes) (version 2) | ecosystem: Environmental > Aquatic > Marine > Neritic zone/Coastal water | place: Helgoland, sampling... | reverse complement strand
GAAGTAAGGACTTTTTAGCTTTTGGACTTACACCAACAACAAAAAGAAAGTCATAATCTTTGGCGCTTGTATTATGAGCAGAGATCAAAAGGCTTGTGTTATCAAACCATTCAAATATTTTACGATTATCAGAAATGAGTGTGTCTAGATAATCCGCGTCATCCGTTAAATCAGCCATCACGGGATGGTATTTAAGAATTTGCCAGATTTCAGTTTGACTAAAAGCTGTCCAATTGGATATCGGGTCTTTCGTTTCCAGAACATACAAGGCATTGTCTGGTATTAGCTTGAAGCCACTAAGGACCTTAGATTGGTTAAATTGAAAATATACCCAAATACTGCATAACAAGACTAAAGGGATTGCGTACAGGAGATACTTTTTCTTCATTTCGACGGAAAAGTACAAAAGAAGTTAAACTTTGACTCAGAAGTCATTTTGGACCGAAACTAATTCCCGTCATTACTGTTTATACTAGGAACAAACTTAATTTCGCGGAGTGAAAAAGTATTGGGAACGTCTGAAGGCAAAATGGGGAATTGAAACCGATCGAAGGATGGTGATCATATTTGTCGTATTTGCAATAACAGGGAGCACCACGCTATTTGTTCGAAAGGCACTATATAGCGCATTTAACGTTGACATAGATCACAAAATTCTGGCAATAATTGTGAAGTGGGTGTCCATCTATTTCATCTATCAAATTATGTTGTTTGTTATTGGGACTATTTTTAGAGAAGGGAAGTTCTTTTGGTGGTTCATAAAGAAAATGAACCTGAGAATGATTGGTAAAAAACCTACAAAATGAGTGTTACAGAAGAGGCCATATTAAAGGCATTAAGTCATGTTGATGATCCAGATTTGAAAAAGGATTTGGTCACTCTAAACATGATAAAGAATATACAGATTGAAGACAACAGCGTTCAGTTTGATGTGGAGCTAACCACGCCAGCATGTCCAATGAAGGATATGATTCAAAATGCCTGTGTAAATGCTGTTCAACATTTTGTTTCTAAAGATTTACAAGTCACGCCTAACATGACCAGTAGAGTCACTACGACACGAGAAGAAAAAGATGTGTTGCCTGGTGTCAAAAACATAATTGCTGTGGCAAGTGGAAAAGGTGGAGTAGGTAAATCTACGGTTGCTGTTAATTTGGCGCGCAGTTTGTCCGATACTGGAGCTTCTGTTGGTATTTTAGATGCAGATATCTACGGGCCAAGTATGCCTACCATGTTTGGCTTACAGGGCCAAAAACCGGGTCAAGTTGATGGCAAAATGGAACCATTGGTCAAAGACGGAATTAAGGTAATTTCTATTGGTTTTTTGGTGGATGAAAATCAGGCCATCGTTTGGCGAGGGCCAATGGCGTCTTCTGCAATAAAGCAGTTCACAACAGATGTGAATTGGGGAGATTTGGATTATTTAATATTGGATTTACCTCCAGGCACTGGAGACATCCATTTAACGATTGCCAAACAAGTTCCTGTGAGTGGTTCGGTAATTGTGACTACGCCTCAATCAGTGGCTTTAGCCGACTGCAAAAAGGCCGTCAATATGTTCCTAAACCCGAACATAAATGTACCTGTGTTCGGCATCGTCGAAAACATGAGTTATTTCAGTCCAGAAGATCAACCAGATAAACGTTACTATCTGTTTGGTAAGGATGGCGGGAAAGCGTTAGCCGAGCAGTTTAATTTGCCTCTATTGGGTCAGATTCCTTTGGTAGAATCGATTCGTACTTCTGGAGACAGCGGTACCGCTATTCAAAAAACGGAAACAGTCAAGGCGGCGTATGATGAATTGGCCGGAGAATTAGCGCGTCAAGTGGCCATAACAAACGGTGTTGCCAGTTTATCAAATTAACGTAACTTCGAACTATAATAAAGTAATCGTGAATAACGAAATACAAGCTAAAATTGAAGAGGCGCTTAATAACATAAGACCCTTTTTAAAAGCCGATGGCGGAGATGTTGAGTTAATTAGCGTTGACGATGATGTTGTAAAACTACGTTTATTAGGGGCATGCAGTAGTTGTGAAATAAGTCATATCACAATGAAGGCTGGTATTGAAGAGAGTATTCGTCGTATTTACCCTGAGGTAAAAGAAGTCGTAGCAGAGGCATAACCCTATGTCTTCCGACAGCCGCAACCTGCGCATTTCAGATTTAGAAATAGTAGAATTTATTAATTGTTTTAGCGTCCTTGTAGTCGCTGGCTCTGTGTCCACTTCGTATTTCTTTGGACAAATCTATAAGGCCCAATTGGGCTTTTCGTTTTATTGGTTGCTGGCCTCTACCATTTGGATAATTTATACCCTTGATCATGTGTTAGATGGGATGAAGCAAAAGGAGCAATCGGTTTCCATACGACATTATATACATTACAAATACCGAAAAACAATCCTTCCAACCCTCGCCGCACTTTCCATTTTTAACGCGTATATCGCATTGGTGTTTTTGCCACCTATTCTGTTAAAAGCAGGAATAGCACTGGCGTTGAGTGTGTTGGCATATTTTTTAGTTGTACATTTTCTGAAGGTCATTAACATTACCATTCCAAAAGAACTGATGGTTGCTGTAATTGTGGCTTGTGGCATGGTTGTTTTGCCTGGTGTTGCCGGAGACATGAAATTCAATGGAGAGGGTTTACTCATGGTGCTTTCTTTGACGCTTGTAAACTTCACCAACCTGCTTATTTTTTCTTATCACGACTATGCAAACGACACAAAAAACAGCTTAGAATCTGCGGCAACGCAATGGGGTATAGAGCGTACAAGGGGAATAATCATGTATGCCTTGGCAAGCGCTTTTATTTGCTTTACCATTTGGACGTTTTTCATTGTTAGTCCAATCAAGCTACCCATAAGCATAGCGTTGCTTATTATGTTCAATATCCTGTTGGTGATCTATATTCAAGAGGATCGATTTGCAGAAGATGAGAAGTACCGATTTTGGGGCGATTTTATTTTTATAGTGCCGGGTCTTGTTTGGTTGCTATTTCAACAAACAAGTTTCTTTTAGGTTACAAGGTTTGTTGCCAGGCCCAAGCAGAACGCATCATTTCATCAAGTTCTATTTCTGTTTCCCAACCCAATACGTTTTTAGCTTTTGAAGCATCAGCCCAAATTTGCTCGACATCACCTTGTCGTCGTGGACCATAAGTGTAATTTAATTTCAGGTCGTTAACACGTTCGAAGGTCTCTACCACTTCCTTAACCGATTGTCCAACACCCGTACCCAAATTAAATACATCTAAAGATATTGGATTTGAGGTTGCATAATCAACCGCCTTTACGTGTGCTTTTGCAAGGTCTACAACATGTATAAAGTCTCTGATGTTTGTGCCATCTGGCGTATCGTAATCATTTCCGAATATGGTCAGTTGTTCTCTTATGCCTGCCGCAGTTTGCGTGACATAAGGGATCAAATTGCTTGGAACACCTAATGGAAGCTCTCCAATCAATGCAGATTTGTGAGCACCAACAGGATTAAAGTAGCGTAAACAAACAACCTTGGTGTCACAGAATTTAGTGAAGTCAGTAAGAATTTCTTCTCCTAATATTTTTGTTGTTCCGTATGGCGATATCGCCTCAACAATAGGATGATTTTCTGTAATTGGACTTTCTTTGGTGTCGCCATATACCGTGCACGATGAAGAAAATACCAAGGATTTGGTTTTATACTTCTTGACGCAGTGCAACAGTGATATTAAACCAGAAACGTTGTTCTGGTAATAGGCAACAGGTTTTTCAACAGATTCTCCAACTGCCTTATAAGCGGCAAAATGAATAACGCCTGAAATATCTTCTTTTTCAAAGACTTCTTCCAAAGCGGGTGTGTCGCAAACGTCCACTTGGTAAAAAGTCACTGGTTTCCCAGTAATTTTTTGAATGCGGCCAGCTACATCCAAAGTCGTATTGGCCAGGTTATCTACAACGACAACTTCTGCATTTACATTTTGAAGCTCTACAACAGTATGACTTCCGATGTACCCTAAACCTCCAGTAACTAATATTTTACTCATCTAAACACTTAACCTTGTTTGATTCTAACTTGTATGATTCTCCACCTTCCGGACATGTTGCAATGCCGTTGTCGTCAAAAGATAATCGATGACCATATTTGCTCATCCAACCAATTTGTTTACCAGGATTACCAACCATTAAAGCAAAAGGAGGTACTTCTTTTGTAATTACCGTCCCTGCACCAATAAAACAATATTCTCCAAGGTCGTTTCCGCAAACTATGGTCGCATTGGCGCCAATACTAGCGCCTTTTTTTACCGTTGTTTTAGCATATTCGCCTTTTCGCACAACAGCACTTCTTGGATTAATAATATTGGTAAATACCATGCTAGGTCCTAGAAATACATCGTCTTCGCATATTACTCCAGAGTAGATACTGACATTGTTTTGAACCTTAACGTTGTTTCCTAAAACAACCTCAGGACTGATGACTACGTTTTGACCAATATTGCAATTTTGACCCAAAACACTGTTGGACATAACATGGCTGAAATGCCATATTTTAGTGCCATCACCAATTGTACAACCACTATCTATAACAGCGGTTTCATGTGCAAAGAAGTCCATCAACACAAAGGAAGTGGAAAGTCTTGTGTCTACAAAGTAATTTGAGGTGAGATTGACACTTTGACTACAAACCATCAAGGATGTGATTGGCCAAAAGTTAAACGACATACGATGGTAATCGTGTGACTAACAACGCAGTCAAATAGATGGATAGTAGGGGTGAAACACTTAAATTCGCCATGCGGTTATGGAGAAAAAGTTTGTAGACGTAGAACGCATAATTGCTTCAAAAAATGAAAAACTTTTGAAGCGCCTACCCAAGTTTGTAATTGCCTACCTCAAAAGGGTGCTCCATCAAAAGGAGATTAACCACATAATTCAGGAGAACAAGGCACTCAAAAATGAAATCTTTTGCCAAGAAATCGTGGATAGATTTGGTTTAAATCTTGAAACATCTGGAACCCAACACATACCCAAATCAGAAGGAGCTATTTTCGTTGTGAATCATCCTTTGGGTGGAATGGACGCCATGGCATTGGTTTCGGTACTCAGTGCGTTTCGGACAGACATTAAGTTTATTGTCAACGACATACTCCTGACCTTAGAAAACCTCAAAGGCTTGTTTGTAGGTGTAGATAAGCACAAGTCGAACGTAAAAAGTGCGTTGAAGGAGGTTGAGGCGTTATTTGCATCTGAGAACGCCATATTTATTTTTCCTGCGGGTTTGGTCAGTCGTAAAATTGATGGGGAGATTATGGATCTTGATTGGAAGAAAACGTTTGTCACCCAAGCAAAAAAGCACAACAAACCAGTGATTCCAGTCCATTTGGATGGTCAATTAAGCCCTTTTTTCTATCGACTAGCTAAGTTGAGACGGTTTTTAAAACTGCGTATCAACATCGAAATGCTGTACTTAGTTGATGAATTGTTCAAACAAAAGAATAAGACCATACGTATTACATTTGGGAAACCCATTGAATCAGTAACATTTACGAACGAGAAAACAGACAAACGCTGGGCAGAGTGGGTTAAAAAAGAGGTGTATAAATTGAAGTCGAGCAATGGATAAATCATTGGATTATATAATGGACCCTGTTCCAACAGAGGTAATTAAATCTGAATTAACAAAAGATCGTTTTGTGCGGACCACCAACAAAGCAGGAAACGAGATATACATTGTTAACCATCACAACAGCCCGATGGTGATGAAAGAAATCGGGAGACTTCGTGAAGTGACTTTTGCTTCTTCTGGGGGAGGTACAGGTAAACCGTTGGATATTGACGAATATGACACCAGTGAGCACTGTTATAATCAATTAATTCTTTGGGCACCTGAGTCCGAAGAAATAATTGGAGGGTATCGATTTATTGATTGTTCAAAGATTCCGCACACAAACCCGTTACCACTGTCAACAGCACATTATTTTAACTTTTCGGATCGATTTGTAGAAAGGTATTTGTCGCATACCATAGAATTAGGCCGTAGTTGGGTTCAACCCAATTTTCAACCCAAACTTGGCTCACGTAAAGGCATTTTTGCCTTAGATAATTTATGGGATGGTTTGGGCGCTATTACCGTAGACAATCCGCACATTCAACATTTTTTTGGGAAGGTGACGATGTACAGTAATTACGATTCAGTTGCCAGAGATGCTGTTCTTACTTTTATGGATATTTACTTTCCTGACAAGCAGGGTTTAGTCAAACCGATTGAAGCACTCGCTATTCATTCAGACTTGACCGAATTAGCGGCTGAGTTTGAAGGATTGGATTTTAAGGATGCACATAAGGTATTAACAAAGTTTGTCCGTAGTAGAGAGGAAAACATACCGCCGCTCATTAATAATTACATGCAACTATCGCCGACGATGAAGGTTTTTGGTACTGCATTGAACAAGGATTTTGGTAGCGTTGAAGAAACAGGAATACTTGTCACCATATCTGATATTTACCCATCAAAAAAAGAAAGGCATGTTGACACTTACGTGCCGACAAAATGAAACTAATACGGAGCGTTTTTCAACGTATCGTAGTCAATTATCGTAATGGTTGCTTTATCTACTTCAACCAAACCATCCGACTTAAATTCTGATAACATACGAATAGCAGACTCTACAGATGTGCCCGCAATACCCGCTAGAGTTTCTCTAGATACGGCCATGCTAAAGGGTTTTGAAGCATCATCATCCTTGTATTTGTCCGCAATTTGAACGAGGGCACTCGCAACCCTCTTTCTGACCGAGTTGTAGGCCAATTCGACAATTTTATACTGTTGGGCCAGTAGGTTATTGCTCAGTAGCTTTATAAATTTTGAAGCGATATCGTTTTCATGTTCAACCACCTCTAAGAAATCTTCTGTTGGGATTAACATCACTTTCGACGGTTCAAGAGCTTCAGCACTTTCTGTTGTCGTTTGCTTTTGGAGAACAGACCAATAGCCAAAGTAATCGCCAGTTTTTAAGAGGTCCAACACCATCTCTTTGCCATCGTCGCTCAGTCTGGTAAGTTTTAGTTTACCACTCAACAGCTGATAAACATGGGTAGGTGTTTCACCTTCGTGATATATTAAGTCCTTTTTAACGTAGTTTTTGAAGTATGCATTAGGGAACAATTCTCCATCAGATTTGGTTGCAGCCTTTGCGGTAACCGAGCCCTCTTGTATTAAATCAAACTTCCGTAATCGATTTTCAACTGCCGACAGTAAATCTGTTTCATCAAAAGGCTTAACAATGTAGTCGTCGGCCCCTAGACTCATTCCTTTACGGATGTCAATTTTTTCAGCCTTTGCGGTAAGAAAAATAAATGGAATGCGCATCGTTTGCGGATTTCTGCTCAGCATGTGCAACACCCCATACCCATCTAAATTCGGCATCATGATGTCGCATAAAATCATGTCAGGAAGGTGCTCAATTGCCGCAGCTACACCAATCTTTCCATCTTCCGCTTTTAGAACGTTGTAACCATCGAGTTCTAAAATTTCGGAAAGGTTTTCCCTAATTTCTTCGTGATCTTCAATTACCAATATCGTTTTCATATTATTCCGGTAAATTTCGTAAAACAAAACCAAAGGTGCTCCCTTTGTCTAACTCACTTTCGAAAAATATTTCTCCTCCCAACAAATCTACATATCGTTTTATAATGTGAAGGCCGAGTCCTGTTCCTTGCACATTGCCTGAATTCGATGCCCTAAAAAAACGTTGGAAAAGCAGTTTTTGATCTGGTTTGCTAATTCCAATGCCATTATCAGATACCTTAATGCTCAATTCTTTATCCATTTTTTCAATGTTAATACCTATGTCCGAATCTTCTTTCGAATACTTAATTGCATTGCTGAGCAAATTCGTCAGTATATTTTGAATGACGAAACGATCGGTATGCACATCTGTATCAATCAGATTATGCTCTAAGGTAATGTTTTGTCCCGGTTTTTTGAGCATCTGCATATCCTCTTTGACTTCTGATGCACATTCAATGATATCGAACGGTTTTACCTCAGATGTTAGGTTGTTGTTTTCTAACTTTTCTAAGCTTAAGAAGTCGTTAAGAATCATGGTAAGATTACGGACATTGTTCTGGATTCTGTCTGTATGTCGATTAATTTTTTCTGTCTGGTCAACCTCAACGTATTTATTTATTAACCCGGCAGAACTGAGTATAGTACTCAATGGTGTGCGAAATTCGTGTGAAGCCATACTTACGAATTTTGACTTCATCTCGTTCAACTCTTTTTCTTTTTGAAGCGAGTTGTAGATTTCTTTTTCTGCGTTTTTTTGCTGGGTTATATTGCTTTCCACGAGCAGAATTCGATCTTCTACGTGTGCATTATTGACCAATGGCACAGCACGAACCCTAAACGTGTTCTGGTTGTGTTCAAGCTCGAAAGTAGAAGGGATGTCGTCAAAAACCACCTGCAGTTTTTGGTTAACCAAGTCTCTAAGTTTGGCTTGGATGACATCGAGATAGTTTTTCCCGATTAGCTCCTTAGTCCCAAAACCGAAATCACGTAATCCTTGGCCTTCAATGAATAGGAAGTTCAAGTTTTTATCTAAAACACTAATCGTCCCGTTAGGGAAATTTTTAGCAATAGTTTCGTATAACTTTTGACTTTCAATTAAGGCTTCTTCAGTTTTGTTCTTCTCGCTTATTTCCTTAGCCAATTGGTTGTTACTGTCTTCCAGTAAGTTTGTCCGTTCTTGCACCATTAACTCAAGATTGTCAACGTACTCTTTGAGTTTTTTTTGTGCTTTTCTTTCTTCAGTTAGATCGTGAATAAAACCTGTAAACATGGTTTCGTTTTCGAGTTTTATTTCACTCACCGCAAGTCGGAATGGGAAATGGGTTCCGTCTTTTTTTAACCCATCAACTTCTCTACCGATACCAATGATTTTGGCCTTTTTGGAAGTAAGATAGTTATGTATGTAGCCATCATGACCACTGTGATGTGGCTCTGGCATTAAGACGTTTATATTCTTACCAAAAAGTTCAAGTTTAGTATACCCAAAAAGCTTGGTGACCGCAGTATTAATTTCTTCGATAATTCCTCTTGAATTAATGAGAATAATGCCATCAATCGCCGTTTCAAAAACGGATTTGAATTTTAATGAAAGTTCGTTGTTCTCCATGCCTGCAATTGCGTCCCAAAGTTACTTTTAAAACTTTGACCTTTATTGAAAAATATCACCTGCCAGCTATGACAGCGGTCATAGTGAATCTCCACGTTAAACAACCCACTTTAGTCGATTAATCTGTGTCAGTAATACACAAATAAAACCAACTAAGCTTAAAACTCGTTTAATATATATGAAGTATGCAATTCACAAAACAATTATGGTAGGTTTATCCTTACTATTACTACTAAATTGTAACGGACAAAGTAAAGAGCAGATGAAAGGTCAAGAGCAAATGAAAACAGGCAAGAATATTCATGCAGACGTAGATTCAGTTATTAATAGCATCCCAGGTTTATTGGACAATAAGTCTAAGTGGTTTCGGCACGACAAGTCTTTCGTTGTTTCGAACCCCACACCAAAAATTAATTTGGGTGGTTTAGGCAACCAATGGGATAAATCAAAACCAACCTTCATTGCGTTTCTTGGTAATCTGAATGATCCGATATACAAAACGGCTTTGGCTCATTATGACCGATTGGTGCCAAATGCGAAAGAATTTGGTTTGCAGACGGTTATCGTTTCAAGCAGCGAAGTGGATGGGTTGACTAGCAGTGCAATTCTTTCATACGACCATACTCATACCGTATTAAATGGTATAGATTCATCTGTGCGTGTACCGAACGCATGGGCAGATGCAATTGCTGAGGGTTTCGACTTAAACCTTAGTCATCAGTATGCGATCCTGCTGGATGAAAATCAAGACGTAGTTAAGGTGTGGTCTAGCCAAGTTTTTACTGATTTTGTAGATCCGCTGGAGGTTAAAAGAATCTTTTTAACGGCAGTATTTGACATCAAAGACGGTTCCGCTTTTAGACCGTACAATGATCTTAATGACTTCGAGAATTATGTAATTGCTCAAAAGGGTACAGAACGCGCGTATACCGGAGAGTATTTTAATCATAAAGCGCAAGGCATCTATACCTGCAGAAGGTGCAATGCCCCACTATACTGGAGTGCAGACAAATTTGATTCGCACTGTGGCTGGCCAAGCTTTGACGATGAAATCGATGGGATGGTGACCCGGAAGCTTGATGCCGACGGTAGACGAACAGAGATAATATGCACGACTTGTGAAGGCCATCTTGGTCATGTATTCGAAGGAGAGCAAATGACCGATAAAAACACGCGACACTGCGTTAATTCTGTGTCGATTAAATTTAAACCTTTAAACAAATAGCATGAAACAAATGGTAAAATCAATTGTTCCACTTTTGCTGCTTTTGCCTTTCTTTGGGTGTGCACAAAACAACAACATAGATACCGATAAGAGTGAAGATATGACAACGGAAACAGATAATTTGAACCTTGATACAGCGACGTTTGGTGCTGGATGTTTTTGGTGCGTTGAGGCCGTTTTTCAACAAATGAAAGGCGTTCATAAGGTTGAGTCAGGTTATGCGGGTGGCTTTATTGATAACCCTACATACAAACAGGTTTGTTCTGGTCAAACAGGTCATGCCGAAGTAGCCAGAATTTGGTTTGATTCTTCGATAATTTCTTATGAAACCTTGCTTGAGATATTCTGGCATTCTCATGATCCAACAACTTTAAATAGACAAGGAGCAGACGAGGGAACTCAATATCGGTCAGTGATTTATTACCACAACGATGAGCAAAAAACTATGGCAGAAGCCAGCAAATCAGCAACAGATACAAGCGGTCTTTGGCCAAATCCTATTGTTACGGAAATCACTGCGGTTCCAACATATTACCCAGCGGAAAACTATCATCAGAACTACCTAAACAACAATCCGAATCAACCCTATTGCTCGGCAGTGGTTGGACCAAAAGTACAAAAGGTTCGAAAACAATTTAAGCACCTATTAAAAGAGTAGGTGTACGCTAGTTTTTTTTGGAAAGTGTAATATGAACAACCTCTGTTGATTGATCAGTCGCATTTAGGTTTAGTTTGAAAAGTTCAGAGAAACACAAACCACCTACCCAAAATATGGTATCGTCGATAGTAAAAATCGGTATCTCGGGCTTTAACGCTGAGGAGATTTTGTTGTCTGTAAGCACGTCACTTATCAGTTTATTTCCCTTCATACCAAAAGGCCGAATTCGATCTGATTGGTGCCAGGATCTTACCTGAATTGATTGAGCCAAAACATCCGATTGAATAACAATTTCACTTTTTGACAAAGGAAATTTCACATCGTTTAAAACCCTTTTGACTACTGATATTGTCCAATTCTCAAATTCAAAATGGCCAGTTGCACGAATGTCGAGGGTGGGGATTTTTTCATCTGAAATGGGTTTCAAAATGAAGTAATCTCTTTCGGAGTGCAGCGTATGTGATACGGATTCAATACGCTTACCAACATCATTAGACGCCAGCAATTGTTTTATTCGGCCCATCTCAAAATTGCCATTGCGTAATAATTTGGACACAATGATGTGTGGGTGTGGATAACTGTAAAGTTTCTTTTTTGGTATGAACACGGTTTTGCCATCACGTTTTACATGACGGTGTTTAAAGTCTAAAACAAAAGCGTCAAGTAACGTTACAGATTCTTTTATTCTATTTGCGTTGGCAAGGAATGTACTTTCAAATCCTGAGGCGATTTGAAGAAGTTCCGGGGTAACACGATGTCGGAGGGAGTTTCTTAAATAGGCGTCTGAATGGTTGCTGCTGTCCACCCTATAAGCAAGTTTATTGTCATTCGCATAGGCCCTGATTTCACTTGAGCTAAATTCAAGCATCGGTCGCAGAAGTGACTCACGTTTAAAAGGAATGCCCGTTAATCCTTTGATACCTGTTCCACGTAGTTGATTAATCAGCATAGTTTCGGCGTTGTCAGACAGGTTGTGTGCGGTGCAAATCCAATGGCAGTTTTCAATTTCTGACACTTGGTTGAACCAGGCGTACCTCAAGTCACGTGCGGCTTCTTGAATCGAGTTTTTATGTACTCTACTATATCCAATCGTATCAAATGATTTGGTTACAAAAGGGATACCATGTTTATCACAAAAATCAGCTACAAATGCTTCGTCTTCGTCGCTTTCATTGCCGCGTAATTGAAAGTTACAATGGGCTACAACGATGTCGACACCCAATTGAGACATTAGGTAGGTCATAACAATACTGTCTGCCCCTCCACTGACGGCACAGAGTATTCGGTCGGTTTTTTTTACCTTTCCTTCGTTAAATAGGATATGTCCGAGCCTTTCTTGCATTATTTTTGTCCTGTTTCAAATCTATGATACCCATCTCGGTAATAAAACCCTTTGCAGGGAAATTAATAATCGCAATTTCAGCATGTATGTTCTTAGGACTTGGTCAGTCTTATGGTCAGAGCACGATTGAATTGTTGGGTGCTGATGTGATTGAATACGACCAAGAGTTTGTCGATGCAGAGCGGGTAAAAGGTAATGTACGATTTAAACAGGATCAAGTTTTGATGAACTGTGATAGTGCTTATTTCTATCGAAAAGACAACAGGATTGAAGCGTATGGCAATATTTATATCCGGCAGAGAGATACGTTCAATTTGTGGGGTGATTATCTAGAGTACGACGGCGACAAAAAGCAAGCCTATGTTAGGGATAACGTGCGTCTTCGTGACCAAGACATGCAGTTAACGACAGACATGGTGCAATACGACGTTGAGGCTAAAATCGCATTTTATACAACGGGTGGGAGGATTGTAAATGGCTCGGATAGATTGACAAGCAAACAGGGTAGGTATTATAGTCGAAGCAAGACCTTTTTTTTCAAAGACAGGGTTTTATTGGTAAACCCCGAATACCAAATGAAGAGTGATACGTTAAGCTATAATACCTTCTCAAAAGTCGCTTACTTCTATGGGCCAACATACATTTATAGCGAAGAAAACACCATTTTCTGTCGATACGGTTGGTATAACACGAATGAAAATACCAGTCAGTTTAGTAAAGGAGTTTGGATTCAAGGCAAAGACAATAAACTCGTGGCCGATAGTCTGTTGTATAACAGAAATACGGGTATCGGACAGGCATTTCGGAACATCACCCTGATAGACACTGTTGAACAAATCAAAATTGAAGGTCAGTATGGTATATCTTATCGCAAAACAGGAAAGACCATGGTTACCGGAAATCCATTGGCGATAAAATACTTTGAAGACGACAGCTTGTTTGTCAAGGCTGACACGCTGATCGATTTGGCGGACACAACAGGTAGAAGACTATCAGCCTTCTACAATACCAAAATCCATAAAACTGATATGCAAGGCGTTTCAGACTCTTTGATTTATTCTTTTACCGACTCAACAATCTCTATGCTGGGTAAACCCGTGCTTTGGACGGAAGAGAATCAAATTACGGGTGATACTTTAGTGGTATACAGAAAAAATGGAAGCTTAAATCGTTTAGAAGTGATTGAAGAAGCATTCATCGTTTCTTACGTTCAGCCTGAAGTGTATAACCAAATTGACGGCAACGATATGACGGCTTATTTCAACCAAAACAAGCTTCATAAAGTCAACGTTCAGGGAAATGGGCAAAGTGTCTATTATGTGAAAGAAAACGACACAGCGTATACTGGTGTCAACCATATGGTGTGCAGCGATATGCTCATTTACGTTGAAGATAATACCGTTTCAGATGTCCGGTATTATGATAGTCCTAAAGGAGGATTTTATCCTGTAACTGATTTTCCGTCAGACAAGAAAAAGCTTCCAAACTTCGTATGGTATCCAAATAAAAGACCAACGCTTGAGTACTTCATGAACGCAAAGGAAGAAAAGGACAGGGTTAGACCCGACGCCGTAAAGGATTTGTTTAACGAGGAAGAAGAAACTGAAGAATGAAAGGATTATTGACGTTATGTGTGCTTTGGATGGGTGCGTTTTCTGCATTCGCTCAAGCTGATTATGTGGAATCGATATTGAAAGACAGGGCGACGACTGATTCATTTTTCCGTGATACGTCGAAACACCTATTGAGTCAACAAGAAATTGACGTTTTCGAGGGGCTTCGATATTATGCCATTGATACCTCGTTTAGAATCGTGGCGATATTTAAAAAGAAAACCAAAAAAGCATTTGAGATGCCAACCAGCACCAAACGCAAACCAATATATAGGCAATATGGTCATGTTAAGTTTAAGCTAAACGGTAAAAAGCGTAAGCTTTACATATATCAGCAAATGACAGCAAAGCAAAAAGGCATACCAGCAAATGACTATTTGTTTTGCCCTTTTAGGGATCTAACCAACGCTGATTCTAGCTACGGCGGCGGACGATATATGGACTTCAAGCTTGAGTCAATTCAGAAAAACACAATGCTCATAGATTTTAACACGTGTTATAATCCATATTGCGCCTATAGTCACCGTTATTCATGCCCTATAACTCCAAGAGAAAATACCTTGGATGTTAGAATCGAGGCTGGCGTGAAAAAGTGGCATGATTAAGAAAAACATCTGTCGTTTAAAGGACTAACTTTGCCAAGAGTTATGATGATTGAGATACTAAAATCGAAAATACATAATGTAAGAGTGACTCAAACGGAGTTGCGTTACGTTGGGAGTATAACCATTGACGAGGACTTGCTCGACGCCGCAAATATGATTGAGGGTGAGAAGGTTTTGGTTGTAAATAATAATAACGGAGAACGTTTAGAAACCTATACAATCAAAGGAGAGCGTGGAAGCGGTATGGTGTGTCTTAATGGGGCGGCAGCAAGAAAAGCCCAATGGGGTGACCAACTCATAATTATATCGTTTGCACATTTCGATTTTGAGGAAGCAAAAAAATTCGTACCAACAATTATCTTCCCAGACGCCAATAACAAACTAACGGCTTGACACCAAAAACAAAAAAAATATTAAAGAAACTGTTGTACCCAACAATAGCCATATTGCTCATTTTTTGGGTATACAATAAAATACAACCTGAGCAAGTTTTGTCAGACTTAAAAGGGGCCAATTATTTTTGGGTGGCTTTGGCCGCATTAGCGGGTTTGTTTAGTCATTTTATAAGAGCAGTACGTTGGAAATTGTTAATAGAACCGATGGGATACAAGGCTCGGGTTCGTACAGGTTTTTACGCTGTGATGGTTGGCTATACAGTCAATTATGCGACACCACGAGTTGGCGAAGTGGTTCGTTGTGCCCTTAAAAGTAAAACGGATGATGTCCCGGTTGATAAACTTGTAGGAACCGTTTTTACTGAACGTGTTTTTGATGTGTTGGTTATGTTGCTCGTCACCATGATTGCTGTGTTTTCGCAATACCAATTAATTGAAGACTTCGTGTTGAAGACCTTAAACTCTGCAGAAGGTTCTGGAACGGGTGAACTCTACATTTTAGGAGGATTAGTTGTTGCTGGTATTGCTGGATTGTTTGTATACCTGTGGTTAAAAAAACGTAGCAATAATCCACCATTAATTCAAAAAATCATTGACTTCATAGCGGGTTTATTAGAAGGCGCAAAGAGTATCTTTAAACTAAAGCGGCCATGGCTGTTTTTGTTTTATACGGGAGTCATATGGCTCATGTATTTTTTGGTGTCCTATTTAATCTTTTTTGCTTTAGACGGAACAAGTCATTTGGGTCTTGACGCTGCTGTAACTACTCTTATTGTGGCCACTTTTGCGGTTATCATCCCAGCACCTGGTGGGTTAGGTAGTTTCCATTATTTTGTGCCGCAAGGCTTACTGCTGTATGGCATAAATATCAGCCTAGGAACAAGTTATGCCATAATATCTCATGGCAGTCAGATGCTCATGATATTTATAGCTGGAGGGTTATCCATGTTGATGATTTGGCTCGAAGAAAGAAAGGCATTGCAATGAAACACATAGAAACCATAGAGCACAAAATTGTTGATCGGGTTCAACTGTCCACGTTGGTTGAAAAATGGAAGTTGAATGGAGAGAAGGTAGTTTTTACAAATGGCTGCTTCGATTTATTGCATAAAGGCCATATTGACTATTTAAACCGGTCTGCGGATTTGGGAGACAGGTTGATTGTGGCCCTCAATACGGATGCTTCGGTTAGTAAATTAAAAGGGCCAAACCGACCAATTCAAGACGAGTCTTCAAGACTTTGGGTAATGGCAAGTCTAGGTTGTGTGTCAGCGGTCACTTTGTTTGCAGAGGATACGCCATTAGCATTGTTGAACCTGATCAAACCGGATGTCTTGGTGAAAGGTGGTGATTATACAATAGCCACTATCGTTGGTGCAGATGATGTTATTCAAGCTGGAGGAGAAGTCAAGGTAATTCCTTTTCTAGAAGGGTTTTCAACCTCGCGCATAGAAGACAAAATACTACGTTCGGAGGGTGATTCGCCCAGAAAATAAGTAGGGGGATATATTTGTCATATCACTTGATATGACACAAATAACCATTAAACCTATGAACGTAATGATTATCGACGATGAGATCAATAGCATCCACGTCACCAGACAACGTCTTAAAGATCTCAAGTACAAGACAACAGTAGTTGGAGAATACACGAGTCCTGTAAAAGGCTTTAAAGCCATTCAAGAAAAAAAGCCTGACCTTCTTTTGTTGGATATTGAGATGCCCGGCATGAATGGTTTTGAGATGCTTGAAAGACTCAATCTTGATGAGATAAATGTTGTCTTTGAAACCGCATATGATCACTACGCAATTAGAGCAATCAAGTCTTCTGCAATAGATTACATTTTAAAACCATATAGTGTGGAAGCACTAAACGTGGCACTTACTAAAACCAAAGTAGTGCTGCGAAACGGTCAAATTAGGGCCGAGGCAATGGCTCAAAAGAAACCTACTTATTTTGTTATTCCCGGTTTGCGTGCATACGAAAAAGTAAACCTTAACGAAATTGTTTATGCCGAGGGTCAACGAGGAGGCTACACCAAGTTTGTGCTCAAAAACGGGTCAAAAGCAATGGCATCTAGGCCATTGTCTTATTATCAAGATGTGCTTGATGAAAAACCATTTGTGAAAATACACAAGTCTCACATCATTAACGTCAACGAAATGAAACGCTTTAACTCAGGAGCATTCAAAGTAATTATGTCAAATGACGCAGAATTGCATTTGGCGCACAGAAGAAAACCGGCTTTTATTAGGTTCTTGAAAGACAAATAAGCAGACAAATTAGCTTGTCATATCAGTGAGAAGGTCAATATTTGCCACATGTCTAAAAAGGGCGGATATAAGTCATATCTCGAAATTCATATTGCTGTACTGCTTTTTGGGTTTACAGCCATTTTAGGAAAGTTTATTGTGTTCGATCAACTCGCTTTGGTTTGGCACCGTATGTGGATAGCCGTTGTTGGTTTGCTTTTGTTCCCAGGCGTTATAAGGGGAGCGCGCAAAATTGGTAAACGTAGTTTGATAACCTTCGCTGTAATTGGCGTGATAGTTAGCATCCATTGGGTGTCTTTTTTTGCCAGTGTTAAATTGGGTAATGTTTCCATTGCGTTGGCTTGTATGGCTACAACTACACTATTCATATCATTTCTCGAACCCATTATAACCAAGTCCAAATTTCAATGGTATGAGCTCATAATAGGCGCCTTTGTAATCGCCGGGATTTTGCTCATTCTAGACATTGGAGAAGCGTACTATGCTTCAATATTTATAGGTCTTTTAGCTGCTTTTTTAGCGGCGTTATTCTCAACCCTAAACAAGCAACACCTCAAAGAACACAACCCAATATCCGTTTCGGCGATTGAACTATTGGCAGGTTTTTTATTTCTTACCTTGGTTATCCCAATATTTGAAGGAGGTTTAGATTTTAGTACTTACGCACTAACCCAACCAAACTTAGAATCGGAATATCCACTCTTTGGGATACATTTTCATTCGTTTTGGTATCTGTTGGTTTTAGGACTCTTATGTACTTCTGTTGCCTACGTTTTAGCCTTGTCTTCATTACGCGGACTATCGGCCTTTAGCGCAGGGCTTGCAGTGAACTTGGAGCCAATTTATGGTGTAATCATGGCTATAATTATCTTTAATGAGGATAGTGAATTAACAACCAAGTTCTATGTCGGAACAGGATTAATTTTCCTTTCTGTCATCATCCATCCGATAATAACTCGGATTCAAAGAAGAAGAGCGCAGCGTTTATTGTAAGGTATAACGCAAGCTTATCCCGAAATCAGTGATTGCTGATCGGAAACTTTGAGAGTTCTTTGGTTCTGTTAACGTACGGTTATAGAACATTCTCAAATTCGTATTGTCATTAATCTTGTAATCAATGTTTGGCTTAATCGAGAATATTCTATTTCCGGCTTGAGCCGTATTGGTCCCCAGTTCAATATCTCGACGGACCGTAACACCGTCACGTATCGACAAGTCAAATCGGAAGTTAAGATTGTTTTCTAAGAAGATTCTGGAGCCTCTATATTTAATTGGAAGCTTAACGCCTTTGGTTACAAATCCAGCGCCAATAACCCACTCCATATTTCGTTGCTCAATCATTTGGAACGTATTCATGAACATGGTAATATTTCTATCGCGTTTATGCTCAAGTTTTAACGTTAAACCATTTTTCATCGTTACATCAACGCCCAAAACAGGTGTTAACCTTTCTATCAACGAAACACCTTGTTGGAAGGTATACTGCGCTTTCAAGTTATTGGTGTCGTTTACGATCGTATCGATTCCGTAGCTCAACTCACTAAAGTAACTGTTCAGGTTTAACGTGGAGTTATAGGCATGTTGAATACTAATGTTGGTAAAGTATTTCTTTAAGCCAAACAGATCTTTTAAACCATTATAGCTGATTTGCCAAGCAGGTGCAGGTAATCGTTTGAAAGGGCTCAATAGTATGCTTTTGGCATCCTTGCCGCTGTAGGCTGACAAGAAGGAGTAAAGCATAACATCTTGCTGCGTTTGTCCGTATCCAACAGGGAAACCTGTGTTAGGGTCTAAATCACCAATGCGGTCTTCAAATCGTTTATTCCCGTTCGAAAATTCTTGTGCTTGTAATCTCTGCGCTACCTCTAAGCGGTTATCCTTGAATGATGTGAAGGCTGCTGAACTATAGTTTTGCGCTACATCACCTAGTTTGTCAAAGGCCGTTCCCCAAGAAAAGAAAGATATGGAGTATTGACCAACTTCTTGAAGACCTAAATCTAAGAACCGTTGTTGCTCATTGTCATATCTAAAATTACTCGAAACGGTGTTACTGGTACGTTTGGTAATATTTAACGTGATACGAAAGTTCCTGAATGGCTCGAGAGTCGCACTACCAGTGATGTTCTGACCTTTTAACTGCAAGAACCGGTTGTTTTGCGCAGTGTCATTGGTCATATAACCATTACGCGCAAGGTCGTAACGAATATTAGGATCTTGTAAACCTAAAATAAACGGCCACGAAGGCGTTGCTAAATCGAAATTGTGACCCAAGTATTGAATGTCTTGATTAAAACCAGGCAGCGTTGTACCATTTGTTTCGGTATACGTCAATTGGGCCTGTTTCATCATTAAGAAGAAAGCACCAACGCCTTTGGCAACCGGGTGTAAACCTTCTCGTTTCTTCTTTTTTGTATCTTCTTCTTCGTCATCACCTGGAGCTTTCTTTGTCTCTTTTGGTCGTTTCTTTTTAACCGTTCTAGATACAAACGGTCTAAGTTTCTTGTTACGATTATAGAATGATGTAAAATTCATTCGACCATTTAAAGTGATCGTCTGACTATTTTGAAGCGTATTGCCTAAAGTTGGATAGGTAGGAGGCGCTGTAGTCCAACTATAGTTGGCTGCGTATTTTGCAGAAGCAGTAATCCAGTTCAAGTATTTGAACTTGTTAAACGGGACGGTATAGTTAATATCCATCACCTGATTAAAGTTCCGCATGGTGCCGAAATTGAAGAAATTGTTTCTAATAGAATCTTCTTGTTCTCTATTGACTATTTCGCCAAAAGGCTCTTCTACCCATGCATCTACAACACTGTTATAGTTGAATTTTAAGTTTCTCGTGAAATTCCATCGACCACCATAGGTACGTTTTAGCGTAAATGATTTGTCGTAGAATCGGGGTACAATGGCTTCAAAATCATCATTACTTCTGTTTTGTAATTCACCATATCTTCGGTCAACATCGTATTGGAAGTTCAGGCTGCTTGGCATTAATGTGAAATTGAAGTCTTTCACAAACCGCAGTTTTTTAGCCCTAATAATCTTTTTAAATGGCTCCCATGGTTTTGGCCGTTTCGCATAGGTGTAGGCTAAGCTAGCTCTATGCGTGTTGATGAAGTTCTCTTCAACAATCTGATTTCTTCTGTAGGTACGCTGGTAAGAATAACTCGTATTAAAGTTTTCAATATCCCACAACCTAACTTTACCTCCACTGGTTCGGTTCTTCTTCACATTCGTAAAGTTCAAACTGTACCTACTTGTATAATCTTGGCTGGTTTCTTTAACCTTAGTTCTTTCTTCTTCGGTTCTTGCACTCTGCAGTACCTGCTTATATAAGATGTCCGGGTTTAGCGGGTAATATTTAGGATTGATAAAGTTCTCATTCCATCCAATAAACATCGGTATTGAGATACCTGATTTTTGAGGGAAGAATTTACCCAGTTCAATATTTGAAGATATGTCGTATTGGAATGTTTGATCAAGACTTCTTTCATTCAATGTCTTATCAATACCGCCAAATCCAATGGTGGTGTAATTTCCTGAAATGTTTACACGAGCGAAATCTGCCAATTTTGTCACCATACGTGCTGTTGCGGCCCAACCACCTTTGTTGGATATACCCGTTACGCGCATTTCGTTGAACCACACTTCAGTGCATAATTTCTCTTGGCCGGTGCTGTTGTTTGGGTTCATAACGCCAAGCATCATGGTTCTTACCTGACTCAGATCAGGTAAACCAACCACACGAAGGATATGGCCTTTGGCATTTGCTTTTTCGTAGGTGGCCGTCTTTGAACCGGTAGCGGTTTCGCGTTCTAATTTTAAGTTGTAAAAATCTTGTAAGGCGAACTCCATGTTGTTCGTAGATGGCCAAATCTCATCTTGAAGGATTGCTCCGTTGGGCGTAATTTGGAGTGGCATTTGGTACTCATAGTAGTTGTTCTCTAAATCTGTACCAATACGCACAAATGCCCATACATCACCATTCTGAAGCTGTTCTCCTTCGGCGTGCAAGAACATTTTAAAGTCTTTATAGTTCCTTATATCAACCTCGGTTACCCGGAATGCACCTCGGGCGTCACCTTTTTCTAATTCACATACGCGCAACGACAATGATTGCTCGTTTTGTAGCACTTGATTCGGCTGAGTTGGATCTAACTCACGCGTTATACCTGGAGGTTCAACGTATTTCACTGGAACCCGAGAGCTATTTTCTTCAATGTTAACCGTACTAACTACAAATTCAACCGGATCATTTGGATCTGGCGGTAAACCAATTGTTGGAGGGAATTTTAAACTGTTTTGGTAACGTCTCCAATCGGCACGAATCATGCGCATTTCTAAAAGACGTAGGATAACGCTGTCTTCGAATCCAGTCATAAACATACGCATGAATCGAATGGACTTGAAGTTAGAAATACCACCAACACGTTTTTGATATTCGCGAATCGGAATTTTAAGCTGATAGTAGGTAACACTATCGGGTTTCGCCCCTTCATCTTCCCGAACAGCAAATACCCGTATCGAATCCGCAACATAACCCTGTCCTACAACTAAGTCGCGCTGGCTAAGGTCGATTTTATACTGGAAGTACTCTTCAATTTGATCTAATGTATTGTCTTGATTGATATCCTCGTCATCTGGGAATGTAGAGTTTGCTTGCGGAGTGCCATCAGGTAATCGATCTAAGTTAGAGTTACCGTCCGGTTGCTTGTAGTATAAATACCGATGCAGTACAGACGTTTCGGTTAGATCATAATCCGGATCTCGATGGTGCCTAAAATTATCACCAGCCGGGTCATTAATGGCGTTTTGGTAGGCCTGAGATGTGGCTCCAAACTTATTCAGAACGTCTTCTAAATACGTGGTATCAAAAAAGCCTAACTCGAGTTCATCGCTCAGTCCATCTAACCCAACATCTTGATACACCCTTGCGTTCGGATCGTTGTCAAAACCATCTACAATGGGCTGAATCGTACCTACTAAACCACAAGCCGTTTGCTCTACAGGAGCAGCTAAGGAATTGGCTGTAGGCAAAGAGTTTTCCATCGACCGTTTTTTGTCTGGTAAAACATCTTCCGAAACACTACCCAAATTGATATACAGTTGGCCACTATTGTTTGCTCCAGCATATCCTGGCTCTTTTTCATAAACAAATGGATCCATCATCCAAATTTCGATGTAGTCGTAATTGGCTGCTTCAAAATCTGTGTTTTCAATACGTCTACTAATGCCTGCCCAGTTCGATTCAGGATTGCCCAAGTCGCCAGATGCCAGAAGATTGTCGACGGTAAAGTTATATGGGCCTCTTTTTCTTGGATAGTAGGCTAAATCAAGCGTTTGAATTGTTCGAACTTGCTGTTGCTGGATGTTTTTTGTTGGAAACGGTTCATCAAACTGAATAGGTCTGATAAAATGCCCGGAACGTTGTATCACATCTTGCTTCAAATGTTCAGGCATTCTGTCCGGATTACCCTGTTGTAACACAGGATCAATCGTATACCACGAAAACAAGCCTCTTCTGTCGTTCTCTAATTTTATTAGTCCTTGCGCGGCGTTTGGAAATAAATCTGGTTGATGCTGCGGGGCACTTGCCAGTTTCCAACGGCTCACATTTTTAATTTCATATGGTGTTTCTGCACCTTCAAAATCATCTATAAACGACGTACCTCTTTCTGCATCGCCAATACTTAGCGGTTTATGCGGGATGATTTGAGCGAATTCCCATGTCAATGCAACCGTGGATTCTTCTTTAGTCTCAATAAAAGGAAGTTTATCAACCCATCTAGTAAGCATTCTTGACTTGGTGTTGAAAGCACCATCAAACCCATAAATTGTATTCAACAAAGGTTCTTCACCAATGTTGGTCTTGGGGGTCAGCGGTCTTTCTGTGAGGTGAAGTATTGTACCACCTAAAAGCAATTTATCAGATACCTTATAATCAAACCTACTTCCGACAAGGGTTTTTTGTTGTAAGTTAAACAAAGAATTACTCTCACACGTCGCTTTAATAACAGCGCCAGCGCCTAATATCCCTTCGTTGATAATCGTCACCATACCGATGGTGTAGTCAACAATATAATCAGATCCTTCATTCAATAAAGAACCATTGGCCGTCACCTTAACAGAACCTTTTGGCACGTTAAAACACTGCAGCCTTATTTGATTACTAGACGACCCTTTATAACTACCGCGTAAGAAAAATTTATCATGCGATACATCCTGTTCGGCATCCCATTTCGTGGAGTCATAGAGTGCGTCAAAGGCGTAATAGTCTGCATTTTTGCCTGTTGGGTCGTTAAAATTGGAACGTGCAAATTCACCAAAAGGCTCTCGCATAGGGAAAATAATTCTGCCCTGTCCGGCCTGTATGGTTACGCCTTCTATAAGGTCAAAAAGTCCGTCTGGTTTTGCTTCAAACTGACGGTTCATTTTATCTAATTTGAAAACGGCATTAAGTTGACGCTTATACCAATTGGGTTCACTTGGCTCAACGGGTAAATAACCTAAATCTCCACCACCTTTATCATCAGCATACACCACGTTAAAACTAAAGTCCTCCGTTTGCATGTTATAAGCCCCAAGCGAATAGATGTTTTTCATCATCAGGTTCCAAGTAGGGAGGTTGGTTTTAATCAAGGTAGATTTAACCATTTTTACCGCCAAGGTAGGCGGGTTTTGATTGTTCGGTGGTCGGTCTCTAGCAAATTCACCGACCTTATAAATTCGTCCGTTATAAGAATATTCGTACGCTACGGCCAGTATCTCATCAGTATTAAGTGCCTGGTTCAGAGAGATATATCCAAGTTGAGCATTCATGGTATATTCTTGAGGGTTCAATTGACGTGCGTTGGTCAAGTCAACATATTCAACCCCAACCTGCAAATTGTTTTTTGTTGCATCAGCGTTCGCCGTTATAGCATCAAAAATCCTATTGGCTTCGTTTGACGGGAAGTCTTCAACACCAGGTATTACGTAGGCATTGTTATATGGATCACTTTCACCAAGGTCCATTAAGGCCACAAGATTTCCAGTGTTGCTATAATTGGAAGCTCTGTTGGTTACCCATACTTCAATGTAATTGATAAGTACATTACTCTGGATGACTGGTAAACGTGCAAGGGCATTGTCGTAATTGTCTGCGAAATACTGAGATAAGAAGAAGTGACGGTTCACATCGTAGTCACTCGCTTGAATGTTGAATCTTGTAATCTGTGCGCCTCCATTTACTTCAGTCTCTCTGGTTTCCCCTTTCTGTTGCGTGGCTATGGCTGTCATGGTTAGTTTGCCAAACTGAAGTTTTGTCTTCACTCCAAAGAGGCTTTGTCCACCTTGTATCAAACTACCATTTAGGGGTAAACTTACGTTACCAAGCTCAATGGATTGGAGTATGTCGTTTTCCTTTCCTTGCCAATTTAAACCTGTTTGATTTTCAAATTCGAATGTAGCTTCTGTATCGTAGTTGGTATTTATTTTTATGTGATCACCAATTTGACCAGTAACGTTCACTTGCATCTTCATTTTGAAGTCGAAGTTTCCGTTTTTTTGTTGTCGTGCAGTAAAGTTTGGATTTTCAACACGGTTGTAATTACCACCAAATATGAGCTCGGCAGAACCACTTGGTCGAATATCAATAAGTCCGTCACCAAACATATCTCCGGCTAGTTTTGGGTCGAAAAACAAATCGGGAAGCAAACCGCTAGAACGCACAAAATTGGTGGCTTGCGATTTTTGTCTGAAATAGTTTTGTTGGTTTTGCTTTTTCTGGTACTCCAGGTACTCTTTAAAGCTCATGGGTTTGGGTGAGCCAAAATCCTGGTCTCCAATTTTTTTCTGGAAGGTATAGGTTTTGTCTTCCGGATTATATTCGATGTCGGTTCTGACGTTGTCAGGGTCGTTCAGGTCGAACTGATTAATTTTCTCAAAATCACGGGAAGTTTTATCTCGTATAGGGTACTTAAGACTATCTTTTTTAGAAGAATCTTCTTCCTCAAGTGTTTGATCAAAAGAAGTGTAACCAACTTTAGGCTTGTTCGCCGCAGAAGTTATGGCCCAATAGGACAAAATACCAATTGCCAACAGTACTCTATAACTACTTCTCAAATTGTCTTTTTTTTTGTGTCTAGTGTTGAGTGTGAACGCGAGTAAATACCGCGTAAAAAGTAATTATTTTCTATAGGCAGATATATCTTTCTGAAGACCGACAAAATTATAATATTTTGAGTGAATTTTTGATTAGGTTTTCGGTAGTTGCTTCGTTGCCTAATTCCTTGCTAATTTTAAGGATTGCTTTCTCGGCAGCAAGACGTCCAAAACCCAGAGCTTGTAAGGCTTCA
>Ga0209630_10001415_pt1 | contig 25604 bp, 17 predicted proteins | sample COG_01_FD_184745 | JGI IMG/M metagenome (GOLD analysis project Ga0209630, IMG submission 184745) | Pelagic Microbial community sample from North Sea - COGITO 998_met_01 (SPAdes) (version 2) | ecosystem: Environmental > Aquatic > Marine > Neritic zone/Coastal water | place: Helgoland, sampling... | reverse complement strand
GGAGAAAGCAAAAACCAACCGTATTGTGATGGATCACATAAGGGGACAGGATTTACCCCAAAAATAGAAGAAGTAACTGAAACAAAAACGGTTGCGTGGTGTGGTTGTAAGAATTCAACAAACGGAGCGTTTTGCGATGGGTCCCACACAAAGCTATAATGAATTGATTACTTTTTTTTAGATGAAAATCGAAGACGAAATACAGAGTCAGTTTCGAAACGAGCAGCATAAGGCCATGGTAAATTTACAGTTTACCCAGCTAGCTATTGCAAATAAATTAGGAGAGGTCTTTAAAAAGTCTAACATTTCAGCACAGCAGTACAATGTTTTAAGAATTCTGCGTGGGCAACATCCAAATTCCGCTTCTATTGGGTTAATCAAGGAGCGAATGTTAGATAAAAATTCAGATGTAAGTAGGATAATTGATCGGCTAAAACGAAAAAAACTTCTTGCCCGTAAAGAATGTAAATTAGATCGAAGACAAAAGGATGTTACCATTAGCAATGGGGGATTAAAACTACTTGAAACACTGGATGAAGATTTATCGGGTATGGAAAAAGTGATAGGAGGTATCTCGAAAGAAGACACGGTTAAGCTAAATTCTATTCTGGATGAAATAAGGCAAAGCCTTTAATGATAGAATATTTAGTACCTTTAGCCATCGATTAAAATAGAATCATGATATTATTAGCAGCGCTTTCTACAGAAGGCAGAAATAAAGAAATAAAAGAAAAGTTCGAAAAAGAACGCGGAAAACTATTTGGATTTATTCGTAAAAGAGTAAACACAGAGCTAGATGCAGAAGATATTTTACAAGATGTTTTTTTTCAGTTCATTTCTTTTTATCGTGATTTAGAAAAATTAGAAAAAACTTCTTCGTGGTTATTTACAGTTGCTAAAAACAAAATTACAGATCTGTACCGGAAGAAAAAGAACGTGAACTTTTCTGAATTAAATAAAGAGGATGAAAGCGGGAATAGTTTTGAAGATAATTATTCTGATTACGGCGATACACCAGATACTATATTTTCAAAAGGTCAGTTTTGGGAAAGGCTAAATGAAGTCCTAAATGAACTCCCTAAAGATCAAAAAGATGTCTTCATGTCACATGAAATGGACGGAAACTCTTTTAAGGATATCTCCAAACGAACAGGTCTTCCAATAAATACACTTATTTCGAAAAAGCGCTATGCTGTTGTTGCCTTACGTAAAAAATTAGGCGGAGTTCATAACGACATTATTTGATCCTAATCAAACGATTTTCTTAGTTAATAGGTAGTTTTTTCTCTTTTGACGAATACCTAGGAAACTTTTTACCAGTAAAACGTTTCCTATGTGTAAATTGTATTTACTTTTGCACAATGACACAAGATAAAAGAAAAGAGCTTGAGCTTATTGGCTCAGTTGCTCAGCTTTTTATGAGGCTAGGAATTAAAAGCCTAACCATGGACGAAATTGCTCGTCAATTGGGGGTTTCTAAAAAAACACTCTATAAATACGCTTCTGACAAGAGGGAATTGGTAACAAAAGCTGTCCAGTTAGCAATAGATGAAGAAGAATGTGTGTTATCAGAAATGCATATAGCAGAAGGTAGTGCCATTGATAAAATTTTTGCAATCAATACAATGATTAGTGAGAAATTACAAAGCATTCAACCTGCAGTAATTTTCGATCTCCAAAAATACTATCCTGAAGCTTGGGCAGTAATGGAGGAACACAAATGTGTGTTTATTCATAACCAGATTAAAGAAAACCTTGAAGAAGGAATAAAAGAAGGTTTGTATAGAAAAAACATGAACCCCGAGCTAGTTGCAAGAATTTATGTAACGCTAATAAGTTCAATCTTCGATTCTCCACTATACTCACTAAGCACTCATTCTTTCAAGGAGACGCATACAGAAGTTGTTCGGTATCATCTAAGAGGAATCACGAATGAAAAAGGGGCTGAGTATATGCAGCAATTGTTTAACACTATGAATTCAGATATAATATGAAAAAGCTAATAATAGCGATAGCCTTGCTAAGTGGTTATAGTTCAATTGGGCAAGAATCTTATAGCTTAAAACAAGCCAAAGAGTATGCGATTCAGAACAGCACCCAGGTGAAAAACTCCTTGTTAGATGTTGAGATTGCACAACAGAAAATTAAAGAAACAACAGCAACAGGATTACCGCAAATAAATGGTTCTGTCGCATTTCAAAATTTTTTAGATGTCCCTACTTCGCTTATACCGGCTAGTTCGTTTGACCCAGCAGCTCCAGTTGATTTGCTAATACCCGTAAAGTTTGGAACGGATTTCAACTTAAATGGGACATTACAAGTTTCGCAATTAATCTTTAGCGGAAATTACTTAGTTGGTCTTCAGGCTTCTCGTACCTATAAGGACATTTCACTTCAAATGGTAGAAAAATCCGAACTAGAGATTAAAGCGGCTGTGTCTAAAGCATATTTCACCGTTGTGGTTTTAGAAGCGAACAGTGAAGCCATGGATTCTAGCTTAATTATGATTAAACACATATATAACGACACTAAAATTTTAATTAATGAGAAAGTCTTGGAACCAAGCGCTTCACTCCAATTAGAGCTATCTATAATGGAGCTTGAAAATGGCTTAAAGCAGGCAAACGATCAAATTATAGTTGCAAAAAAGCTGCTAAAATTCCAAATGGGGATTGAAATCAAGACAGAAATTAGCATAGCCGATGATTTAACCACACTCTCTAGCGGACTAGAAGGGGAGATTGCTTCTACTATGAATGTAGCTGAAAATATTGATTACAAGATACTACAAACCCAACTTAAGGTTAATGAGCTTTTAGTTAAGAATAAGAAGGCAGACTATTTACCAACTTTAGCTGGATTCTTTTCACATCAACAGGTTGCAATGGGGAATGAATTTAATTTCTTTGGGTCTGATGGAAGTTGGTACCCAACAACTATCTGGGGTTTAAATTTATCCATTCCCATTTTTAGCGGTGGTCAAGGACCATCAAGATTGAAACAAGCCAAAATTGAGACATTAAAAACGCAAAATAGAATCAAACAGTTAGACGAAGGCCTTCAGTTACAAACGGCTCAAGCTATAACTGCTTATAACAATTCTTTGGAATCGCAAAAAACAAGAGAGAAAGCTGTTGAAATCGCGAACGAAGTCTTGCGGACGACTGAATTAAAATTCAAAGAAAAAGTAGTTTCAGGAATGGAATTAACGCAGGCACAAAGTCAGTTAATACAGTCCAAAACCAACTTAATCAATGCCAAATATGAAGTGTTAAAGGCAAAATTGGCAATCGACAAATTAATAAACAAATTATAGAATTTTAAACCTTAGTTATAATGAAAAAGTATACAGTAATCCTTACAATTTTATCAGTCTCCTTGTTCCAAAGTTGCGGCGAACCTGCAGAAGGTATGGAAAAATTAAAAGAAGAAAGAAAGACAATTGTAACCGAATTATCAACTCTCCAAACACGCCTAGATGAGTTGGATGAACAAATTGCAGAGCTAGACACAACTACAATTAAGGAAGTAAAAAAAGTATCTGCAATAACAATTAATGAAGAAGTATTTGAACATTATTTCGAGATTCAAGGTTCCGTAAAAGCCGATAAAAATGTGATTGTAGTTCCAGAAGTTGGAGGCTTGATCAGCGAAATAAGCGCACGTGAAGGGGAGAAAATTTTAAAGGGAAGTATTATCGCTAGAATTAATTCTGATTTAGTTTCCTCTAACATGAAGGAACTAGAAGAACAACGAGACCTGGCTAAATATATGTATGACAAACAGCAGTCTTTGTTTGATAAAGGGGTAGGCACAGAATTGGCATTAAAACAAACTGAAGGTCAATTTAAAACATTAGAACAAACGATCAAATCACTTCAAACGCAACAAGGTAAATTTGTTGTTAGGGCTCCGTTTGACGGCTACGTCGAGCAGGTATTCCCTGTTCAAGGAGAAATGGCTGGTCCTGCATCTCCAATTATTCGTTTAATTGCATTAGATAAAATGAGTGTGAAAGCAGATATCTCTGAATCTTATTTGAGAGGAATTAATATGAATAGCTCTGCGCAGTTAAGGTTTCCTTCTTTAGACCTAGATCCAATTGTTGGCTTAAAATTAAAGCGAATTGGGAAGTTTGTAAACCCTGTTAATAGAACAATTACTGTAGAGATAGATGTCCCTAACAAAGCAGAGGGTATAGTGCCAAACCTAATGTCCGTGCTTAGAATTAGAGATTATGTTGATTCAACTGCTTTAGCTGTGCCGACAAGCGTAATTCGGAGAGATATAGAAATCCCTAGCGTGTATATAATTAAGAATGGAAAAGCGGTTAGAACAGAAGTTGTTCTTGGAAGAAGTTCTGGAGATTATACAGTAATCGAATCAGGTATTTCTAATGGAGATAAACTAGTTGAAAAAGGATTAAGAGGGTTGAAAAAGGATATTGAAGAAATTAAAGTAGATTAAGTAACTCTAGTATGGAAAAGAATAAATCTGTTAGGACCAAATTCAAGGAATTTGCGCTTTCAACATTAGCCGTTAATAACAGAAAAACGGTGTACCTGGTTTTAGCAATACTGCTCATCGGAGGTATTAGTTCATATCAAAATATGTCGAGAGAGGCATTCCCTGAAATTCAAATTCCAGAGATTTATGTGAATGCCGCTTACCCGGGGAATTCTCCAGAAATTGTGAGAGATAAAATTATTAAGCCGCTTGAAAAGGAGCTAAATACGATACCGGGTATTGATGAGATTAAATCCACAGCGATGCAAGATTTTGCTGTTTTGAACATCAAATTCGATTTTAGTATTTCGCCTGATGCTGCAAAAGACTTGGTAGAAGAGGCATATAACGACGCAAAAACAGATAAAAGCTTTGCAAAGGACCTTCCGTTTCCTCCCACCATTGCGCAAATGGACATAACTAATATGCCTATTATTAACTTGAATTTATCGGGAGATTTTCCGGTGCAATACCTCAACAATAAAGCCGAATACTTAGAGGACTTAATTGAAGCAATTCCAGAAATAAGCGGGGTTGAAATTCGAGGAGTTCAAGATAGAAAACTAAAAATAGAAGTAAATAAATTCAAGGCAGAAGCAGCAAAAGTAAGTTTTCAAGACATTGAAACAGCTATCCAAAATGACAATTTAATGATGGGTGCAGGAAATATGAGCATTGACGGAATCGACCATTTTGTTGTAATCGATGGTAAACTAAACTCTATAGACAAGTTAAAGCAACTAGTTGTAAAGCATGAAGATAATGATGATGTTTTTCTCCATGAGGTTGCCGATATAAGTTTCGGAGATACAGACACCACAAGTTTTGCCCGTCAGAGCGACAACCCAGTTGTAATGATAGATATCAAAAAGCGATCAGGATCCAACGTAATTAATGCGATTGATAAAGTGAAGAAAGTTATTGAAGAGGTTACAAAAGACGGTGTTTTAGATGGTATTAATTACACCTATACGAATGACCAATCCAATCAAATTCGATCACAAGTAAGTAATTTAGAAAACTCAATCATTTTCGGAGTCATTTTAGTCGTTGCTGTTTTATTATTCTTCTTGGGGTTAAGAAACGCTTTATTTGTTGGGGTTGCGATTCCTTTGTCCATGTTTATGTCTTTCATGTTATTGCATTATTTTGGGGTAACATTAAATATTATGGTTCTCTTTTCTTTGGTGCTAGCACTAGGTATGCTAGTCGATAATGGTATTGTGGTGGTTGAAAACATCTATCGTTTGATGGACGAGGAAGGGATGGATAGTTTTGAGGCCGCCAAAAAAGGTGTAGGGGAAGTGGCTTGGCCAATTATCGCTTCTACGGCAACTACTTTAGCAGTGTTTATTCCGTTGGCATTGTGGCCAGGAATAATGGGAGAATTTATGCAGTACCTGCCTATTACTTTAATGATAGTACTCGGGTCATCCTTGTTTATTGCACTAGTTGTTAACCCTGTTCTTACAGCGGTTTTAATGAAAACGAATGAGGCGCCTGGCAGTCATAAGAGAACATGGATGGCGTTTGGAGCCTTTCTTTTATTGGGTCTATTCTCTTATGGCAACTCTGTTGGAATAGGTAATTTGTTTATTGTATTTGGCTTACTGGTAATTTTGAACAGATATATTTTACTGCCGGCTACAATTGAGTTTCAAAATGGGTTTTTACCGAAACTTGAAACTTTTTATAAGAGTTTTTTGACATCAATCATGAAAGGAAAAAGATCGCTGTACATCTTTATTGGAACTTTCGGGCTGTTAATAATGTCGTTTGTTTTGATGGGATTATTTCCCCCAAAAGTGTTGTTTTTCCCAGATAATGAACCTAACTATTTAAACATTTATGTCGAGCATCCTGCCGGAACAGGTATTTCAGTTACAAACCAAACAACAAAAGGTGTCAAAGATATAATTGATGCTGTTTTAGATAAAGAAAGGACTGTAGGTAACAAAACTCTTTCTTATAATGACGTATTTGATACAGAAAAAACCCTTTTAGCAGATGGCACAAAAGAGGTTGATACAATTCGTTTCATTGAATCCATAATTGAGCAAGTTGGGAAAGGAACAAGCGATCCCATGGAAGGACCTTCTTTTGGAGAAACTCCGCATAAAGCAAGAATAACAGTTTCTTTTTCAGAATTTTCGCACCGTAAAGGGTTAAGTACAGGTGATGTAATGATGGCTATTGAAGATTCGCTTAGAACCTGGCCTTATGCTGATGTTAAAATTATTGTTGGAAAAGAACCAAATGGACCTCCACAAGCTCCACCCGTTAATTTAGAAATTACAGGAAGTGATAATTATCGTGACTTAGTAATTGCAGCAGAGAAGGTACAGGCATTTTTAAACGATCAACATATTGAGGGGGCTCCCCCCTTGTCTGTAGATGTTAAATTAAATAAAGCTGAAATTAACATTCAATTAGACCGAGAATATTTAAGAACCAACGGAATGAGCACAGGTCAAATAGCAAGTACTATTAGAACTGCATTATTTGGAAAAGATGTTTCTACATATGATTACGAAGACGACTCTTATGACCTAAATGTTCGCTTGGGAAGAGAGTTTAGAGGCGGAATAGATGATCTTTTAGACCAGAAGATAATGTTTATGAACAATAAGGGCCAAAAGTTAAACATCCCGATAAGGTCAGTCGTGAAAGATGTAAAAGTCAACTACACAAACAGTTCTATCAAACGGCTAGATTTAGTAAATGTGGTAACTGTTTTTTCAGGAGTAGAACAAGGAGCGAATGCAAACGAAGTAGTTGATGCGTTTAAGTCTAAAATGAAAGAATTTGAAAAAACAAAAGACTGGAAAGAATTGGCTGAAAATGGACTAGAATACACTTTTACCGGGCAAATGGAAGAACAAGCGAAGGAGATGGCTTTTTTGAGCAAAGCGCTACTAATAGCTGTTTTTTTAATCCTCTTGATTATTGTAACGCAATTTAATTCATTTTCTACACCGACAATTATTCTTTTGTCTGTGGTTTTAAGTTTAGTAGGAGTATTTATGGGAATTGTAATTGCGCAAGACGATTTCATTGTAATTATGACAATGATTGGAATTATTTCATTGGCGGGAATCGTTGTGAATAATGCAATTGTATTGGTTGACTACACAAATTTACTTCGTAAACGAAAAAGGGATGAATTAGGCCTAACAGAAACTGTTCAACTACCAGTGGAGGAAATAAAAAATGCAATTATTCTAGGAGGGAAAACAAGGTTAAGGCCGGTGTTATTGACAGCTATTACAACAATTTTAGGTCTTCTTCCAATGGCTACAGGAATGAATATCGATTTTTTCTCGTTATTTTCAGAGTTTGATCCGAAAATATTCTTTGGTGGTGATAATGCAATGTTCTTCGGCCCAATGAGCTGGACAATTATTTACGGCTTAACGTTTGCAACGTTTTTAACACTGGTTGTAGTTCCTTCGATGTATTACCTACTTTACAGATTAAAGGTTTGGATGTATCGGGTTTTCAAATGGGAGTTGAAAAGTAATATATAGAGACTCTCCAGAGCGTTTTAAATACATTTAAAATAGTCAAATGGCTCCATACAATCGTTACACTGATAGAGTGATTTGCATGCGGTTGATCCAAATTGACTAATCATTTTAGAGTTTGTAGACTTACATTGTGGGCAAGTTACAGATTTCCTATCGTCTACTAATAACGCGTTTTTGTCTGTCGTTTTTTGCTCAGGTGGAGCAATGCCATAGTCTTGTAACTTCTTTTTTGCTTCTTCACTCAACCAGTCGGTTGTCCAAGGCGGGTCGTAAGTTGTTACAATAGAAACTTTATCATAGCCATATTTATTTAAAGTTGTTACGATGTCGGTTTCAAACTGATTCATAGCCGGACAACCGGAATAGGTTGGCGTAATGGTAACAATTATTTCATTGTTGATTTCAACAATTTTTCGAACAATCCCTAAATCGTGTATGGTCAATACCGGGATCTCTGGATCAGGAATTTCTTCAAGTAAGTTCCATATTTTGTCTGTCGTGCTCATTAAATCAATAATAATCTTTTTCAAAGGTATTAATTAGAAAAAGAACTTGAAGTGGCTTTTGTCAAGAATTAACTAACTCGGTTAATTTGTCTAAAGCTAATATTTAATGTTTTTTCCAGAAATCGAAGTTGTTTCATGTCATAAGACGTGACTAAGCTTAATGACACCCCTTCCTTTCCGGCTCGAGCAGTTCTTCCACTTCGGTGTGTGTAATACTCATCTTTATCAGGAAGTTGATAATGGACAACATAAGCCAATCCTTCTATGTCTATTCCTCTTGCAGCTAAATCTGTAGCAACCAGAAGCTGTAAAGTACCCTTTTTAAAGGCGCGCATTACTTTGTCTCGTTCTATTTGCTTCAAGTCACCGTGAATAGCATCCGTAGCTATGTTTTTTGCAATTAGTTGTTTCGCTAATTTTTGAGTAACAGCCTTTGTTCTACAAAACACCAACCCTCTGTTTTCTCCTTCTGATTTTAAAAACTGTAATAAAACATGCAGTTTTTCTGCTTCATCACAAATAAGATATTGATGATGAATTTTACTATTTACTACGTTTTTTGCATTTACCTCAATTCGATGAGCATCTGAAGACATGTGTTCGTTTACAATCTGTCTAATCCCTTGTGGCATGGTTGCAGAGAACAGCCACTTACTTTCAACATTATCTAAAAACCCGAGAATTTCCTCAAGTTCAGACTTAAACCCCATGCTGAGCATTTCATCAGCTTCATCTAAAACAACTGTTTTTACATTTTGTAAATCAATCGCCTTTCTTTTTACTAAATCTATCAATCTTCCTGGTGTGGCAACAACAATATGTGTTGGTCTTCTAAGCGCCACTATTTGCTTTTCAATGTAAGCACCCCCATAAACAGCTTCGGTAAATATTTTGTCTGTATACTTTGTAAATCGAAACAACTGTTTGGCAACTTGCTGTCCTAATTCTCTGGTTGGGCAAAGAATAAGCCCTTGGATTACATCTTTTTTTGGGTCAATTATATGAAGTAAGGGTAATCCATAAGCTGCCGTTTTTCCTGTTCCGGTTTGGGCTTGTGCAACGATATCCGTTTTACCTTTTAACAACAATGGTATAGCTTCTTGTTGAACTTGTGTGGGCTTAACAATGTTTAATTCATTTAACCCTTTAATAAAACCTTCCTTTATGCCAAGTTTTTTAAATTCTTCCAAAACAGTAATTTTTAATGATCGATTGCAAAAATACTTATTAATCGCACGGAAATACTATGAAATATAGCGATTTTGTTTTATATCCCTTTTTATAATATTACATTTGCAAAAAAAATAAAATGAGCGATACAAATCATAAAGTAATTTCACTAGAGTATAATCTATTTAGAGACTCTGCTGAAGGTGAACAAATTGAGACTACAGTAGGAAAAGATCCTTTAGTTTTTTTATCTGGAAAAGGAATGATGCTTCCTGATTTTGAAGTTAACGTTGTTCCCTTAAATACAGGAGATACTTTCTCTTTTGGAATTGAATCTGACAAAGCCTACGGACCAAGATCAGAAGAGGCTATTATCGAATTACCACAAGACATGTTTATGCAAGAAGGTAAATTGGTAGAAGAGGTAAAAGTGGACAATGTGCTTCCATTGGAAGATCAAAATGGGCAAGTTCACCCTGCAAAAGTAAAGTCTATTAACGAGACAACAGTAACTGTTGATGTAAATCACCCACTCGCTGGGCAAAACCTACATTTTACTGGAAGTATTGTTGATGTTAGAGAAGCAACTGCTGAAGAGTTAGAACATGGTCATGTTCATGGTCCTGGAGGTCACGAGCACTAGAAATTACGTTAAAAAACACAAAAGCCTCTTCGACCAATTATTGGTTTAGAAGAGGCTTTTTTTATACCTTAAGGCCGATTTACAGCTGTATCTTCTTAGCGCATCAAAAAACTGAATACATTTGTCAGATATGTCAGGATTAATCTCTATAAACCCAAGCTTACCAAATGCTGAAAGGTATCTTTTACTTGAAGAACAGGTTAAAGCCCTTGTGTATGGTGAAGAGGATCTAATTGCAAACTTGAGCAACATTATGTCCGCTTTGAAATATGGGATGAATTATTTTTGGGCTGGAGTGTATAAAGTCGCTGACAATCAACTTGTTTTGGGTCCATTTCAAGGCCCCGTTGCTTGTACTAGAATTCTAAAAGGGAGAGGGGTTTGTGGTGCTTGTTGGGAGCGAAATCAAACAATTATTGTAGGCAATGTCGATGAATTTCCTGGGCACATTACTTGCAGTTCATCTACTAAATCTGAAATTGTTCTACCTGTTAGAAATAAGGAAGGAGAAGTTGCGTTTGTTCTAGACATTGATAGTGCCAAATTAAATGACTTTAATACTGAAGATCAAAAAGGGTTGGAAAAAATTGTAACTATTATTGAATCGATTCTTTGAAGTTTCTCTTATACATATTAGTAGTCTTCTCATTATTTGTTTTTAGCCAGTGTGCTCAACAAATGGCCCCTTCTGGAGGGATTAGAGACCTTTATGCGCCAGCATTAGATACCAATAAGTTGTCTCCAGCTATTCCCGCCAACTTTTCAACGAATTTTAAAGCTGCCGAGATTATACTGCAGTTTAATGAGTATTTCGCTTTGGATAAACCTTTAAAGAATATAATCATTACGCCTATTCTTAGCCAGAACCCTAGTTATCGAATTAAAGGGAAAAAGCTAATAATTGGATTGGAGGGAGAGCTAAAAGACAGCACTACATATACAATCAACTTTGGAGACGCTATTAAGGATATTACAGAAGGGAATGTGACTAAGAACTTCAATTATGTTTTTTCAACGGGAAGCCATATAGATTCACTCTCCATTAAAGGAAAAGTATACGATGCTTTCACAAAGTCGGGAGTGGAAAATGCTACCGTAATGCTTTATGAAGAAATTACAGATTCCATTCCGTTTAAAGAAAAACCCATGTACTTTGTTAAAACGAGTAAGGCCGGAAGCTTTACTATGGAATACTTGAAGGCGGGAAAATATAAAGCCGTTGCCCTATTAGACGAAAACAACAATTACCTATTTAACCCGAAAAGTGACGCAATTGCGTTTTCAAATAGTCAAATTGAAATTCCAAAACCAGCTTCTGATACTTTGGAAAATACATTCGTGCTTTTTAAGGAAGATTTAAAAAAGCAATTTGTTATGGAGAAAAAATATACGCCCCAAGGGAAGATAAATTTAACCATGAATAGGCCATCTGACGACTTAGTAATTTCCGGAATTAATGGCCTTAACTTAAGTCCAACTTGGATTAATTACTCTTTAAAAAGGGACTCTATTGAATTTTGGATTGACACGAACGACACAAAGGGAAAGTTTATATCCATTTTAATTGATGACAAATCAAATGGATATACAGACACGATTAAAATCACAACTCCTACTCCCAAAAAAGCACAATCTTCTCCTTTTTTCATTAACCACAACGCTAAAAAAGGGCTAGGCTATCACTCGGATCTTAGCCTTCTTTTTAACAAGCCATTATCTAAAATTGATGACTCAAAACTGAAACTAGAGCTAAGAGAAGAAGAAGTTCCTTTGAGTGTTACTCAAACCAGCGTCAGAGAAGTGATCGTTTCTTCAGGATGGACCTCAGGGAAAAAATATGTCCTTACTATTTATCCTAATGCTTTTACAAACCTGCTTGGTGAGAGTACCGACACTGTTAAAGTTTCCTTCAAATATAAAGAAGAGAAAGACTATGGCAAGCTATTTCTGAACATCGGAGTTGAGAAAGGATATTATATTTTACAACTACTGAAAGAAGGAAAGATGGTTAGTCAGAAAACCTTTAAGGGAGATTCTTTTAAGCACGATTATAATCAACTATCTCCAGGAAAATACCAGCTAAAATTAATCTACGATGAAAGTGGAAATGGCAAATGGGACACGGGAATTTACTTAAAACATTTACAGCCTGAAAAAGTCGTTTTCTACAATGGTGAAATTAGTATTCGCCAAGGATGGGATATTGATATTACCTGGAAGTTGTAGAATATTATATTGATAACGTTTAGATAAACACCAGAGAGTCCGTAACTAGGTAATCTATTTTTGTAGCCTCAAAAACTTTAATCGCTTAAGGCTTGCAAGAAGCATAAGTCCTATTTGCTAACGCGTTTTCACAACAGTCAATTTTCCATTGCGCATGATGCTATTCCCTTTTACATGATATAAATAAGTACCCATGCTCAACTGAAGCTTACCTATATTTATGAGGTCGTTTCCATTTATAAGTTGATGAGAAATAAGTTTTCCGTTCAAATTAAAAAGGGAGAATTCTAAAGGCGCATCGGTAGATGATGAGATTTTCAACTGGCCATTTACAGCAACTGGATTCGGGTAAAAAGAAACCCATTCTTTCGAAGGGGCAGGCTCGATTGCTACCGCTTGATCTCCTAGGTTGATGTTATCAACATAAAGCATTTGCGACCAATTACCGTGATTTCTAAATGCAATACTTAAAAAGTCTTCTCCTAGATAGCTCGTCATATCTATGGAGTCTGTTCGCCATTCTGAAGCCGTTGGCACAAAGGGTCCGCTTGAAAAATCTGGAGCTGTTGCCAGATCAGTATCCCCCTTAAAATAAACGGTATTCCAGGTAATTCCGCAATCGGTAGAAACCAATACTTCAAGACTATCCAAATATGCCCCACTATAACGTGCATATGCCACATCAAAAGTTAGCCAGCTGCTATTCACTGCAGAAAGATCAATCGCAGCAATCATATCGCAAGTTGTACCTCCACCATCTACATTATAATTATCGGCCACCATAGAATTGGCAGAGGTCCCATAGCCGCCTACCGCAGTTGCATGTCCCCAACTTAAGTTACCCGTGGCAGAGGTTTGCCAACCTGCTGGAGGAAAAGCATTTTCAAAACCTTCTTGAATATCATTTGCCGTAGCTCCGGTAAGTTCTACATATATGCTGTCTAAATCACTTACAGAATTGATATCCGTTACTTCTAAAATTGCTAAATGCTGACCTAAACCATTAAAAACAACCGATGGGTTTCGAGCGCTTGAGGTGTTTGGTGTGCCGGTTGGAAAAGCCCAGTTCCAACTTGCGCCATTATGATCGAGCATGGAATAATCGTCAAAATAAAACGTATCGCTTTCACACCATTTTTCAAAATGATCCACCATTGCAGTAGCAACTGGACCTGATGGAGCTTCATAAAATGGACTTTCCCAAATCCCTTTGCCATAAGACGCTGATCTAATTTTACTGTCGCGATAAAAAGGCTTGGCTTTATTGGTATAAAAAACCGTAGGCAAGCCAGCATTATCTATTGCCCAGTCGGTCATTAAATTGTTGCGATAATAAACGGTGTTTTGCGAACAGAGATAGACACCGCCATCTGTATTTCCTAAATGGAAAATACTGCAAGGATACTCTCCATTTAACGTCGCTGTAGTTCTATTGGTCCAAGTCATTCCTCCATCATTGGTATGCCATATCTTAAACCCATTACTTCCGTTGTGGTAAGCCATCCAAAACTCATTCTCATTATTGGGGTTCATGGTTAATAACATCTGCTTACTCGATCCGGATGGAATGGTTAATTGATTCCACGTAAGTCCTGAATCGTTACTTCGATAAAGCCTCCCAACCGACCCTGTCGAAGGGTTAATTTGCACATACATCACAGAAGGATTACTTCTAGAGATTTCAATTGCTTGAACCTTGTCATCAATACTGCCAAAGGAAGCCCATTGAGAATAAGATGCACCTGCATCCTCACTTTTATACAACTTGTTTTCGTTTCCGAGAAACACAACATTATAACAGTTCGGGTGAAAAACCATTTCGCTAGAATTAGCCGCCCAATAACTTTCATTTGGAGCCATTCCCATAGAGGCATTAGCAATAGGGTCACCGATATTTAGGGGTAAATACTTGCTTCCTACATCAGAAGTATAAACCCGTCTTCCTGCCTCAGGGCTTACATATCCCGTTGGCGCTTCTCCTCCGCCAATGTTAAGGAATTCACCTGCAGGATAATTTTCATAATAAGTCGGGTTTCCATTGTGATACAACCCACCTATGAGCACGTCTTCATTCCACCCCTGTCCGAATCCCCAATAATCTGCACCATGAACACCATACATTTTAACTTCCGGTTGAGTGTTAAAAAAATCTAGTGATTTATAAATACCTCCATCTGTTGAAACCCAGTATTCATTTCCAAAAACTCTAAAATCTTGCATATCTACATGCATTGAATAATTGGAGCATTCATAGCCGTTCACGCATTCGAAGGTTGCTCCCCCATCATTCGAACGCCATAAATTAAGGCCTCCGATTAGAATTTCATCTGCATTTGTGTTAGACGCCATAAAAGCACAGTTATAAAAGCCTTGATGATACACCCAAGTACTAGTACCTATCGCCAAATTAGGATGCGCTGCAGTATAAGGCCCTCCAGCTGGTCCGTTTGGCAGTGTCCAAGTTGTTCCACCATCATTGCTTCGATAAACTCCAATGTAACCTGCATCATCGGTTTTAGATTCGCCAATAAGATAAGCATACACCCTGTTGGTGTCTGCTGGAGATACAGCAATTCGAGCCCCTCCGCAATTTCGATCTGGATCGCTTGAAGTATACCAACCAGAAGTCTGTATTTGAAAACTTTGTCCAGCATCATAAGACCTCCAAAATTCCGCTAGCTTAGCAGGACCGTTTTCTTTTATTAAATAAAGTGTGTTGGGGTTTTGTGGGTTTGCCTTGATATCGTAAGAAGCGTCTGTATACATTTCTACCCAAGTGACTCCTGCATCAGTACTTCGATGAAATCCAGTTGCTCCAGCAACCATTATAATGTTCGGGTTCGATTCGTTAACAATAATTTCGTTGGCATCCAATACTGGTGTTGAATATGCAATTGTCCAATTGGAACCACCATCGATGGTTTTGAATAAAACATCTCCTGATCCGGCATAAACGATATCAGCATCACTTGGATCTACCGCCAAAGCAGTCACCCCGGCAGAGAATAATCCTGTTGGAACAAATATTTCATAAGAAACATTACTCCAAATTTCTCCTCCATCTATACTCTTATATATCTCTCCATTTTCCGTTCCACAAAACATGACGAGAGGATTAGAAATTCCTTGTGCTAAACTGTACACATTTGTCTGCTGAGCTATGACATCGCCGTTTGAATTTTGCATTTGTATTGGGCCAATCAACGACCATGATCCGGATTTCTCTAAACTTTTGTTTTGACTCGAAAGGCCTTCGATATAAGAAGATGGCTCATCATTAGATATGGACCCATCTGATTTTAAGCGCAGATCTATATTTCTTCTCCAATATTTATAATACTGTGTATGGTACGATTTCTTGAAGGGATGGTTTTTATAATATGCCGTGTAGGCTTTATCGACATTGTAAACATTAGGTGATTCTGCGTACATAAGTTTAGCCCAATTAGGAGCTTCACGCAGCAGCTGTCCTTGAGCAGCCCATCTTTTCTGAGAAAAACTGAAGCCTGCAATTAAAAATATGAGCAGTGTTAAAAAATATTTCATGTGGATAGAGATTTTTCGTGCTATAAATGTAATTAAAAAAATAGTACACTTAAGCCGGATAAAACAACCGACAGAAACCATCTCTAAATTTTATAATAAATTCAACTGAGCAGTTATACCTCGTTATCCATTAAATCAGTAACGACATGATATCTTGGATCGTCAATTGACGATTCAATAATATTTCCAAAATTAGGGTCTGATTTTAACAATAGCACTTTGCATTCAGGGCTTAAGTGTGTTAGCCTTATTTGTTTGCCAAATTGCCTATATTTATCCGTAATTGATTTTATTGCTTCAATCCCTGAGTGATCCGATACTCTGGATTCGATAAAGTCAATCTCTATTTTATCCGGATCATTTTTAGGGTTAAATTTGGAGCCAAACATTTGAACAGAACCAAAAAAAAGAGGACCCCAAATTTCATAAACCAATGTTCCGTCTTCTTTCGTCTTTTTTCTAGCACGTATCATTGCCGCATTTTTCCAGGCAAAAACCAATGCAGACATAATTACTCCAGCAATAACCGCAATTGCTAAATCTTGCCAAACAGTAATAGCAGAAACCGCAATTAAAACGATTGCATCAGGCAAAGGAATTTTTCTTATGATTCTAAAACTACTCCATGCAAACGTTCCGATAACCACCATGAACATAACGCCTACTAGCGCTGCTAGAGGAATTTGCTCTATTAGTGGAGCACCGAATAATATAAAACATAACAAAGCAATAGCAGCTGTAACTCCAGATAGTCGGCCTCGGCCACCTGAATTAACATTAATTAGTGATTGTCCAATCATTGCGCATCCGCCCATTCCGCCAAATAATCCGTTTAGCAAGTTTGCACCACCCTGAGCTACACATTCTCGGTTACCACTCCCCCTAGTTTCAGTAATATCATCAACTAAATTTAATGTCATCAATGATTCAATTAAACCAACTGCTGCCATTAAAAATGCTGTCGAAATAATTAAACCCCAATGACCATTTAGGCTGCCAAAAAAACTAAATATTTGGGTTTGAAAAGAAGGCAAGGACCCTTCAAGCCCCTCTCCTCCTCCATCGCTAATAAAAGAACCAACTGTACTAACCTCTATGTGCCCCAAAATAGTAATGGCAGCAACAACTATTATTGCAACCAAAGCAGCAGGAATTTTTTTTGTCAGTTTGGGTAACCCAAACATTATACCCATAGTTAAGACCACCAATCCTATCATCATCCACAACTCGGAACCTTCCATGCTTTGTGGAGTTCCGTCCACATTTTTCATAAAAAGACCCAACTGAGAAATAAAAATCACAATCGCTAAGCCATTAACAAATCCCATCATAACCGGATGTGGAATAAGTCTTACAAACTTTCCAAGCTTTAAAAACCCTGCTGAAATTTGAATAACTCCAACAAATAAAAGAGTGATAAAAAGCCATTGTAAACCCAGGTTATCAACAGGAACTTGCATGGCATTTCCAACTTCATTTCCTTTTTGAATCATGTGAACCATTACAACGGCCATTGCTCCCGTAGCCCCTGAAATCATACCTGGTCTACCGCCAAATAATGCAGTAACAAGACCCATCATAAAAGCTCCGTATAAACCAACTAAAGGGTCAATTCCTGCAACAAAAGCAAAAGCCACAGCTTCAGGAACTAAAGCTAGCGCAACCGTGAGTCCTGAAAGGATGTCATTTTTTGGATTATGGGTAAAGCTGTTAAATAGTTTTCTCATTTTGGTTTAGGCTTTTCAATTCAGAAAGGCGCAAAAGTAGGCTTTTAGTTAGAGGTAGAAAAGGTTTTTTTTTAGGATAAATACCGTTAGCATCTTTTGTTTAAAATAGTGTAAACAAATCTGCATCATCAAATACTGGAAAATTTTCTCGGAACTCATTGAGAATTGTCAGGTCCATTTCAACTATACTGATCATTTCTTTACAAGAAATGACTTGGTCTAGCCTTTCTCCTTTGGGTGAGAAAAAACGAGAATCTCCGGAATATTCAATTCCATTTCCATCTAAGCCAACCCGATTTACCCCAACAACAAAAGCTTGATTTTCTATTGCTCTTGCCTTCAATAGAGAAGTCCATGCATCACTTCTTACTTTTGGCCAATTTGCAACATAAATTAGGCAATCATATATGGGTATTTTAGATTTTCCATCTGAATTCCGACTCCAAATAGGAAATCTTAAATCGTAGCAAATTTGTGGGCAAAACCGGATTCCCTTGTGTTCTATTATAACGCGTTCGTTTCCGGGTGTAAAATAATTGTGCTCATCAGCCATCCTAAAGAGATGCTTCTTATCATATGTCTTTGTGTCTCCATTTGGTGTTGCCAAAACTAACCTATTATATCGCTTTGTGTTTTCGATAATAATTAGACTAGCTACAAACACAGCGTCTTTTTTAATTGCCATTTTTTGCAGCCAGCAAACGGCTTTACCTTCCATTGTTTGTCCAACACTATCAGAATTTGTTGTGAAGCCAGAGTTAAACATTTCTGGAAGAACAAAAAGGTCAACGCCTGTGACGTTTTCTAATAAACTAGAAAAATGAGCTAAGTTCTTATCGTTGTCTTCCCAAAATAACTCAGCTTGGACTAAAGCAATTTTCATATAATTATTTAATTATCGGTCCTGAACTCCACTTGGTCTTTCATTGCATGACTGTTGAATCAGAAACATTTTTTGATAGGTAACAAACCTAATCCATTATTGGATAAAGATATAGCTCTTTTAACTTAATACACCAAATCATCACGCATAATTACAACATTAATTATTCAGCAATAATTAAGTAACTGGAACATTTAGTCTTCGCCCATTATCAAATTTGTGTTATAATTTAGAAGAAAAAATACGTCTTTCCAGGAGTGTCTTGACAATTAATTTTTTTGTTAATTATACAACTTTATTGTGTATTTAACATAAATATTGTTAAGATTTAATTGATTGCTACAGATAAATACTGTTTTTTTCGAAAAAATTTATAACTTCATCCCTCTGAAGAAATTTTGGACCAATTTTTATGTACTTTGCCGGGCAATGCAAAAAATGTCTTTTATGATACAAAAATTCATCCTCGTCGCATCCATGTTTATGGGCTTCATGTTCTTTTCTGAAGGAAGTCTGTCGGCTCAAAATGCTTATGATGCTGAAGGAAAAAAAACTGGTCCATGGATTATTACGGGTGATATCAGTAGACAGAAAGGATTTGATGACGCTGCTAAAGTTGAAGAAGGAGAATATAAAAAAAGCAGAAAAGTTGGTATTTGGATTAAATATTGGCCAAATGGCGAGAAAAAAGCAGAAGTATTCTATGATCGAGGAAGACCTACGGGAGACTATAAGTCATTTTATGAAAATGGACAGCTAGAAGAGAGTGGTTCGATGAAAGCAGGTAATTTGGTCGGGGAATTTGCTATGTACTACCCGGACGGGAGACCAAAACAGAAGAAAACTTTTAATGAACTTGGAGAAACTGAAGGTTTAGTTACTTTTTGGTTTGAAAATGGACAAAAAGAATTAGAATTTAAAACGATTTCTGGGAAAGAAACAGGCAAGGCAGAATGGTTTTATGAAAATGGAGATAAGAAAAAAGAGAAAACATTTTCAGACGGAGTGGCAAGCGAGCCAGTATTATTCGAGAGAAAAAATCCGCCGTACAAAGACCCTAACCCCCCGGTTGTTGAAAAAGGACCTAAAGCCAAAGGAGATGAAAACTCGGCGCAAGGAGGTAAAAATGGAAGTCAAATTGTTGATGGCTATCACAAGACCTATGACAAGGCCGGAAACATTCTAATGGATGGAGAATTTTCAGGTGGTCGTTTAAATGATGGACGACATTACGTCTATGATGAATTTGGACTGTTAGATCACATAGAAGTATTTAAAAAAGGTGTTTTTGCAGGCAACGGAGTTATTGGCTCTAAAGACAAATACTAAACGCCCTTTCTTTTAAATGCATGCTTTTTCTACTGCAAGTGCGCTGGCCTCGGACTCAAGAAGGGAGTATCCTTACGACTTAAACAGTAGTGTTCTTGTAATGGGCTTTAAAAAACAATATTAACCGAACGACTTATGCAAACGTTTTGTGTGGGAAGGTATGGAGGCGGTTACTGACATAATAATCGATACCTCGTAGAGATACTATTTCAAACTTAACTAGTTAAACGCAGGACACAAATAATCAGATGATCCTCGAGGACATGAATATATTCCAATTATTATTTCATGGGTGTTTGAGCTACCAAGGCGCACTTTAGACGTTGTTAAATCAAAAGAATATCCTAAAGAAAAATACTCTAAAAAGTTAAATTTCATAATTCCTGCTAACGCATCGCCACTTCTCCAAGAAGCTCCAATCTCGAAATAGTGGTTCAATTCAAATAATAAGTTTAAGTCTAGTGATGGATTTGTATACCCAGTCCATTTAAGCATTCCAGAAGGCACAACATTAATTGCGTTTCCAGTTTCAAACCTTTTTCCACCGACCAATAAATAGTGTAAAGTGTTTTTCGTTTTATCAGAGCCAATTAATCCCCATTTTTTTGGAAAAGCTTGACGAATGCTGAATCCAGTAAACCAATCTTTATGGCTGATAAAAAATCCAGGTGAAATATCTGGGATCATAAAACGAGCTCCAGAACCTCGAATTAATGGATCGTCCGCATCAATAACCGATATTTTGGATGCATTTAAACGCATCTGTTGCAGACCTGCAAATATACCTGCTGAAGCAGTAATTCCTCTGGATAAAGGAAAGTGGTAAGCATAAGCTAGATACATAGTTGTTTTCTTAATAGGTCCAATTACGTCACTTTCTACATAAACTCCTGCTCCATGCGTGGTTCTAATATTCTTGTCTTTTTTAAATTTTAATTCTCCGTTCGCAGAAGCAAAGGTGGTCTTTGGCGCTCCTTCAAAACCGACCCACTGGTTTCGATACCCCAGCTTAATGTCTATACATGGTCTACTTCCAGCAAGCGCAGGGTTTATGGCAAACCCATTAAAAATATATTGCGTAAATTGTACCGTTTGCTGCCCGCTTACATTGACGCAAATTAAAAAAACCATTATAGCTGTAAACACCCTCATTATAGAATAATAGTAATCGACCCTGTGACTATTCCTTCGTCATTCCCTGTTTGTAAGTCAATTACATAAAAGTAGGTAGCTGCAGGCAACTTAAGCCCCTTATAGGTGCCATCCCATCTTTTATCGACAGTGTAGCCAACAACATTAAAAACTCTCTGGCCCCATCTATCATAGACACTAACTTTTGCACTGGAATAGTTACTAATATTACTGATTTCCCAATAATCATTATATCCATCCTCGTTTGGCGTGAATGTATTTGCAGAGTAAATAGGGCTCTCTAAAAAAACAGTAACATCATCATAAGATTCACAGCCTCCAGAAGAGGTCACCGTAAGTTGATAGGTGGTGGTTCCCTCTGGGCTAGCTAATGTTTGGGCAGAGTTAGTAGAAGAAAGCCCTTCAGAAGGAGCCCATGAAAAAATGCCCTCACCGCTTCCTTGAAGAATAGTGCTTTCTCCAGTAGCAATTACAACGTCATTTCCTGCATCAGCCATTGGATCATCTACCACTAGGACTACTCCATCTGAGGTAGTGCTTATTGGGCAGCCAGCAGCACATGTGAACGTTGCTGTTATTTCATCTCCATCCGTAAAACCAGTACTCGTAAATGTATTTGCTGTTCCGGTTGCTACTGTCGACCCATTTACAAACCATTCAATCGTACTTGTCGAGTTGCAACCAGAAGTGTTGGCGGTAAAAGTAACATCATCATTTACACAGACGTCGGTTGCGCTAGCTGCAATTTCAATATTTGGAGGGGTTTGATCAACTGCCGGGCCGCTAACTGTAAGGTCGAACGTAGCTGAGGCAGGTTCCGTGTCAACTCCAGTCATAGATCCATCTATTTGGACGTAATAGGTGGTGTTGGCCTGTAAACCGCTCGCTGTAAGTGTCGATTGTCCGATTGTTCCGTCAATCCCTGTTTCACAATTCGATACAGCATTATAGGTCGACTCATCACAGGCCACACCTGCATCGACTATTACAGCTTCAAGACTAGATCCAAATCCAGCGGATAAATCAAATGCCATATTAGAGAAATCAATTTGTGCATCACCTCCTATTGAATTTGTAGTGAATGAGAACCAAACTGTATTCTCTAGGGAAAAGCAAAAATTACCAGCAGAAGTAGCTCCGTCAGAGCAACCAACACAAACGCTAATTGTTGCGTCTTGTGTATTCCCGGGTTGCGATTGGTTGGCACATAACGTTGTTGAGCTTGTACAATCGTCGTTTCCAGGTTGAGCATGGAACGAAATTACATTTGTAACTAAAAGAAACAGTGTTGACAGCAATAGTTTCATAAAGCAACAAATTTAAATAAATACCTTTATAAATCAACATTTTGTTATATTCCATCACAAATCAATAGTGTCGTTTTATTACATTTGTTTACCAATTGGTATGAATTATGATACATACCTCTTATAGAAATCTCTTATTATGAAAAAGCATTTACTTTTTACGCTTGCAATATCCTTTCTATCGCTTAACTATTCTCACGGGCAGTTTGTTAACTATGAAAATGACCATGGGTGGAATTTAGGGTTTAATATTGGTGGTGTTTGGCAACAAAATGATTTCGGTTATACTCCAAAAGGAGGAATTAGCGGAGGCTTGACTTTTGGAAAATCAATTTATGAAAAAGAAGGGGCGTTTTTTGCTTTTGATTTACGATACCGGTATTTAGGAGGGTGGAATAAAGGTTATGCAACAGACACCGGCACAATCTACGTGGATACCGCTTCATTTTTAGGCTATGAAAATTATCGCCTATCTCTAAATGAACATACACTTGAAGGAGTTTTAACATTGAACCGATTGCGCGAATCAACAGGGATTTTATTATATGGTTTTGGAGGGGTAGGTCTTACTAATTACTCAGTAAAAGCAAACTATGAAAATGGAATATTTGGAGATTATAACTATTCATCAATTGACAATTCACAAAGCCCAAATGAAATCGTAGATGATTTGGACCGTATGTTGGACAATTCTTACGAAACAATAATAAAAGAAAGAGGAACAGACTTTATGCCTTCTCTCGGCTTTGGAATTGGATATCAGTTTCCATATCATTTTTCAATGGGGCTAGAACATAAAATAACCTATGCATTAGCAGACAATAAACTAAACGGCATGCCGAATGGAATTAATGATAGATACCAGTATTCTGCATTGTATTTTAGATGGAACTTATTTGGCTCAGGAAATCAAAACTATACTGTGAACAATAGTGGTAGCGTAAACAACTATACTACTGCAACGCCAACGCCAGTAGTAAATACTCCAGTAGGCAATAAGCCATTAGTGAATATCACTAATCCCTCTGTAAATAACTCAACCGTTCAAAACAGTGCCTTGACCATAAGCGCCAACATTTATTATGTTGAAACGAAGGACAAGGTTATTTTTAAGCAAAATGGAATTCAATTAAGCAACTTTAATTATAACAGCAACACGAATCATTTTGATGCTTCTGTAATCTTGCGGCCAGGAAATAATGTTTTTGAAATAAGCGGTTCAAATGCTTATGGTTCCGACCAAGATTCAAAAATAATTATTCTACAAAAACCGGTTGAAGTTACACCGCCACCAATTGTTGCAATAACGAACCCTCCATACTGTCCTTTTATAGCTGAGTCGGCACAACTTATTCTAACGGCTACGATATTAAATGTTGATAATGCAAGTCAAATTGCATTTACATTTAATGGAATAAATTATACTAATTTTAATTACAACAATATTTCTAAAGTTTTCAGTTCAGGGTTAACATTAAAAGAAGGAAATAATACGATTCAAGTTACAGCTACAAACTCACAAGGAAGTGTTACAAAAACATGTACAATTACTTATACTGTTGTTAATGCGTTACCCCCAATAGTTGACATTACCTTTCCCGCACTTAGCCCTTATAGCACTACAAACTCATTAGTTAATATTAATGCGACGGTTAAGAACGTTACCTTGAAAAATCAAATAAAGGTTTATGTAAACGGCAGTGTTCAGCAAAACTTTGCCTACAACTCAGGAACAAAACAAGTTTCCTTTCCTGCTAATTTAATACTAGGGTCAAATGTGATTCAAGTATCGGCATCCAATTCTGATGGTTATGATTCTGAGTCAACAACAATTATTTATGCGCAACCAGAAACACTTCCCCCACCGGCTGTAACGTTTTTAAACCCTACTGTTTCGCCACATACGGTTGCTGTTAGCAATATGAACATTAAGGCAACTGTATTAAATGTATTTGGAAAACCAGGGATTTCGGTGAAACAGAATGGATCGGCAATAACAAACTTTAGTTTTAACCCAATTACAAAGCTCGTTTCTTTTAATGCTAATTTAATCAATGGAAGCAACATGTTTGAGATTAAAGGTACAAATACGGTAGGTAGTGATGCTAAGGTAGTAAGAGTAATTTATAAGAAGCCTTTAGAGATTAACCCGCCAATTGTAACAATAACAAAGCCTAGTGTAACACCTTACATGGTAGGTTTCCCTACTCAGACAATAACCGCTAACATTTTAAATGTAAATAACGCAAACAACGTAACTGCTGTATACAATGGTGTTGCGGTTTCCAATTTTATTTATGACCCCGCAACGACAGAATTTAGTTATTCAGCGAATTTGTTAGAAGGAGCAAACACACTATTGATTACAGGAACAAATGTGGCTGGAACTGCCTCTAAAACACAAACCGTGATTTACGATGTTCCTCCTTGTGAAAAACCAACCTTAACACAAGTTTCGCCAGCCGCAAATCCATATGCAACATCTAATTCCAAAGGATATTTGGAGTACAGTATCACAAATGCAACATCGGTAGAGTTTAATATTAATGGACAATCTTCACCTGGGTTTAACTTTAATCAAGCTACTGGAAAATTTACTTCAATGCTTCACCTAACAGAAGGAGCTACTTCTTACGAGGTTATTGCAACAAATAGCTGTGGAAGCACCTCTCAAATGACAGCTATTATTTATGAAGAAGAATTGCCTTGTTACGAACCCACGATTAGTTTTATCAACCCATCTGTAAGCCCTTTTGAGCATATTGGAAAAACAGGAAACACATCATTTAATGTGAGTGTTGAAAATATCACTAATGAAAATATGATTTTAGTAACACTGAATGGGTCGCCTGTTTCATTTACATACAACTCACTTACAGGTCACGTTGCTGGAGCAGTTTCACTTATCGAAGGAAGTAACACAGTTTCTATCTCTGCTACCAACGAATGCGGGAACACAACTTCTGAAACTATTATCACTTACGCAGGGGTTCAAGATCAACTTCCCCCTCCCTTAGTCACGATAACAGCTCCTAATACAAATCCATATCCTACTTCCAATTCAACTGAGACGATTACAGCA
>Ga0209630_10001408_pt1 | contig 25644 bp, 37 predicted proteins | sample COG_01_FD_184745 | JGI IMG/M metagenome (GOLD analysis project Ga0209630, IMG submission 184745) | Pelagic Microbial community sample from North Sea - COGITO 998_met_01 (SPAdes) (version 2) | ecosystem: Environmental > Aquatic > Marine > Neritic zone/Coastal water | place: Helgoland, sampling... | reverse complement strand
CAACAAATTCACCATCTTTATTAATTATAGCAACCTCAAATGATGCAACATCTTTTACCTTATTAACTGCTGATCTAGCACCATTTTTAGATGTACTGTACATTCCATTACCTGCTACTACAGATAATTCAATACCATTATCTAGCATTAATAATCCTTGGATGTGTCCTTTACCTAATTTGTGTTGTTTAAAAGTAATATCTTTAAATGTTTTCATAACCTTTATTTTTAGTGTTGCTACTTAATCATAACAATACGTAAATATACGAAAAAAAAATCGCGTATCCAAATAGATACGCGATTACTTTTAAATGTTTTTGATTTCTATTGGTAATCTTTCATAAAACGACCAAAATGTTCTTGTAATGATTTATCTGCAATCATATTGAATAAATCTTCTGAATGGTCTTCTATTGTCATATCTTCATATGATTCAAATCCACCACTTTCAAAATCCCTTTTTAATGAATCAATGTACATATCAATTTCCATAGGTTGGAAATTTTTATCTGAATCTTTTAATCCACTTCTAACTTTTTTAATTAGTATTTCAACTTCTGGAGCCATTTCTTCAATATTTAATTGTTTTTGATAAGCATTTAATACTTGTCTTGCTTCTCCTGAATCAACACCAAATTCTGTCATTATATATTCTTTATCCATATAATCCTTATCATCTCTTCTAATTAAATCTAAATAAGCAAACATACCATCATAATCCATATCCATATTCAGATCTTCCTTAAATCTCATTTTTTCAGTTTCATCTTCTGTTGGAGAATCATCTTTATCTCCATCTTCATTACCATATCCTTCTTCCATACCTGCTAATTTATCACCTTGTCTGGCAAATGAATCATAATGTTGACCTAATTCATATGCTAAATGAGAAATAATATCATTAATATCAAATTCATCCTCTTCAAGTACATCTTGAATTAAATCCATCCCCATATCTAAGAATTTATTCTTCATTCCCATATTAAGTAAACCCTCAATACGTTGTGATACTTCTAAATCCATTTCTTTTAACATCCCCATAGACTTTTTAGCATCTTTTTCAATATTAACTTTTTCTTTATCCATTAACGCCTTGATTCTTTCAAGTTTATCTTTGTCGTCAGAAGTTAACATGTCATAGCGTTCTTTTTCTTCGGAGGATAAATCATCTTTAAACGATTCAAAAATATCCATTAATTTATACTTGCTCATATTATTTCTTTTTCTTTTTATAAGACTTTTTTACCTTACTAGGTTTTTTTGTTGATTTATCTAAATGTTCCTTAGCTAATTTAACTAAAGGATCTCTGTTTGGATTCTTTTCGAAGAAAGGGTCATCTTTTTTAACGATATTTCCTTTTCCTTTTTTAGCTGGTTTCTTAGCTGATGGTTTTTTAGATGATGTTTTAAACTTGTAAATTGCAACTCCTCCACCTAAAATTAGTAACCCAATAATAATTAAAATTGTATCCATAATAAATTTGATTTAAATATTTTGTTATAAATATATAAAGATTAAGCTAGATTATATTTTTGTTTATACTTATCTATAAATGACTTACCAGTACCAATTTCCAACCATTCAGCTATTTCAGGTATACCTGGTATTTTTTTAGCTGATAGAACATAATCAATATTTTTATTGATTATTTTAATTTTAATCTTAGCATTTGAACGATTTGATGTACTAAATACTACTACTGTAGGCATATTTTTATGATATAAACGTTGATCTATTTTAGGTTTAGATTGTTTTTCACCTGCTTTATATTTATTTTCTACCTTGTAACACCCATATGGAAATTTATTTCTATCAAAGTGCCATACTTGATCTTCAGTTTCCTGAGTCCATTTATCCAATACTATTGCTGGTTTTTCACTTGGTCTACCTCTATTTTCTGCCATTATGATGATATTAAATTATAATTAAGATATTCATTTTCTAAAAATAAATCTGTAAAGATACTATTCTTTTGATGTGTTTGATCTAAATTTAATGTTAACCCAACACCCTCTTGATCTATTATTTTTTTATTAAATTCATCATGATGGATAATTGCTACTCTAGTTTCTATATGATTAAATATCATTATTACTAACCAATTATACTTGTTTCTTTTTTTATCATTATCATAAGCAACAATATTACCATTAGCAAATGATGATTTTGATTTAATTTCTATTAGTTCACCTGCTTTTATAGTTATAGTTTTGCCTCTTAATTGGAATTTAATATCTTTAATTACAACACCATCATAACCATCTCCATCTTCTAATTCAATGTATTTGTGTATGTCACAAAATTCAATTTCTAATAATTGCCCTGTTACTACTGCTGCTGCATTTCCCTTTAACCTTGGACCATATTTTCCCATTTTTGTAACTAATCTTTCAACTAACATTGCTTTTTTCATATTTACCTTTATTTTTTATTAATTAATCGCTCGAATCATTCGAACACGTGAATATACGAAAGATATCCTACTTACTCGCACTCTTTCAGCTTACTTTTTTATTTATTTGTTTTTAATTCTAATGCTTTTATATGTTTACATTTACTATCTAACGCTCTCCATCTACCAGGGCAATCACAATAAAACTTACCACTATCAGGATAAAATGTAGTGGTATAAACTTTATCACTACTTGAACTAGATGATTTTACAATAATATTTTTTTGTTTTTCTTTAGTTTTAATTTTAGGTTTCAACCAGTTAATATCATTTAAAGTAGTACCTTCAATTACTTCTTGCCATATAGGCATTAAATAAGTTTTATTATTAATTTTTGCTATTGTTGGTACTGTATGGCCTTGATAATCATATTTAAAAAGTTTAAATCCTATAAATGGACCAAATCCACTTGGATTAATACTTAGGTTGGATTTTTCTTGAAAAAACCTACGAGTTCGAATATTACCGTGTTTATTTAAATTAGAAAATTCTACTATGGGCATAACCTTTATTTTTAATTATCCGTGAATATACGAATAATTCTTTGGGGAGCCTAATTTTTTATACATTATTTTTTATTAAGCCCAATATATGTCTTTTGTTTTATTTTGTTTCATTTCTAAATCTAGTGAAAGAGCAAAGCATAAATCTCTTAATCTATTTGCTTTTATTACTAACTCAAAATCTTTATCACTCATGTTATTAAAAACATCTGCTGGTGTTAAATTATTCATACAATTATAAATATAATTTATATGTTTAAGTAATACCCATTAAATTTAACTAAGTAACTTGTTAAGTCTACACCATTTCCATCAGTATATTTCTTACCATTTCTTACCCATTTACGAACAGTACCAGCACCTACTAAATGAGCTGCTGCTAATAAGCCTGATTCAGTAACTAATACTCCGTTAACCAACTTTCCATCGTACTTTTTTATCTGCCTCCTTAAGGTATGTTTGTTAGCTTTTAAAAGTTTAATCATAGCTTCTTCTTGAAGAGCTGGGTTACTTAAGAATTCTTCTTTAGATATATCATAACCCAAGCTCTTTAGAGTATTAGAGCCAAATTGATAAGCTCCCATATACCCAAACTGATTAACTACGTCATACCTGTTACTCGATTCTCTTTTAGCCATATCGTATAAGAAAGTATCCAAATTATTCACTTTAATATTAGCTGGAGCTTCTATTATAGGTTCAGGAAGAGGAGCTATTTCAGCTATCTCCATTTCGTTAGCTATAACATAGTTCTGATGCATTATATATCCAAAAGATGATAGTGTAAGAATAAATAAAACAAGAGCACAGCCCAGTACGAATTCAATATTATCTATTTTTTTCATATTAAAAATTTTTTAAAAAATCTCCTTTAATTGGTTTAGATTTTAACTGTTGAGCTTTTTCATCATTGCTTAACATTTTATCTGTTAACCTTTCTAAATGTTTACTTTTTTGTTTATCATAATCACGAGTAATTTTATGATATTTTTTATTTAATAATTTTATTTTTTTCATATCAGAAATAATCACTTATATTAATGTCTTTACCTTTAATTTCTTCTATTGCTTTTTTAGCTATTTCTAAAGGTACTACATATTGTTTTGATTGATATTCAAAAAATTTATGTTTATCTAAATCTATCATATTCTACTAATATATTGGTTAACATCATCTTCTTCAGTATCTCCTAATCCTAGTTCTTTTAAACGTTGAAGGTGATAATCATCTACTTCCCACTCAATTTTTTCACTGGTACCACTATGTTCTTGTTGGGTTTCAATTTGTTTTTCATCTTGTTTATTGAAGATGTCTCCAACAGTTAAAAAATAATGGTTATAACAAAGTAATTGAACATTATCTAAAGAATAGTTATTACTATTTTTATCCTTAAAATGAAGTAATAGGGGCATTTTATAATCTAATACTCTACGCTCTTTAAAACTACACATAGAACATTCCTCTAATAAATATCCCTCTTCTATCATTTTATACTTAAGTTTATTTGGATTAAATGAAGAGGCTGCAATTCTACCTTCAATAATTTCAAGCATAGGTGGTTCCTTTTTACTTCCTTTTAAAAATTTAGGAATACCTTTACCTGATTGGTTTTTATGGGATTCAAATAGTTTATACATTTTAGCATATCTCTTATAATGTGTATAAGAAACATGCAAATATCTAGCTGCACTCATATTAGAATTGGTTTTTGATTGAGCAGCTACTATTTGTTCTTTAGATAAAGGTTTAGGTCTAGGCAAAACTAATAATCTTTATTAAGAGTATTATTAATAATTCTAAACGGACCTTGCAAGTCCCTATCTTCATCTACTGGTGTTTTTTTATTATTACCTATTGTTTTTACTAATAATTCATCTTGTTCTGTATGTTTAAAATATTCTTCTTCATCCATAATAACAGTTTCAGTCCATGTGTGATCACCTTCACCTCTTAATACTGGGATACCACGTTTTGTACCTACTAAATTTTTAGTTTCCGAACATGTAACACAAAAATTATATCCAAATTTAATTAATCTTAATTCGGGCATATTCCCACCACACGATCTACATTTTATCATTTTTAATTTCATATGTGTATTTGGTTTTTTTAATGTCTGTAACATAAATATATACTTTTATTTTTATTTTGATGGTTGGTTATTAAATCTTTCCATTAATGCTTCAGTACTTTCACTTACAGCATCATATTTTTCATGAAATCTTACATTTTCTAAATTATCACTATAACCTAAAGCAAAACTAACTTCACTACCTGATGGGAATTTAATTTTTACTATTGGGAATGAAGTATAAGATTTTTTATAATAACCAGTACTAGAATAAACAACAGCTTCAGGATATTGCTTTTTAAATTTAGCTATTACATTTTCTATTGCTATTTTTTCTGCTTTATCTTTTAACAATTCAGATACTTTTCTAGTATTATACCCTTTAAGTCTAGTTAATAATGAACTTGGCTTATAATATCTATACTGGTCAGTAACAGTAGGACACATTAATTTATCACAATCTCTATCTACACTAGCATTAATTTTTTTAATTTTACCTTCATGAATATGGTTAATAATAAGTGAAACACCACCTACAGCATTCATATAAGTAACTTCATGATCAAAATGAGTATTATTATAAGAATAACCAAATTCTTGTTCTTTAGTAACTTCAAAAACTTCAAAATTACATTTATAATCTTCATTTTGAACAAAACCTGCTTTATCTAACATTAACATTATTGTGTTAACCTCATCTTGAAGTGCAACTGCTCTTTTAGCCATACCTTCAACCCAAGTAGCAATTTGTTGTTCTTGCTTAGTTGTTAATAATACTCCTTGAAATAAATCTAATTGATTTTCTAAATTTGACATAACCTTTATTGTTTTTAATTATTATTCTTATTTACCCTGTAAATATACGAACCCTCCTTCGGGTAACCAAATATTTGCGCGGGAATCTTTAAAGAAAGCCCGCGGGGCTAAGTTGTTAAGCAGTAGATTGAAACCACATGCATTTAAGATTAGTGGATTGTGTTTTATACTTCATGGGATCTTTTACCTGGACTACTCCCTACCAGCTTTGACCTTAACTAACTTGGTGTGAATATACGACCCTTATCTGTGGTAGCCTAATTTATTTGAATAAATATTTACTAGTATCAAATAAATATTGTGATCCCTCTATGTGTTTTTGATTTATATCTACTAATTCTTTTATTTTAATATCAAAGCATCCTATATTATAACTACCTCTAGGATTTTTATCTTCTTTTAGCAAATTATTAAAAATTTGGTTTGATTGTTTAATAAATTGGTTAGTAATGGGGGCATTAAAATTTTTAGATAATTCACTCATGTCTGTTTTAATTATAATATCATTATCTTTATTATAATCTTCTAACAACTCAAATCTATCTTTTAAATTATTACTTTGGTTAAAACGATGTTTTACTTCACCCCATTTATTATTATCATACCCCCATCTATGGTTACTGTAATAATAATAGTTAAAATTGACTTTTCGGTACAATTCTGCTAAAACATCTTGGTCATTAATTATTATTTTTTCAAAATAAGGTTCAATAGCTTCCAGTATAGGAAAACGTGGTACACTATCAATATTAATAATCAATGATGAGTTATATTTAGGTAAATAATGATGACCAAAAAATCCCCATTTTCTAATAAATCTTTTTAATTCTTCCTGATCAGCTAAGGTTTGCCATTCATTATTTATTTTAACTTGTTCATTATCATTTTTATACCAATCTTTTCCTCTTGATGAAACACAAGTATAATGGTAAACATGAGCATTCCAAGTTTCTAAAGCATCTAATTTAGTTGCTCCTATTCTAATAATAAAATCTGAATCTTCTCTGGAGCATCTAAATCTAGTATCAAACCCTCCTAATGTTTTAAAATAAGTTTCTTTATACATCCCAAAAGGAGCAAAATGACCCCAAATCATAGGTCTGTTTTCTTTTTGTAATTCTTTAGAAAACTTTATAAATTCTTTATACTGAAATTCCTCTGGAGTTAATCCAAAACTTTTTGTAATTTTTTCTGGTGATTCTGGATGTACAGGAGGTTCTATTCTTGCTATAGTAATTATAGCATTTTTATTTTTATTTAATGCTTCTAGAAAATAATGGTCAAATTTATTTCCTGCTACCATATCAGCCTGTAAGTATACAACTACATCGTTTATAGCATGAGAAAATAAAATAGAAATATTTCTTTGATATCCTATTCTATCACCTTCATTTTTATAAATTTTAATATTAGGTTTATCTTTTCTATATTCTAGAAATTCTTCATATTGGTTTTGATTATCAGAATCTATTAATATTAATATTTCATGTTTTTCAAATTCAGTATTATCTATCAAACTATCTAATAGTCCTATTACATAATCTTTTTCATTTTTAGCAGCAGTAATACAAAAACTAATTGGTTGCATAGTATGTTTTTTTAATTCCTTTTTTTAATCCTATTAAAGGAATGTTTATTTTTTCTTGATACGGGCTAATATAAGGTTTACCCTCACTTTTATTCTCTAATATAATATCACATTTGTGAGAATCCAAGTTATTTATAATTTCTGCTATTTCATATAAACTATAAGTATTATAATAAGCAGCATTTATATTTTTAATTTTAGGATTTTGAATTATATAATGTATTAAAGAAATAAAATCATCTATATAAAAAAAATCCATTAACTTATTTTGATGTATGATTAGTGGTTCTTTATTTTTGTATTTTTTAATATTAGATTTTATAAACCTAGTATCTCTTTCATTTTCACTAAATATACCAAATGATAAAATGTTATTAAATTTAGATTCATTTTGTATAATTCTGTGAATAATATTTTTACTTAACCCATAAGGTTTAGTTGGTTTTCCTAATTCAGCTCCTGAACTTAAATTAATAAATTGTGAATAATTATCTTGATTAGATAATAAATTGTAAAACATAGAAATGTTATTATAAAATACTTTACTATCTTCTTTTTCTAGTCTATGTCCCCCACTAATAGCAGTATGAATTACTACATCAAAATATTTATTTTTAAAAAATTTATTTGTAAGTTCTCTATTACTTAAATCAAAATCTTCTCTCCCAATACTAGTAACATCATATAAACCTTTTAGTTTATTAACTAAATTTTTACCTATATAACCCTTTTTCCCTGTAATTAATATTTTCATTTAGTTTTTAAGTTGTTGTGCTACTTCTAATATCAAATCTTCTTGTCCTGCTACTAATTTTCTATTACCTAATTCAAATATAAGAGAAGAATATTCAATATTATTTAACTTAGAAGCTTTAATAATTGGTCTTTCAAAACCAGAAAATAATTTATTTAGTCCTGTTAATACATTTACAGGATTAGTAGTAGGGATTTTAGGTACTAAATAATCTGTTACTTTATCAGCTTCAATTATAACTTGTTTAAAATCTATTCCCACATTAAAATTAGATTTTTCTAATACAGGTATAAGTACTTCTAAGGGAGCGTTTCCAGCACCAGCCCCAAATCCTCTAATACAAGCATCTATATACTTAGCTCCGTTTTGAGCAGCTACTAATGAATTTGATACGGCACACCCTAAATTATTATGAGCATGGAAACCAACATCAATATTAAGGTTTTCGGTTAATGCCTTAATTCTTTCTTCTACATCTAAAGGTAAATATGTACCTGTTGAGTCCATTATAATAACAGCTTCAGCACCATATTGTTCCATAATTTTAGCATTTTTAACTAATGTTTTAGTATCAGTTAATGCCGTCATCATTAATACCCCTAAAGCAGTAACATCTTTATTTTGTAAATATTCTAAATGTGATTTGCTAAGAGTTGCTTCAGTACAATGAGTAGCTATTCTTACTACATCAACACCCATATCAATTGCTGGTTGGATATCCTTATTTATTGTTGCAATCCCTGGTATTACATGAACACCTAATTTGCTGTTAGTTAAATATTTTTTAGCTGTTTCTATTATTTCTTTATCTGTATGGGTAGCTTTACCTATTAACAATGAAGAAGCACCTAAACCATTTCCATGACCTACTTCAACAACAGGTATATTTGTTTTATTTGCAAATTTACAATATTTTTTAATACTATTTAAACTTATAGTATGTTTTACACTGTGATTTCCATCTCTAAGAGAAGAATCTGTTATAATAATATTATTCATTTTTTAAATGTTTTGTTATTTCAATTGCAGCACAGTTTATTATATCTAAGTTACCAGCATACTCAGGTAAATAATCACCTGATCCTTTTACTTTAATACTTAAAACTAAAATATCATCATTAATTACAGGAGGCATTACTAATTCGTAATATGGAATATATGTTTGTAATTTTTTTATAGTTTCATAAATGTCTTTAACCAAAGGAGAAAAATTAATATTATTTGCTTTTACAAACATAGTGGTTTGCATATCAACTTGTGGTTCAGCTGGGTTAAGATTTAATATTACTTTACATTCTTTACAATTTGTAAATTCTTTAATTGCTTTTTCTGTGGTATTAATATAATTATCAATATTAATTCTCGTTGCCATCCCAGCACTATCAGAAGCAATTTGGGATACTACTTCAATATAATCTAGATTAGAACAATGTTTAGATATTATATTTAATAATGGGGTTGATGCCTGTCCTCCACAAGTAATCATATTAACATTCCCATTATTTTGTATTATTTTGGGATTAATATTAGGGACACATAAATCTCCTACTTTAGCTGGTGTTAAATCTATTACTTTAATTTCTTGTTTAGCAAATATTTTAGAGTGTTTTTTTGCATCTTCAGCACTGGTGCAATCATAAACTACATCACAACATTTAGGGTTATCAATAAAATATTGAATGCCTTTATCTGTTACATTTATGTTTAATTCTTGAGCTAGTTTAATACCATTAGACTCCATTCTCCTACCTGCAAATATTGTAGGGGTAATAAAGTCTGTTTTTATTAATTTTAATAATAAATCAGTACCTATATTGCCTGTCCCAATTATTCCTGCTTTTATCATCTTTGTATTTGATTTGATTTTTTACTTATTTCTACCCTCATTTCTTTTTCTAATATATTTATAGAAACAAGAGGTGACATTTCTTCTATAGGGGGTGCTAAGATACTTCCATCTGCTTTAGGTACACCTTTTACTTTAGGTAAAAAGCCTTGATGGGGATCCATAAATACCTCTAATATAGAAGGACCCTTATGGTTTAAAAAACTATTAAGAGAATTATCAACATCATTCCATTCTTCTAATTTATAATATTCATAACCCAAAGCCGGAAACAGTTTACTAAAATTAGGTAAACCAATACCTGTATTTTTATCTACACTAACATGTTTACTATTAAATAACATTTTTTGAGTGTGTTTAATCATTAAATACCCATCATTATTAAATATAATAACTTTAACATTTAACCCATTTTCTATAACAGTATGTAATTCTTGAAGGTTCATCATAATACCTCCATCACAATTAAGACATAATACATCTTTATTGGGACAAGCTGTTGCTGCTCCTACTGCTCCTGCTATACCATACCCCATTTCTCCTAACCCTAATGAAGTAAACATTTTTTGGTTAGGCTTTAATTTTATAGCTTGATGGCCACTTAATAAAGCAGTACCCATGTCTGTAACTATAATATGATCATCTTTTAAATGATTAGATAGTTTATCTATAAATTGATATGAGTTAATATAATTATCTTTATGCTCATGCTCTTTACTAATTAAAGGATAATTTATTTTTTTATCTTGACAATATTTTAACCATTCGTTTTCTATTGGTTTAATATCGTTAATTTTATCTAACAATTGATCTAAAATAATACTAACATTTTCTTTTATATGTAAATCAATATATTTTTTAGGTGCTTGTAATTCATCAATATCAACACATATAATTTTACCCCCACGTACAAATTCATTCCAATCATATCCAGTTTGTGGTAAAGCTAATCTACTGCCTAATACTATTAATAAATCACAATTTTGAACTATATAATTAGCTCCTCTTTGTCCATATAAACCAAATCTACCAAAAAAGTTTGGATTATTACTTTCTACTAAATCAATTCCTGACCAAGTTAAAGTTGTAGGTATGTTTGTTTTATTAATAAATTTATTAAATTTATCTTTAGAATTTGATAATCTAACACCATTTCCACCTAAAATTAAGGGGCACTTAGATTCGTTTAGGGCATTAATTAAAAACTTAGAATAATCAATTTGGTTATTATTTAAAGAATGTGGTTTACTCCATAATTGTTTTTTTACTAATTTAGATTGAATATCAAAAGGTATATCTAACCAAGTTGGACCTTTTCTATCTTCCATAGTAATATCAAAACATTTTTCTAACTCTAATTGAATATGATTTTCATCCATTAAACAACAAGAATATTTAGTAATATCTTTAACCATTTTTGATACATTAAATCCTTGGGTACCATACATTCTTAAAGATTTATGTTCTTTAATATGAAATGAAGATTCATTACCTGAAATTACAAACCCAGGAATTGAATCCGCCCAATTACTAACCACACCAGTTATAGCATTTGAGGCTCCCGCCCCCGCAGTTACTATAGAAGCTGATAATTTACCTGAGGCTCTATAATGAGCTCCCATTGCCATAATTGCTGCTTGTTCATGATGTGTGTTAATAATTTTAGTGTATCCTAAGTTATTTATTGAATCAAATATATGGGAATTTGCAGAACCTATAATACCAAAAACAGTTTTAATTTCTTTTTCCTTTAAAAAATCAGCTATTATGTCACTTACTTTTACCATATAAAATTTTCTTTTAAAGAATTTACAATTTTAGGTAATTCCTCAGCAAATGCTTTTTTAGGGTACCATCCTAATTTTCTTAATTTATCATCGTTTAAAGCATATCTTACATCTTGACCTTGTCTTGAATAAGATAAATCTAAATATGTATTTATTTCTTCTGATATTGGGTCTATATTATGGTATGATTTGATAATTTGTTTAACTGTGTCTAGATTACTTTGTTCAAAACCACCACAAATATTATATATTTCATTTTTAACATTACTATTAATAATGGTTAATACTGCTTCTGCTGTATCGTTAGCATGTAACCAATTCCTAATTGGTTTTCCACCATTATGTAAAGGGATAGGTTTATTTAAACCTAAATATTTTATAGATTTTGGAATTAATTTTTCTACATATTGACCAATACCATAATTGTTTGTAGGTCTTAATATAACATAAGGGATTGAATATGTTCTCCCCCAAGCCATAATTAATTGATCAGCTGCTGCTTTAGTTGCTGAATAAGGATTTGATGGTTTTAATATATCAGTTTCAATATGTTCTCCTTCTGTTATATCTCCATAAACTTCATCTGTAGAGAAATGTAGTAAGGTTGGTAATTGGGAACTTTCAGCTCTATAATTTTTTATTAATTCTAATATATTATGTACACCATTTATATTTGAAGTTAAAAAATCGTTACTTTTAACAATTGAATTACCAACATGAGTTTCTGCTGCAGTATTAATAATATAATCACATTCATATAAAAACTCAATATCATTAATATCTTTATCTTCAAATACAAAATTATCATAACCATAAAATTCGTCTAATAAATGTTTATTGGCGGCATAAGTACATTTATCAATACCTCGTACATGCCATCCTTTGTTTAAACAAGAACGAGTAACATGATATCCAATAAATCCTAAACAACCCGTTATATAAACTACTTTTTTCATATTAATTATCTATATTTATCCAACTTGGTGGATAGTAATTACCATTAATCCAAGAAGATTGATGGTCTTGTTTTAACCAATTAGTGGGACATATTATTTTTTTATTTTTATTTTTACTCAAATAAGCACCCCACCATGAATAAGAGCTGTTACAAGTAATATGATGATCACATAAACTCATTAAGGCTAAATCTTCTTTTTCTGAATCAGTACATACTTTATCTCCTCCTTCGGGGGTGACAAAATATATATTATCTCCTTCAAGTAAGTTTTTAGCAAATTCTATATCATTAGAAAAAACTACAAAATTATAATCTTCTGTGGGCATAAATTGATCTACTATTGCTTTTGTATAATATTCATGATCCAATATACAAAAAGAAAAGTTAGATAACAAATAATCCCCTCTTCTTATATGAATACTAACAGTAGGTTTATCATTTCTAAAATATTTTTTAATATCTTTCATTCTTTTAGTTGATTGATTTTGAAGGTTGGGAAGAAAATCCCATTTTTCTACTTCTTGTCCTATAGAATCATACCAATAAGAATATAAATCAAATCTACCTATTAAATTGTAATTAACCCCAGATTTTAAATTAAATAAAGTTTTATCATATCTAGTAGTATGAAAATTAATAGATTTATCTTCAAAATTATTAAAAAATTCTAAAGGTTTTATTTCATATTCCTTTTCTAAATCTAATAAATCAAAAATTCTAATTTTAGTTTGAATAGGTTCTTGGGTTGGAGGATATTTAGTTAAAATTCCCTCAATATTTTCTTTTGAAAAAACTATTTTTAAATTATTAGCTCTTGCTACTGATAAAAGTCCTGAAAAGATTTGGAGTTGAGAGCATAATCCCCCAGATGACCCCATATTATTTAAAGTTATATAATTAGTCATTTTTATATATTTCCATCCAATAATTAATCATTTCATCCATCATACTTTCAAAAGTATATTCAGGTTTCCACCCTAATTCTCTAATTTTAGTTGAATCTCCTTTTAAATATTTTAACTCTTCAGGACGTAAGAATTTTTGATTTTGAACTACAAATTTTTTATAATCTAAATTTAATTGAGAAAAAACATAACCACACATATCTCTTACTGAACGAGTTTCTCCTGTTGCTACAACCCAATCTCCAGGATGTGGTTGTTGTAAAATTAAATGCATAGCACGAACATAGTCTTTTGAATGTCCCCAATCTCTATAAGCATCTAAATTTCCTAATTCTAATTCATTTTGAAGTCCTAATTTAATTCTAACAGCCGCTTTAACTACTTTATTAGTAACAAAATTTGACCCCCTACGAGGTGATTCATGGTTAAACAATATACCATTTGAAGCATGTAAATTATATGCATTTCGATAATTTCTTACTATATTATAACCAAATACTTTAGCACAACCATAAGGTGAAACGGGTGTCATTTTAGTAGTTTCTCTTTGAAAACCATCTTCATCTACGGAACTCCCAAACATTTCAGATGACGATGCTTGGTAAAATTTAGCATTAGGACAATTATTACGTACTGCTTCTAACATATTTAAAACTCCAATAGAATTAGTTCGTGCTGTATATTGAGGAATTTCATAACTAATCCTAACATGGGATTGAGCTGCTATGTTATATACCTCACCAGGATTAATTGTTCGTAGTAGGCGTTCAATACCAGGAGTATCGTTTAAATCACCGTAAGATACATGCAATTTTGGGTTATTTCTAATACCATCTAATCGTGACTGTTGATGTTCTGGGGTAGAGTTTCTTCTAACTATACCATAAACTTCATAATCTAATTTTAATAGGTATTCTGCTAGATAAGAACCATCTTGCCCTCCAATTCCAGTAATAAATGCTTTTTTCATAAACTATTTTTAAATATATCCATTTTTGTTAAGTCAGGCCAATCATATATAGACCATTTTTTAGGTGGTGTGTTAATTGCTTTTTCTAATTTATTTAAACCATTTTGTGCTGTTTCTGGTGGCATATAATAGTGATAACCCATTGCGTTTATATCTTGATCTCTCCAAGGTATATTTGGTATTCTACCATCATAACTCATTTTTTTAAGTTCAGCAGCTATTTTTTTATTATCCGTTAATATAATACCCCCCCTACCAAGAGACAAATGTTTTTGGAATTGAAAGCTAATACACATAAAAGTACCTGGTATATAGGAATTTTCTCTCCATAATACTGCTGCATCTATAATGTTAGTATCTTCAATCCAATAAAACTCATCCCATTTATCGTCTTTCCACTTTAATTCAATATTTAATTTATTAGCTAACATTGGAACTGAAAGGTATGTTCTTTTAGGAACTGTAATTGATTTTACATCTTGTTGTCTTAGACATAATTCAATACCATGAGTACAACAATCTACTGCTATACCATAAGGAGCATTAAAAAATTTACATATTTTATTTTCAAATTTAGTTACAGTATTAAAATTCATTTTATTTATTTAAAAATTTTTTCATTGCAATATTATTTACTTTAAACCCATTTTTAGAATAAAAATTAATTAATGATTTTTTACAAAATAAAGTTATTCTGTAGCATCCTTTTTTATTACCTATATTAACTAATTCTTCAATTAATTTAGTACCAATTTTTTTGTATCTAACTTTATCACTTACAACAATGTCTTCTATATGTCCAGAAATCCCCCCTCTAATTTTATATTCTAATACTAGACTACCATAAGCAATAACTTTATCCTTATATATCCCAACTAATGATTCAGATGAACAAGATAAAAATAAATTCCAACATTTTTCTTTATCTCTATTAGAATAATCAATTTTAGTCATTTGTTGAAGCAATAAAAAAACTTCATCTATATCGTTTTTTTCAACAGGTCTAAACAATATATTATTCATCTATAAATGTTTTATCTAAAGCCTGACCTTCATACGGCCCTGTTTTATATTCATAAACTAGAGTATCATTTTCAAGGATTTCATAATTATGTCCTCCTTCTAATGTAAAAGAGGCATCACCTTGTTCTAATATAGGTTCTACTAATATAGTATCATCTAAATCATAAAATATACATTTAACTTTACCTTGAATTACTATCCAACTTTCCTGAGCAATAACATTTCTTCTTCTGTTTTTAAATATATGTTTATGAGGTTTAAAAGTTTTACCTTTTTCCATATTAAGATGAGAACATTGTATAAAATGTTCTTCTGGAACTATATCTTTTCTACCAGGTTTTAGATCTTCTTTTCTTACTACCATATGTAGCAGTTTTTTAGGGTTTACTTTGGAATAATATTTAATCATTTATTAAAAAAAGTTTTTATTTTATCACAAACATAATCAACATCTTCTAAATTCATACCATGATGAGCACCTAATAAAAAACCATTTTTCATTACTAGGTCTGCATTTTTAAAATCTTGTAAATATTTTCTATAAACTGGGTGTCTAGTAACATTGCCCGCAAATGTAACTCTTGTTTGAATATTATTATCTTCTAAAAAATTTAATAATTCTAATCTACGTTCCGTTTGAAGTGGTATTGCTAACCAATTAGGTTTAATACTATCATTAGGTAATATTAATTCTTTAACATCTTTAAGATTTTCTAAATAACGTTCAATATTATCTCTACGTTTTTGTTTAAATGTTTGAAAACGTTCTAGTTGTACTAAACCAAATGCTGCACTCATTTCACTACATTTCATATTATATCCTAATACACCATATAAAAATTTGTAATCATATGGTAAACCATCAACATCATGTGCAAATCTTTCATCCATGTTTTCACTGTTATCTCCTATACGGCCCCAATCTCTATACTGTAATGCTTTTTTTACATGTTTTTTATCATTAAACATTACCATTCCTCCCATTCCACCAGCAGTAATAACATGAGAAGCATAAAAACTTGTTGTTGAAACATCTGATTCTTTTGTATAAGTTACAGTATCTGCTGAATCTTCAATAATAAAAATATCTTCTCTATTAATTTCTATTAAATACCTTTTTAATTTATCCCAATCTGGTTTATTCCCAATTAAATTAGGAACCATAATTGCTTTAGTATCAGGTGTTATTGCATCTAATATATCACTAATGTCAGGAACATAAGATGTTAAATTAGAATCTATAAAAATAGGTTCATATCCTAATTGTATAATAGGAGCTAATGTTGTTGAAAAAGTTAAAGCAGGTGTTATTATTTTGCTTCCTTTAGGTAAATCTAAAGCTGCTATTGCTAGTAAACAAGCAGAAGAACCTGAATTTACAAATACTCCATATTTTTTACCAAATTCTTTAGCAATTTTTTCTTCAAACTCTATAGAACGAGGCCCAAACCCAGCTAACCATCCATCTCTAAGACATTGTTCAACAGCTTTTATTTCTTCTTCCCCATAGGCTTCTAATTTATTGGGAGCGTACCAAATTTTTTTCATAATTATAAATTATTTTGTTTAATTAAATCTTTCAACTGTTTTCTAGTAATAGTACCAATCTTATCTTTAACATTAAAAAATATTTCGTTTTCAGAAAAATCAAATTTATTTAATGTATAAAGTTCTCTTTCTAAACTTGCTTCAGATTTTTTAGATATTTTAGATAAGTCTTCTATAAACTGTATAAATTGATCTACTGGTAGTTTTAATACCCCATAGGATTCCATAAATACTCCATCTAAGTAAAACCCATCAGAGTTTCCGTTTTTAAAGTATATAGAAGTTATTCCTTCTTTAGTGGATATGTTAATACCCTCTTCTTTGTAAGTTTGACTCCAGCTTAAAGTAGTAAATAGTAATAGAAGTAATGCTGTTTTTTTCATGCTAATGTATCGTAGTATTTATTTTGTTTTTCTTGTTTGTTTATTGTTTTAGGGTGATATAAAGCTAATCCTTCTTCTTGAGGTAGAGCAGCATAAGTTTTAAACCCTTCTAATTTTTCATGTACTTTATTAACCCATTTTATTTCAGGTTTATTTTTCCATACTCTCCATTGATAATCAGGCCAATTGACCCAACCTTTATCATTTATATTCCATCTCCATTTTGTAATATGTTCCTGAGTTAATCCTTCTACGGTATTAACTCTAGGTACTAAATAAACTTCATTGTCAGGGTTGCATTCTAATATAACTGGAAGATTAATTAATAATAATTCATTAGGCATTTCATCAGCATCAATTTGAAATATATAATCCCCATTACAGTATTCTGTAAGTTGGTTTTTCCAGTCAGCAAAATGATTATTAAAATCTAATCCTCTCCAAAACTGAATATTAGGATATTTATTTTGTTTAGTAAGCCAACTAGCTATTTCTTCATTTCCATTTTTTTGGTCATAAAGTATTACTACTTCATCTTGTTGTCTTTTATTTTTTCTAAGGAAGTTAACTAATTTTTGAATTTCTATAAATTCATTACAAACAGTAACGGCATAACTTATTTTCATAATTTAACTAGGTAATACCCCAATATAAGAAAGAGCTTCCATAAAATCACGTTCTTCAAAATGTTGTATAGTAGACATATCGGGTTTAAACTTTTTATCTTTATATTTTTCTTTTTCTTCATCCTTAATAGGGACAGCTTTAACTCCAGCCCATCTCCAATTATTTTTTGATGTACCATCAGCGAATACCATTCCCTTATCTTCTAAATTAATTGTAGTAGGCATCCAAATTTTACCCGAATCTTCTTCTTCATCCATTAATTCTTTATGTAATTCAGGTAATAATCCCATTTGTTCTATAAGAAATTCACTTCCACTAACCATAATAGAGTTTGATTGAAACCCACAACCATAACATAATTCAATAGTAACATCTTTAGTTACTTCTTGACTATAGCAGGCATCAGACCCACATCTAGAACATTCTTTTAATGTATCAAAATTCATATTATTTTACTTTTTTTAATTTAGGAAGACTAATTTTAGGTATGTTAAGTTCTACTTGTTTTGGAAAGTATGGAAGGTTAGAAGTAAGTAAATTACTAATTAACTTTTTCATTTTATTAAAACTAAATTTATTTTTAGCATGTTGGCTTTGTTTAGTAGTTTTCTTAAGTACTTTTCTATAATTCTTAAAAATTTCTTTTAATGAAGAACCAATATGGGGTTCATCAGGTTTAAACCAACTAGATTCTGCTATTAACCATTGGTTAGCAGCGCTAGGGTGTATTTTTTCTAATTTTCCAGGAAGTAAAAAATTATATTTAGGATGTAAAAAATCAGTATGTCCTGACCAACCAGAAACCATAATAGGTTTTCCTGTTAAACTAAATTCTAATAAAGGTCTACCAAATCCTTCACCCTTAGTTAAACTTACCATTGATTTTACTTTAGGGTGATTATATAACTCATTCATTTCACTATCGGTTAAATCCCCATTTAATAAATAAACACTAGCTTTATTACCTTTAACAGTTTTTCTGATTTTTAATATTCTATCTAATAAATCTTCTCTACTCATATAAGAAGAAACACCATTTGAAGCTTTTAATATTAATGCAGGAGGGTTTAATTGGTTCTTAAATGTTTCAAAAAAAGCTTTTATTAACAAAGATACATTTTTTCTATCATGTCCAAATTCTCCTTGCATCCAATGTCCTACAAATAAAAAACAAAATGATTCTTTTATTTGATCTAAATTAATATTTTTAATTTTTGATGAAGGAATTTTTTTATAGATATCTAAATTTGCCCCTTCAAATACAACATGAATTGGTTTTTCAATTTTTAATTTACCTTCTACTTGTTGTGTTATTTTATTTTTTCTATCATATATAGTACTTTCAAATACTTTTTTAGCATGATTAGAAGAAACCCAAGTTTCATCTATCCTATTAACCCCTTCAATCCATTCTGCTTTACACATTGTAGATTCAATACCAGCAGTACATCCTATATTATATTTTCCTATACGTTGAAATTCATTAGGAATTGATATTTGCATCCAAATCTCAGGTTGTGTTTTATTCCAATCTGGTTTGCAAGTATGAGCCATTAAAAACTTCCATTCAGGGTGATCGTTACAAAAACCCCAAGCAGTACCCCCCCACCTTTGGGGTAATAGTTCTACTTTATATTTTTCTAATTCAATAATAGCTTTTACTAAATCTCTACTACGTGCCCCATATCCTGAATAGGTATCAAAGGGACATGATATGACAAATCTTGGTTTACTCATTAATATAACAATTTATGGGTTAAAAATTTACCTTTATACTCATTGGTATTTATTAGTTCATATTTTTCTCTAGGTTTCCAAGTACTAAATAATTCTGTAAATGCTTCCATTACTCTATATGCCTGATGTTCATGTGTGAATCCAGCTTCATCAGACAATGCCCATTTTCTTCCTTTTAGACCTAATTTTTTTCTTTTAATTCTTCCTAATTTATACACTTCTACTAACCTTTCAGTAGCATCTTCCCATCTACACCTGTCATCATAGATATAAGGGGTTGCAGGTGAACCCTGTATTGATCTAGAAGTTGGATAACACGGGAAAGCCCACTTTCCATGTTTTTTATAAGTGCCTTTATGATTAGATGGAAAATTACTATCAAAATTAATCCAATTACCTTTTTTATCTTCAAATCTCATTTGATCTTGCATTCCCCCAGTAACATTAGCTATAATAGGAGTTCCTGCTAATATAGCTTCAGTTAATGATAACCCCCAACCTTCATTAGAAGTTAATAACATTTGAACATCTGCTATATTATAATAATAATTTAATTGATTAATAGTAAGTTTTGAGTGAGAAAATATTATATTATCTTTATAATTTTCTTCAAATAAATATTCTCTAACTTTTTCTAAATCTGTTCCATGATTTGTAACTGCCTCAGTATGTAATATCATATAACAATTTTTAGATTCTTCTTTAGGTAAAGTATCTAAGAATCCTCTAAAGGCTAACATAGTATCAGGAATTTGTTTTCTTCTAATATTCCTAGAATTAAAAAATGCTACAAAACTAGGGTTTTTATCTTTAAATATATTTTTTTTAAACTCTAACATTTTAGTATATTCTTCATCACCTTCTTTTAAAGGTTTATAAACATTAGAATTTAACCCATGTGGGATATATTTAAATATTTTATTTTTTCCAGATTTTCCTAATACTATTTTATTAATATTAACAGTTTGTTTAGATATACCCATTAATAAATCACAAGATTCATAATATGCTTTATTATACAAGGGTGCTGGGTAATCATCCCAAATATTTAAATAAGAAATTGGAATTTTTGTTCTAATTTCGTTTTCAGCATTAAATAACCAAGTAAAATATCTAGGGTCTGTTATTAATAATATAGCATCAGGTTTTTCAATATTAATAATTTCTCTAACTAATTTTATATCACCATAACCATTGGCGGGGTATAAAAATACATGAGAATCATCAATTTTTGATATTTTATTAGTATCTTGGGATAAATCTAATCTTTTTCCTGATTCTGGGTGTTTAATAGCACCTGCTATTTGGCACCAATTAAAATGATGAGCAGTATGTACTACTATTTCTTTTGCAACTGTTGCAACTCCAGAATGTACTCTAATATCATCACAGATTAATAATATTTTCTTCCTTTTATCTTTTGGAAGATATTTAAAACTCTTATTCATTAATTTTTAGGTTTAAAGTTCTAAGTCTGTTTGATTTGTAATTTGTCTTCTAAAATTTTCATCTGTAAGATATAAATAAATAGCTCTATCAGATAGTTTTTGAAATGAAAATTTTCTTTTTACACATTCAATTTTAAAATTTTCAAACAAATTACTTTTGACTTTAACACTGGTAAGTGTCATTTCTTTTTTTACGTTCATAATCTTTATTTTAATAACATTATTTAATATAAATATATACAGAGGTTAGTAAATTATACCTTCCCCACAATTTTCTTTATCCTCTTTATAAGGACAAAAAGTACAGTTCCATTTAGAAACAGACTTAGGATATTCTATATCTTTTATTTCTCCATTTGAATTAAAACATTCATTTATAAAACTATTCATAGCTTTTTTTGCTCTTCCTAACTTAATTTTTCCACTAGGTGGAGTAAATGTTTGTACTCTATGAGCCTGATAAGGTGACATAAGTTTTTCATCATTAATATCTAATACTTTTCTTTTAACAATAAAAAATTCAATTTCTATATTATCTAAAGGTATACCATATTGTTCTGAAAAATATTGTTTATATAATAATAGTTGGAATTGTTTATTTTCATCTTTTTTAGAATAATCATTCCATCCTTTGGTACTTGTTTTTATGTCTATTATCTTAAAGGTATTAGTATTTTCATTATATGTGACAACATCTAAATACCCCATGTATAATACGTTATTATACATTTTATTTGGCGCTATTACAATAGGTATTTCACAGCCTACTAAATATGTTCCTTTTTTAGAAAAATATCTACTACGTTTTTTCTTAAACCAATCTAATATATTAACCCCATCTTCAAAAAACTCTCTCATCTCAGAAGCGTCTGAAAAATGCTCATTATTATTTTTTTTATATTGAGTTTGGTATTCTTCTATAAATTTTTGATGGAATAATTCTTTAATATCTATTTCTCTATCAGCATACGCCCCACTTTTTTCATACATTACATCTAAATAGTGCTGCATTACTTCATGTATAGCAGTACCAAATACTGTGTGTATAGAAGAAGTAAATCTTTTTATTTTGTCTTTATACTGTAATTTCCATCTATGAGGGCAACTACGAAATATAGACATTTGCGAATAAGAAATGTTTTTCTGGTAGGCAAAGTTGATTTCTTGAGGAGGATTTAAACGAATCTCCTTAACTATATTTGGGATTTTTTTAGCCAAATTATTTTTTCCATTTATTACGGCCTACTAAAAGACCAATTATCCCATAATTAGCAATATCTATAAATGTATCTTCCATACCTTCACCTTTAACAAATGATCTACCATTAATTAATAAATTTTTTAAACGTGAAATTTTATCTGTAAGTCTAATACATAAACCAGTTAAAGAAAATTTCTTATCATCATTATTATTTAAATCACCACCTAAAGCAATATTATTTAAACCATAATCCATATGTTTACGAGCAAACATTTTATACATTTCTTTTTGGATTTGTCTAAATTCATCTGCTAATATTGGATATTCTAATTCAAATACTTCTATTGCATTATCTTTACTACTTTCTATAGTTTTTTTCTTTTTCATATTTCCAAAATAATTTTTAACTGAATCACTCATTTAGTAAGAGTGTTTTAGCAAAGTATTTGTCTAAGGTTGATATTCTATCATCAGCATCTACTAAAGAATTTAATGCTTCTTCAGCATTTTTGTAAAAATCTCCTGTAGAATGGTCTCCAATTCCTACAGCTTTTTCTCCTAATAATTCAAGAGATAATAATGCTTTTGCTTTATCTGCCTCTGCAGATAGTTTTAACATGTTGAATAATTTTTCGTTCATTTTAGTATAGTTTTTATTTCTTTTTTATTTAATCCTATTTCCTTTAATATATGACTTATTTTTGAGGTATCCAATATATTTATGTATTCTTTTGATTCTTTACTAGAACATTTAAAATAATTTTTAATATGGTCTACTAAATCTTTATTAGGTTGTTTAACTTTAGATTTAATATATTTGTTCCATTTATTATTTTTAGGTATAAATTCTTTGTAAATAGCATAAATTGATTTTTTTTCCTGTGGGGGATAATCTTGAACAAAATTAACTATCTCTAAATAATCAGGATTCATAGATAAAAACCTATGAATCATATAACTATTAAATACCTCCCAATCTTTATCGCTAAAAGATTTAGTTGGGGTTTTATATTGATTTATATGCTTTAACCAATCAAATATATTAGAGCAATTCATCCTTAAATTCTTCTCTTAAATCTTTAGGAAGTGTTGATTCTAATATTTTTTTAGTTTCTGGGTCAAAAAATACGGGGACAGGTAATAAAGCATCTTCATCTGTACCTGTTACAAATCTAGAAATTTTTCTTAAAACTACTCCTTGAAGGAATATACTACCTCCTTTAGAATTTTTAACCCCAGTTGTATTTTTTAAATCAATTTGAGGTTGTTGTAATTGTTGGTCCATAATTATTTATTTTTTATTAAATTTTGTATTAATGACATCGTATTAATTTCTTTATCAATACGAAAGTTTGCTTTATATTGATGTTCATTTATTAAAATAGCAGCCGTTCCTTCTTTACCCGGCATATATTCTGGTGCTTTTTCATATAGCATTCTAAACAATTCATCAAAATCATCTACATTAGCATCTGCTATAATCTGTCTAATTGTAGGATATCCCTGTTGTGAGTTTTGAGTACTTAAAATAGAAATAACTTGATCTATATAATTTGATGATACTAATATTGATTTATCTAATTTTAATTTATTATCTTGAGTAGATAATTGTATTGTATTAATACATTTACGTAAATCTGGGTAGTATTGGTTAACTAAAGGTGCTAAATCTTTAACGTTGTGTTCAATTGATTCTTTATTTAATAACCAATTTAAATGTTTGGCAACATCTTTTTTAGTTGGAGGAACTATTTTAAGTACTTGACATCTTGATTGTAAAGGATCAATAATCCTTTCTACAAAATTACAAGTCATAATAAACCTAGTAGTACGTGAAAAAGTTTCTATTATATTTCGAAGTGAAGCTTGAGCTTGAATTGTTAAAAAATCAGCTTCATCTAAAATAACTACTTTAAGAGGTTTAAAAGAAGCAACACTTGCAAAACTTGATACTTTGTCTCTAATTGTTTCTATACCTCTTTCATCACTAGCATTTATATAAAGGTGATCACAATCTAAATTTTTAACACAAATTTTAGCTAATGTTGTTTTTCCTGTGCCTGCAGGACCATAAAATATTAAATTTTGAATATCATTTTGTTCTATATACTTAGAAATAGATTTTTTAATATTTTCATTACCAACATAATTATCTAATTTAGATGGTCTATATTTTTCTACTAATAAGCTATTCTCCATATTCGCCATATATTGAATATTTTTTTACAGGTTCAGGTTTTATTTCTGTTTCTTTAGAATCAATAGCATATAAATTACTTTTTAAAGGCTCTAATCTATAACTACCTTTGAATCCAGTTTTAACCATATATGCTTCTAAAGCATCAGTTAAAGTTTTATGTAAAGGACCATCAGGTTCATTTGCAACCAATCTCCATTTATCTCCTGGTGGTACTCTTCTAGCAATTAATATATTTTTTTCTTCAATCTGTGTAGCCATAATATACGAATTTATTTTACATCATCCCCATCATAGGGTCTATTTGGGGTTGTTGTTTATCATCACTAGGTTCATTTACTACTGTACATTCTGTTAATAATACAGTACCAGCAACTGATGCTGCATTCTGTAATGCTGTTCTAGCTACTTTAGTTGGGTCAATAATACCTTCTTCTTTCATATCAACTGTTTCTTCAGTTTTAATATTATAACCTAACCAACCATCATTTCCAGAATTAATCATACCATCTGCTATAATTGTAGCAGTAACTTCTTCATGACCAGCATTAACTAAAATTTGATTGAATGGTTTTGCACATGCTTGTTTTACAATAGCTGCTCCTGTTGAATTAACTTCTAATCCTGATGAAGCATATAATAATGCTGTTCCACCCCCAGGTATTATACCTTCTTCAATAGCTGCTTTTGTAGCATGTAAAGCATCATCAACTCTATCCTTTTTCTCTTTCATTTCTGTCTCAGTATTCCCACCTACATGGATAATAGCTACTCCTCCTACAAATTTAGCTAACCTTTCTTGTAATTTTTCAGTTTCAAATGGAGTTT
>Ga0209630_10001406_pt1 | contig 25649 bp, 43 predicted proteins | sample COG_01_FD_184745 | JGI IMG/M metagenome (GOLD analysis project Ga0209630, IMG submission 184745) | Pelagic Microbial community sample from North Sea - COGITO 998_met_01 (SPAdes) (version 2) | ecosystem: Environmental > Aquatic > Marine > Neritic zone/Coastal water | place: Helgoland, sampling... | reverse complement strand
CTGTCTATTAAGCTCATTTTTTCTTTCTAAATATTTTATTATAAAAGGAGGGAGTAAAAACTCCCCCCTTTATATATTGCATTTAGTCTATACTATACGTTTTTAGATAAACCAATGATTCTTCTGTCACCAGCAGTAGCAGAGTTTCTAACTGCACAACCATAGATAGCATCTACAGTAATTAAGTCAGAAAGTTCTGTGTGTTGGTAAGATTGTTGTACTCTTGGTGATTGAGCAGCAGCATAATATAATGCTGAGTTATGAATACAGAATCCTCTAAGAATGTCATCATTAGTAGTATCATTTGTATCAAAACCAGTCCAAGCAGTTACGCCTTTGTCTGCATCAGCAGAAACAGCACCTACATCTAAGTATGGAGATTGTGTAACCACAACATTCATTCCTAAAATGTTACCTGCAACACCTGTAGAAGCGAAATCAGCACCTAATGGTCCTGCTGTACCTCTAACAAATCCTGCTGCTGAATCTAAAGCTGCTAAAGAAGCATATAAAGTAGGACTTAAAACCATTGTCCAACCTTCTGTACTTCCTGTTTCAAGAATTACTGCTTTAAATATGTCATCAATATTACCTGCTGCAAGAGCATCGCCTACTTCTAACATATCTACAGTATCTTGTGTAGCACCTGATGTACCACCGTGAGCTGTAGTTAGATTATCAACTATTTTATACATTAAATAATTATCAACACCTCTACCTATTGCATAAGCTAATTGGTCAGAATACATATTAAATAAATTGTATGATGACTGAGCTTTTAATGCGTCAGGAATCCATAAAGAAGTTACTTTATGTTGATCTATACTTAATGAAGTTTCAGTTGCTACCATTGAACCACCTGAAGCTACGTCAGAAGCAATAGGTGTACCTTGTGCAACATCACCTAATGGTGTAACACCAATGTGTGGTAGGTGTATTTTATCTGCACCAACAGCTTCAGATGATAAATCATTAGCTAAAGGTAACATTACTGTATTTGTTCTGAATTTATCAAGAATTGCTTGACCCCATACTTCAGGTACAAATTCTTGTCCTACTGAGTCAGCTGCAGCAGCAGATGCACCACCTTGCAGCATATTAATATCTAATGGATCACTTATGTTTGCCATTTATAAAACCTTCTCTTTCTATTTTTTAGCAAAAGATTTTACGATGTCTTTCCAATTTCTTTCTTTGTCTTGTTTTGACATTTTATGCCAATCATCAGACACAGGCTTTCCTTTAACAGTACCTCTAACACTTGGTTCTGTAGGAGTTACAGATTTTAGCTCTGACACCATAAACTCTAATACTTCTAAGTCTTTGTTTTTGAATTGTTCACGCTTATCTTCAGGTAACTCAAGTAACAAATCAGATTTTCTCTTATCTATAATAGCTGTGTATTTTTCTTTATACGAAGATAAAGATTCATTTTCAGTTTCTAACTTTTCAGCTAGAGTCTTAAACTCTTCTTTTTCTTTTAGCTTTTTATTTTCTTGAGCTTCTAATTGTTTTGTTATTTCAGCTAACTTATTTTCAGCTTCTTGAGCTCTTTTTCTATACTTCTTGCTTTCTGCTATGTACTCATTCTGAGCTGGTTCTTGAGTTACATTCTCTGTACCATTATCCACTACTGTTTCATTTGATACTGTTTTTTCTTCAGTCATACTGACTCCTATATATTGTATATTTGTTGTTTCAAAATACTATATCTTGCTTTTTCCATACATTGTAACTTAACTTATAAAGGTAGAAATATGCAAGATTTAAATAATTACAAAAAAAAATGGTTTGATTATTTAGGTTACAAACCTCATGCAGGACAAGATAAATTGCACTTTCCTACTAAAGAATCTGCAAGGTTTTTTGTTATGGTTTGTGGGAGGAGATTTGGAAAGACAACTGCAAGTGCTATGGAAGCGACATTTTATGCCTCCCAGCCTAATAAAAGAATTTGGTTAGTAGGCTTATCATACGATAAAGCTGACCTTATGTTCCGAGAAATATGGCAACTTATGGTTATAGGACGTTCTAATGATGTAATTAAAGCTTCTGAAAAAGAAAGATATATTAAGTTTAAATGGGGAACTACTGTTGAAGCTAAATCAGCAGACAACCCTGATTCACTTGTAGGTGAAGGTTTAGACCTGCTGATAATAGATGAAGCTGCCAAAGTAAAGCCAAGAATATGGGATATGTATTTATCACCTACTTTATCAGATAGAAAAGGTAAAGGTATATTTATATCAACACCTGAAGGGTTTAATTGGTTATATGATTTATTTTTATTGGGAAAAAGTGATGAACTTTGGGAATCACATCAAGCACCATCTTGGGATAACCAATATTCATTTCCAAAAGGTCAAAGTGATCAATTCCTTATTGAGAGAAAAAGGAATATGTCTAAAGAACTTTTTGACCAAGAGTACGGAGCACAATTTACATCGTTTGAAGGTAGGGTTTATCCTTTTGATAGGAATATTGATGTCGGCTACTATCCTTATAACCCACATCTTCCTACTTTTTGTAGTATTGATTTTGGGTACAGGATGCCTTCTGTGGGATGGTATCAAACCTACCGAGTAAATGGTGAATGGCATATAAACATGATAGATGAAATAATACATCAAACAAATATGAAAACAGATGAACTTGTACAAATGATTAAGAGTAAACCATATAGAGTAGGTAGATACTATGGTGACCCTGCTGGTTTACAAGCATCAAGTCAATCAGGTGTAGGAGATATAGAAATTTTTAGAAAAATGGGTATCGTAGTAAACACAATAACAGACAAAGCATCGAGAAGTATATCTGCTGGTATAAACCATGTAAGAAGCTTTATTGAAAATGCTAATGGTGAAAGATACTTACATTTAAATAGCAATTGTATGGGTATGGCAGAAGATTTAGAAAGTTATAGGTATCCTGAAGTAGTAGAAGGAAAAGATTTAAAACCTGAACCATTAAAAGATGGTTACCATGATCATGGATGTGATCAATTAAGATATTTTTTTATTAACCATTTTCCAATTAAAAACAGAGAAATTAAAGTGAGGAAGAGATAATGTATTCAGAGGCTGATGTAATAAAAGAGAGTTTAAAGAATTTAAAAGTATATAATCATAAAGAAAGAGAAGGTTATGTAAATAAACTTCTAGATTATTATAATGGAAATGCAACATTCCAATATATATCATCGAGATTTGATTTGGAAGCATTTAGCGAAGTTCCTCCATATGAAGCGAACATAACTAAAAAGTTTATAAATAAAATGTCAAGAATCTATACAGTAGGTGCAGACAGAAACATAAATAATAGATATTCTGATTTAACTGCACTTAAAGACTCTAAAATGAAGCACATAGAAAGAATGACACGTTTAATTGGAAGTATAGCAACTAGAATTATGTATATTGATGGTGAAATGCCTTACTTTGATTATCAGCCTATATTTTATTTTCACCCTTTCTTTGATGATGACCCATTTAGACCAGTAGCTATATCATATCCATTAATGAATTATAGTGAAGATGCATCAAATGACAATGGTTTACAATATATACATTGGAATGATGTAGAATATGTTATATTTGACGAAGAAGGTGATATTTTAGAGCAAAAAGAGCATAATTTAGGTGTTTTACCATTTGTATTTACACATAGAGAGCATCAATGTGATTCTTTCTTTGTAGAAGGTGCAAATGACATAATGAACGCTAACGAACACATAAATATAACCATGACTGAGATGCAACTTGGTTTAAGGTTTCAAATGTTTGGTCAGCCAGTAGTTACAGGTGCAGATTTAGGAAATAGACAAAGATTTGGCTCAGATGTCATATTAGAGCTTCCTGAGGCAGCTGATTATGATATAAAATCACCATCAGGAGATATTGAGAAAGTTATAGAGAATGTTAAGTTCCAAATGGAGCTTGTAGCACAAAATAACCACCTATATGTACAATTTGCACAAGATGGTGGTGAAACTCCTAGTGGTATAGCCTTAAAAATTAAAGATTTAGAAAGATTTGAAGATTACCAAGATGATTTAGCACTTTGGACACAATATGAGTACCAAATGTATAATATTGAAAGAAATATTGCAAAATCTAGGAACATTAGCCTACCTAACAAGTTAAAGTTAGATTTTAACGAACCTGACTACCCAATGACAATCCAGGATCAAATTCTTTTGGATAATCATAGATTACAATTAAATTTAATATCAGAAGCAGAGCTTTTAGTAGAGTATAATAAAGATTTAACAATACAGGAAGCAGAGAAGAAAATTGCCAACAATAGACAAAAAAACAAAAAACAGTCAATCTTTAGTCAAGCTCGTGAGCAGGTTGAAACAACTCAAGGACTTCAAACCGAAGCTACCGAAGAGTAAAATTGAAGATATAATTGACAATCCTGAAGAGTGGGCAGAAGAGTTTGCTCAATTTGTACTAGAAACTGAAGGTAAAAGAATATTAGAAGCAAGAAGATTTGGTGAAAGATTCGCTAAATCATTATTAGAGGATAAAGATGCCATCATTTAAAGATGCAATACACAATAAAAGTGGTTTATCAATAGATATAAGGTTTGACTTAAAACCATTAGTTGAAGCATTAGAAAAAGCACCTGATGATTTCTTTTTTCAACAAGAATTAGAACCATATTTTTTAAGAGCTGTTGAAAAAGGAGCTAAAGCTAAGATTAAAAAAGGCAAAGCTGGAAGACAGCTTAAACCATCTACTAAAGAAATAAGAATTAAAAGAGGACAACAGCCTGGACCACCACTATTAGCATCAGGAAAACTATTTAAGAGTATTGAAGCAAGAAAAGATGGTTTATATGCTGTAGATTATGCTCAACATCATTTAGATGGGTATACTGTAAAGAAAAAAAGTAGTGAATTTACAAGATTTTGGAAAAAAGACCATAGAGTACCAAGACGTAACTTCTTACCTACTAAAGAAAAGCTAGATATTGGTAAAGGACAAAAATTGTTAGTTAACAAAATAAACCGACTTATAAAAAGGAAGTAGAAAGAGATGGCAGATGAAGAAAGAATTGACCAAGAAGAACTTAACGAAGAAGAACAAGCAATCTTTAGATGGACAGCCTTCCAACTCTCTTTCGCAATTGATGCTTTTACTCAAGAGCTTAGAAGTGAGATTAGAAAGCTTAGAGCTTCAGGCATTAGCAATGCTGAAATTGGCAGAGTCCTTGCAGACGATCTTGCCTCAGGAGGAAGAATCTTCGGAAGATATAGAAATTCTCTTCAACGAGGAATTGTATCAGGAATTATGCAAGGTCATAGGGTCGGACAAGATAAAGTTTATGGCGATAGCATAAAATTAAGATGGGTAAGTGTTGGTTCAACAAACATTTGTCCTGATTGTGAAAAAAGAATAGGAAGAGTTGAAGAATGGGATATATGGGAAAGTCTAGGTTTACCAGCAACAGGTTTTTCGGTTTGTAAAGAATATTGTTACTGCCAGTTAATCCCAGTTAAATATCCAATACAAAACAGAATATTAGTATAATGGAACAATATGGAAAAAGAATTAGAATCAGTAGCTCAGGAGTTTTTGGGCAATTATGGATGGATGTTTATCGCTGGTATTGCTTTATTTACTTTTCGTTCAGCAATAGAAGGTATAGTTGAAGGATTAAAAGTTTTTGTAGGTAAAGATTTAAATACAGATGATGTAATAACTATAGATGACAGACCAGCAAGAGTAGTTAGAGTAGGAATATTTAAAACTACTTTTTTTGTCTATAATATTGGATGTGCTAAAGGAAAACCTTTTGTAAAAGGTGGTGCTAAAATGCAAATACAAAATAGTGTACTTAAAAACCATAAAATTGAAAAGCCACTTCCTATGTTAGATTTAAGTAAATGGGAAGAAGAATGTGAGAACGAAAATGAATAAACAAACTAAAAAAATGACAATAGTAACACCTCTAGGTAGTCTTGAAAGTGATTCAGGTAGTCATTTAGTAGATGTAATAACAGTACTAGGCGTTATCTTAGCGTTTGTGATACTTAAAAAAGTAGTAAGTAAATACGTTAAATAGATTCAGCAGCTACTATTTTATCTTGCCACTCTTTCCTTTGTCCTGGAGTAGGTCTTTTAGACTTTAAAGGTTCTATACCAACAGCTTTAGCTCTCTTACGCCAATTATACCATTCTTTCTGCTTTCTATTGTATTCTTGACGCTTAATCTCATCCTTAATAGTCTTATCAAGCTTTTTCTTTTCTTTCTTAGACCTATCTATTTGACTCTCAGTATTTCTAACTGGTAATTCACTCTCTATAGGTATCTCCTGGATCATCTCAACAACTTCATCATCCTCAACAATCTCTGCATCCTCAATATGGTCCACTTTCTTTAAAAACTTCTCAAAAGGACTATCTATAGTCACATTAACATTCTTAACAAGTTTACCACTATGCTCTAAGACTAACCTACCTGCTTGTACATTACCAGCCTGTGCTTCTCTTACCATAGCCATAAGAACACTAGGTAATTGACCTCCAAACTCTACCATATACCTATCATATATAGCTTCAATGAAATTTACGTTCTTTCGCCACTTATATATAGTTTCTATAGGTACATTACACTTATCTGCTACCTGCTGTGCTTGTATATTAGGCTGTGAAGCATAAAGATCAATAGCCATATCTTGTGCTGGGTTTTTAATTATATTGCTCATATGGTATAATTTAACGCTTTTCAAAGTTCTTTTCAAACTTTTTATATTTGCCTGAATATTCAAAGTTATTATGCTAATTTTGTGTGGAATGTGAACCGACCCAAGCAAGAATTAACCTATCCCCCCATGCCCTAAAATGACTATACATAATATCAGTTATCAGAATAAGCACCTTTTTTGCACGTTTTTTAATAGTTTGAAAAAAGTTTGGGAGTGATACGAAATTGGATATACTTAATATTTCAACTTTGATTTTAAATTGTACTAATTATTATTCTTATATTTTATGCCTTAAATACGCTATTTTAAGAAAAAAAAAGATCTTTTTGGTTTAATGATATAAGTATTATTAATGTTTATTTATTGCTTGAATTGATTGTTTATTGTTATTTTAGGCATATTCTAATATATTATCTATTATACCTTATTTTGTACTATGTATATATATAATATTAATATAATAGGTGGCAATTTATTCTAGATATAAAAAAAGCCTGAAATTAATCAGGCTCTTCTTACTTTCTTTTATGTTTGTTTATTTATTCATTTATAAAGCTTAATATTATTATTATAAAGATTAACAGTATACAATAATAAAAAGCTAAGGTATTAATAACGTCTAGCATATAAACGCCCTGTTATTACTTTGAACTACAAAGCCCGACTTTATACCTTCTAGTAATTGCTGCTGTTTGAATTGAGCTGGTGCTTTAAACTTTAAGCCTACAATAACAGGTTTACCGTTTATCTTTTCATCCAGTCTTAAATCTGTTTGATCACCGTTTATGACTGTATATTCTTTATTATTGATTTTGATATTCGGTGGCAATTCATTAAAAACCATTGCCACGTTTAAACCAGCTTTTAACGCTTTGAGCGTTTCAAACATCTTACCATAATGAGAATAAGTTAATTGATAATTACCAGGCGTTTTACGTTTAAGAATTTTTGTATAGTCGTAGAACTCTATATCAGGAAACAGCTCAAATATATTCTTATTATCTTTTATTTTATAGCGTTCCCATAATATATCAGAATAAGCGTTCAATCTAAATGAAGGTTTAAGACCTTTGTTTTTAGCCTGTTTGATTGCTTTTTCTATTTCATAGACTAAAGAGTTTAAAAAATAATCACGGTCTTTAAAAAATGAGATTGTTTTTTTAATACGACTTTCTAATACGCTTGAATATACATTGGCCAGGCCACCACCACCAACGCAACTTAAACTGCAAGCAGCTTTGGATCCTGAAAATTTACTGTCATTATTACCAATTAATAATTCAGCTTTTTGGCATACATTATACCCTGATAAATTAGAGTGAGCAAAATTCAGGCTGTAAGTCAAATAACCTTCTTTCATATTCTTTTTTATTTTACTATTTGTTACACCGTTTGATAATAGATTAAACATTATTTACCACCTTTCAATTTATATTTAACATTTATATAATTTTCAGGCGTGGCGTTTTCAAACATGCTACACGCTTTTAAAATGTCAATTAATTCAAGTTTAATATTATCACTTAAACCAGGATTAAAAAGATTTTTATTAAGGTTTAAAAGCTGTTTTACGGTTTCAGCTTTTTTATTGGTTTCATAATAGCCCGTAACATTTGACCTTATATATATAACATCATTTTTATTATCACTTTTAAAAGCGTATAAAAATTCTGGTATATTATTTAAAAGCGTTTCAGCTCTTTTATTATCATTATTATTTATTTCTGTTTTCATTGTGTAACCTTTCTTTTTTAATTGATGTGATTAACATCATGTAATAATATAAATATAAATTATCATTATTTTTTAAACTTTTTTTTAAAAAGATCTTTTTTTAAGCTTTTTTTATGTTTTTTTTAGCATAAATTTTGACTATACATAATATTTGAATTTTTAAATTTGAAAAATTATTAATCTTTTTTTTTATGATTTTTTTTGCAAAAACTGGGTTCAAGGGATCAAAACACTTATAAATGAGAGGCGATGTAAAATTTTTTTAGGCATTTTCCAGGAAAAGTCAGTTTTTTAGAAGAAAATAATTAAAAAACTTGCAAAAAGTGCCTACCCCCTTTATAAATTTAGTAAAATGTAATATTTTTTGTAAATTATGGTATGGAATTTGTTAATAAAGTATTTATATATGGTAATAATAAAAAAAGTCAGAAGATCCTGGATCAAATAGATTATGTAGATTATTTAGGTACTGGTGAAACTATAGCTGCCTTTGATATGGTAAATCTTGGAGGTTATCCTGGAATCCTTTATAATACAGACAAAAGGTATAAAATTTTAGGTGATGTTTATAGCGTTACTAGAGAACAGCTTAAAGACCTGGATCAATTAAAAGGTGAAGGTGTTATTTTTGAACGTGTTTTGGAGCAAATTTTTGTTATTAACAATAATCCTAGAAGGAATGGTGTTTTATTACAAGCATGGGTATATATTTTACAAGAAATTCCACCTATTTATGATTATTCTAATATCTTTTTAACTACTAAGAACTATTTAACCTATGAGAGAATTTAGAGATTTAGATAGAGGTTACCCTACCCCTAAGCTAGGAGCAGGAAACCCAATCTATTTAACCAACGAGCCGAATCTGTCGACCTAGATAAACTTCTTATAAATACCTACAAAAGTTCGGACAATTATTTATTCATTAGTATTAATATAGCATCGCACTCAATTGCCTTCGGTTTGTGCTGTTATTATGATGCAAACCCCTTCTAGTGTAACTTTTGATCCTGGATAGCTAGAAGATTCAAACCAACCCTAACCAGGCTCACAAATATAAAAAACAAAGTATGACAATTCCAAACCTTTATAAATTAGCCTCGATGTAATTTTTTTTTAAAGAAATATTTAAATAATAGTTGCACAGAATTAAAATTATGTTTAAAATAAGGCTATGAATGAGATACTAATACAATTAATCGAAAAAAGAGCTAAGTTATCTAAGATTGTTACTGATAATGACCCTGACAAGTTACAGGCTTTAGCAGAATGGTTAGATTTATGTATAGAGATAAATCAACTATCACCATCTTATAGAGAGCTTACAATAAATGGAAAGGAAATTAATGGCTAAATTAATATTTGAACCTATAGATGAGAGAAGTACAGAACAAAAGTATAAAGATATAGAAGCTAGAAATGCAAATATGCAAAAAGAATTAGCTAATATTTTAGAAAATTGGCAAGAGTTTAAAAAAGAATTTACTGATATACAGAAAAGAAGAAAGTCTAAAGTAGTAAAACAATACGATAGTTTATTTTATTGTTTTGTTGGTGTTATAAGTTGCTTGTTATTATTGTCAATAATTAATCTTATAGGTAAAATATAATGAGAGTTATGTCTACTGCTCCACCTAAACACCTTATAAAATTAATGCCTACTGAAGCCGAGCAATATGCTTACTGCAAATCAATAGGTTGTTATTTTGAGTGTGAATGGTGTGTAGGTTATTCTGAAAGTATTCCAGTACCTACAACGATGCCTATTAAAGAAAAAATAATTAAAACCGATACTAACCCTGGCAAATACGATAATCTTGCTAAAAAGTGTACTAATAAGGCACATTATGACCATGATCATCCATTGTTTGGATATATACTGGAGGTTTTTACTGATGAAAAAGCCTGATTTTAAACAAATGAGAATTATGTTAGCTAAAAATGAAGACCCTATAGCTAAAGAGTATATTCTAGATAAAATGCCTAATGATGAAGTTATATATCAATTTATAAAACAATTTGGTAGCAACCTGCCATTGAAGGATGCTAAATAAATGAGGCAGCTTGTTAACAATCAAAATGATTTGTTATTAGATACAGGTGAAATATATAAACCTATATGGAAAGAACAAATGGATGGTAGTTATTCGTGTAATCCACCAAAATTATCTAATGGTAAAACAGATTATAATTTATTGAATTACAGTATAATTAATAAAAATGAAAACGAAAAACATGCAATATATATAAAAAATACAAAAAGAGCTGAAGCATTAGATTGGCAGCATAAAATTAAAAATATAGGTAGAAATGATAAATGTCCATGTCAAAGTGGAAAAAAATACAAAAAATGTTGTTTAAAATTATAATGGGAGTGTCCTGCTATCGTGAGGTTTCAGGCTGCAATTACCTTTCTTTGTAGTGATTAGCACTCCCAATAAATTGGAGATTTAATGATAAAAAATGAGATTAAAAAAAGAATTAAAAATGCTGGATATAGTATGAAGTTCTTAGCAGAACACAAATTAAATATTCATCATACAGAATTGTCAAATATCTGTGCAGGACGTAGAACTCCTACAAGAAAAACTTTGTCAAAACTAAGTCGCATATTGCGATGTAAAATAACTGATCTATGGGAAGAAAGGAGTTAAAATGATACAAGAAAAAGACTTGTATAAATTAAATGCTGAAACACCTGAAAATGAACGTAAATATCGTGTTGGCAATACTTTTACCTATCAAGGTAGAAAGATGGCTAATATGTTATGTTATGTTGATGCTAGGTATGTTCAGGATAAATTAGATGAAGTTGTTGGTCCATGTAATTGGTCTAGTGATTTTATTGAAATCAAAGGTAATTTGTTTTGTAAAATTACTATCACATTTCAAAGAGAAGATGGTACATATGGTACATCTACTAAAATGGATTGTGGTGTTGAGTCAAATGTTGAAAAACAAAAAGGTGAAGCTAGTGATGCTTTTAAAAGAGCAGCAGTTCAGTTTGGTATAGGTAGAGATTTATATAATTTACCTAATTATAGAGCTGAAATGACTGAGTATAATGGCAAATGGTATCCACCTAAAAACTACAAACCTTAAAGGAGAATGAATGTCAGACTATAACAATCATGGTAAAGCTACCATATTTAATAACGAAGATGCTAATGCAGAAAACAAAAGACCTAATTTATCAGGTATGATTGAGATAACTGAAGCTATACCAGCAGGTACAAAGTTAAGGATTGCTGGATGGGCAAATTATCAAGGATCAATACTTAAAAGCGTAGGTATGAATTTATCTTCTAAAGTAGGTGGCGAAGGTGATTCTACATACCAAAAACAAGCTTCAGGTAAATCCTATGAAGTGAGTAAGGATGAGGATATTCCATTTTAATGGAACATCAAATACTAATAAGAGAACCATCAGGTGAACAGAAATGGTTGCCTATTTCGGAGGTTTTTCGTATTGCGAGGAGTTACAAAAAGCCTACCCCTACACCTGTTGGTACTCTTGTTGGTTTCCAGGAATTTTGGGATTTATATGACAATAAAAAAGGCAGGTCAAAAGCTGAAATTGCTTGGAAAAGGCATGTCAAAAAGAATTTAGTAAAAATTATATTAGCACATGTTAAAAACTATGTAAAAGCAACTCCTGATAAACAATATAGGAAACACGCTTCTACATATTTAAATGGACATTCTTGGAACGATGAGATTACACAGCAAGAAGAAAAAATTGATTTAGATTTACATTACCCCCTAGATAAAACTGGAAGAGCTAGACTATCTAGGTGTAGTAAATGCAACAAAATACATTTTGGTGATATATATAAAATATTATCAGAAGATTCAAGTTGTTGCAAAGTTAAAATTAAACAATATAGGTAAATTATGGAAGATGAAATTTTAGTTAAAGTATTAAATAAAGATTTGCAAATAGCTATTCAAGCTTTAAAAGCTATTATAATCGAATCTAATGATGCTATAGCAGTTAAGATAGCTGAAGATACTTTAGAAATTATAAATTAAACTTATAGGGTAGGTACTATGTATAGCAACGAGTTCGCACACTCGACATCGAAATCCCTCCTTAAGGATAACCTACCCTCCATTTTAGGAGTAGTATGAGAACAAAAAAATGTCCTATGTGTAAAAAGCACAAAACAAAAGATGCTTGGTCAAAAGGTGGTTGGGAACATATAACTTACTGCAAACCATGTATGTCTATTCATAATGCAAAAAAAAGAGATAAAGCTCATGATATAATTATGAAAGCAACTAATAATAAAAAGTGTTGGTGGCTTTATCAAAGCATCATATCGGAAAGGAATTATAGGAAAAGTGGTAATTAAACACGAATTAGATTTTGTATATATTACAAGCGATGGTAGAAGATTTTTAAATAAACAAGATGCTATTTTATGGCAGGAAGGAATAAGCGAAGATGAGCAATCCTCAGAAGAATAAAGGTTCTAGGTTTGAAAGAAAGATTGTAGAAATTTGTGAGCTTCATGATGTTAAAGCAGTTCGTGCATGGGGATCAAATGGATTAGCACTAGGAGAACACCCTGAAGTTGATGTGCTTATAAATGACAATATAAAAGTACAGGCTAAATGTAGAAAGAAAATAGCAACACATATGCAACCTAATGAAAATGTTGATGTACAAATAATCAAGCAAGACCGAGGGCCTGTGTTGGTAGTCCAAGAATTAAATGACTGGTTAGTTAATTTAAAGGAGAAAAAATGAGTAAACGAATAGGAGGACTTGAAGTGTTTACAGGAGATGATTTTGATAATTATAAAGACCCATCAGCAAACACGACTTGGAGGCACACTAAAAATTACATAAGTGCTACAGTAAAAGGTAGAGAATGGTATCACATAAGTAGAGATAGATGCCTAACAAAAGAACAGCAATTTGATTGGATATTACATATTGAAAAAAAGATATGGGGCAATGGATATAAATTTAAAAAAGCATTTGTAAAAGCATTGAAAGAATGGGGTTTATATTAGATGAGTATCTATTGGACAGATAATGAAGGTTTAGAACACTTAATAGAATATATGTCTGATAGATATTTATTAAATTGTATAAAGTTTGTAGAAAACAACATTGAAAGACAGCCAAACTATAGACCAATGCCTTCATATTATAACTTAATAAAAGAATACAACAGGAGAATAAATGAAAGAGAAAAGAAATAATATGATGTTTCACAAAATAAATGGAGCAGATTTATTTCAAGAAGGAAAAAAAGATATAAAATCTTCACTTCGCAGCAATTCACATTGTACTAATCTTCCACCTGAAGTTTGGAATGAAATAATGGGTTGGAAAATAAATGACAATATAGTTTTAACCACAAATACACTTGCAGATACTATTACAATAAGAAGGGAAAGAAGAGATGGGTAGAGCTACAGAATTTATAGATTTTATTAATCGTAAACCAATAAGAAGTGAAGAAGAAAGAGATTTTTTATATTCACATATAACTGTAACAGATAAACTTAAAAAAGTTAGAAAAGAATATCTTAAAAGGAGTAAAAAATGAAATGGTTAAATATAATTGTTTATAGTGGTATTTTTTTAGTAGCTATGTTATTTTGGTATGCAGTTATAGTAAGATTTGTTAAGGCTTTTTCTTAGTGAGTTTTTTTGATAAGAAAAGAATCACTCTTCATACATCCTATGATTAACAGTAAAGAATATATTAAATTTGTAAAATCACATCATTGTCTTATATGTGGTAACAGTCCTGTTGATCCTGACCATCTAGAACATTTAGCGATGGGTGGTGCTAATAAAAATGGATTAAAGGATTTTTCTTGTATAAATCTTTGTCGCACTCACCATAGTGAAAGACACCATTTAGGCATAAAACGATTTGAAGAAAAGTACAATATTAACTTATGGAAAGAAGCATTTAATTTAATCAGAAAATACTTTACACAATAGAAAGGTAATTATATGAATACTAAATTTTTAAATTACAACACTTATTATAATTTGACTCATCAAGATAAAGAAATTATTGAAGAAATGGCAACTAATATTTGTAAACAAGATAGAAGCTATTTTTTAAATAATTATAAAATTGATAAAAATGTTAAATTGTATGAAATGAATTTAAATGGTTTTGGTGCTGAATTAGCTTTTTGTAGGCTTTGTGATGTAGAATTTGATTCTTCTACTATAGAAAAAGAAAATCATTTTAACAAAGAAGATGCTATATTAAAAAATGGAACAACTGTTGATGTAAAAAATACAATTTATCCAAATGGTAAACTGTTAGTCAGAATAGGTAAAGAAGAAAAAGATATAGATATATACGCTTTAGTTATAGGAAAGTTTCCTTCATTTAAATTTGCAGGATGGGCATCTTATAAAGATATTATAAACCCTGAATTAAAAAAAGATTTAGGGTATGGACCTACATATTGTTTGCCACAAGATAATTTAAATAAAATACTTGAAATTAGTTGATATGAAATTTACAGGTAAAGTAAATAATGGTAAATTAACCTTAGATGATAAAGAGATGTTTAGGCAGTATTTGTTTAATTTTGATGGTTATGTGTCAATAGAAATAAAAGCTGCCGAAAAAGTACGTTCTCCACAACAAAATGCCTATTATAGAGTAATAGTTAGGGTTTTAGGCAAAGAACTTGGCTATACACAAGATGAAATGCATAAAGTTCTTAAAGATAAATATGAATTAGAATCGACTAAAGGTTTATCTGTCCAGGAATTTGGTGAATATATTGACCAAGTTATAAGATGGGCAGTTACCGAAATGGGTATTGTATTACCTGACCCTAAGCAAGTTCATCAATTGTAACTTCAACTGAGTAAGTTCCTGGAGCAACTTGATCTACACTAAAAGTATTTTCTCTAAATGTACATATAGCAAATTGGTCAGGATTGCTGTTGTCTTTATCAGGTTGAAATATAAATGGCAGAGTTCCACCTAATGTACAATTCCATACAAAGTTAAAGCTATTATCTGATAACATAGGGTTAGGGTCGTTAAGTGTAGTATCAGTTTCACCATCACTTATAAGTGTATTAGATACTTCATTTTCCATCCACATATCACTTTCTGCTATATAAGAGAATGTAAGTTTCCAACTTCTAAGTCCTTTTCTACCTAAACCACTTTTTGATATTTGATTAAAATCATTTGTTATCTCATTAATATCATCAGTAGCTGTATCGTCTGTGGTTGATGCAATTGTTGCTAAATCTAGTTCAAATGGTGGGTATTTATAAGTTCCATTAGGACCATTCATAGTCCATTCTGTTGGTCCATCATAGTATATATTAGATAACGTCTTACCACCTATAGTCTTTTGTGATTTAATGCCATCAAATCGTCTTGACATTGTAAGATTAAGGTCAGGCGAATTAGGACAATCAAAATACTTACCTACTACTAAAGAGCCTAATTGGTGTGTGTAAGTGTCAATACCTGATGGAAAAAAAACTGCAAAACTTCTCCAATAATCATCAAGACCATTTACATTATTAAAAGTCCATATACTTGTTCCATTATATTGAGGATTACAAAGGTTACCACTACTATTTGCATTTAATATATTTTTTTCAAATATATTAGAATCATTTAATTTAAATTCTCTTTCACCTGCAGATAGACCTGCTTTACCTGAAATTTTAAAATCGTTTGTATTAGAAGCAAAATTATGATTTAGTAATGCACAAAAATTAACAGGAAATGATGTTTTAGGATTATTGTTAGCATTAGAACCTATTGTTATTGGAGAATTACTATCTACTTCTCTTAAATAAGGGTTAGAACAATTCATATACAATAATTCTGCTCCACCTCTTGTGTCATCCCAACCTAATTGTCCTGTGGCGTGTAAAAATGTAGGCATATCTACATAAAATCTTGGCGTTTTAACTTGTTTTCCCATTAATATCCTCCTGAGCCTCCTGAACTACCACCACCTGTTGTATATGAAGATGTTGTTGTTCTACGTTTTGTTTTAATTTTTGTTTTATCTACTGGCTTTGCTTCAGGTAAATCATCATCTATAATGTAAGAAGTTTTCTTAACTTTACCATTGGGTGTAATATCTTTAAAATTATCCCAAGTATCTGCTTCTACATCTAAAGACCAATTTTGTTTAGTCCATTGTGATTCGTCTTTTTTAACAACACATTTAATTTGTTTACCTTCTACGTTTGCTACTATAGCTTTATTTAATTTTATTGTGCCTTCATATTGAAATAGTAATTGATTTTTTATAGGAACATTTTGCATAGTAAAGATTATAATCTTACTAGAGTTACCTCTTAAATACCAACCTTCAGGTAATGTAGGTTTTATGTTAACTTTCCCTGTAAAATGTATTTCTATTCCCATTATGTCAGTATTAGACGATATTAAACACTCACCATTTTCATAACTAATTGTAGCAGTACCACTTGCTATTTTGCTACTAAAATCATAAACTTCTGATATTTTCTTTGCTATTGCCATTATCCCCCTACAATTACCTGTACCAACATTACTATGTCTAACACATTAACTTGTCCATCACCATTCATATCTGCTATGTTTCTACCTTCATCATCTTTAGGAAAATTATCCCAATTATCAGAAACTATTGAAGTTACAACAGTAACTACATCTAGCACATTAATTACATCATCTTGATTAACATCTCCATATAAACCATTAAACTCAAATTCTTCTTCAGGCATTCCAAATTGTGTAAAATATGCTTCATCTTGATAGTCTGCTGTATTTTTTACTTCTATAACAAATTCTATTAAAGCATTTTCAGGATATAATTCAAATTTCTTTTCTATTTGTAAAATACCATTATTACCATCCATATTAAGTGCAACATTTACTAAATCACTAGCATCAACTTCACCTAAAGGTATATTTTCTGCTTCTTCATAAGTCGTATTATTATATGTAAATGTATCAGATATATTTTTTGCCCATATATTATATTCCCAAGTTTCATCCATATTAGTTGATACAAGTGCATAAACTGTTCCATCGTTTAAAATGCTACTTCCTGTCATATCTAACCTTAAAAAAGGGTCTACAATAGAATCCCATTCTTCAGTATCAATAGAATCTTCGCTATAGTTAGAATCATCTCCTGGATCAGGTAGTTGATAGTTTTCTGTAACATCATTACCATTACCATTAATAATATCACCTGTATCTTCTTCAGCTATGCTTGGATAACCATATTCGCCACGATGCACTTGTACTGCTTCAATCATTACTTTACTTAAATATTTAGATATTTTTGTTATAAAAAATACATCATATATAAGTTGTCCATTACGTTGCTCAGGTGTTGTATAATCATATCCAAATGCAAGGTTACCACCTAATAACTCACTAAACTTAATATAATCACCTGCTTCTAGATACATATAATGTGGTGGTAAATCTATCTTAGTTACTAAATGTTGATTACAATACCACATCAATAATCTTTTTTGTAATTTTTCTGCTGTATATTTATCTCTAATATAATCTGATTCTACTTCTAATTTTGATTCTGTTGACAATTTACCATAATAATCAATACTATAAGCACTACCCTCAGAATATCCCAAACCATCTGTAGTTAGTTGATCATAATTTTCATAGATACCATTGTCTATGTTAAATCCAGTTTGACTATCATAATCACCACTAGCATAATTCTTTTTATAATGAACATTAACAGAATTATACACATCATCTAATTTCGTTAATTGAAATGAATAATTTAACACATCGTCATTACTTATAAATTGAACATCAGTATAGCTTTCTATAATTTGTTTTATGCCAATAAATTTAAATTGTCCAGCACTATTAAATGTTGGTATCAAAAGAGATGATTTAAATATGCCTTCAAATATTTCTTTAGCTTCTATTTGCTCATTTACAGTAAATCCATATTGCCAATTATTTTGTATATCAGTATTTTGGTTATCAACATTACCATCATACGACAACTCATCAGTAAGTATGTTTTCTAATATATCTTGTGCAGTTGTTATTATATTTCCATCTTTTACCCTACCACCAACACTTGCATAATAATCTAGATTAGCATAATCTTCTAAAAGAAAATCTTGCAACACATATATTTCTTTTAGATTAGCTGAAACATAATTGACTCCAGTATTTGTAAAAGAAGGTGAGCCAAATTGTATAGAATCAAAAGCATTTGTTGTATTAAAAGATTGTATTATGTTACTAACACCATCTGTATTATGTAATAGTCCATCTTCATACTCTAATCTTGCATAATCAGTATTATTTGTTTGTATTTCATTACCTAAACTACCATCATCTGCTCTTTCTGTAACAACCATTTCATGTATACCATTTGGAAATTGTGGAGGAATTGCACCATAACTTGGTATATAAGATAACCATTCTTGTAAAGTGTTTATAAAAGTTGGGGTTGATGACGCTTCAGGCATTAAAAATCGTTCTGCCCAAAAAGATGCAAATCTTGGCTGTGAACCTTGATAAACAAGGTTGTTTGGATTATCTATATTTCCATTAGTAAAAAAACAAGCATCATAGAATATTTTAGTTACACAAGGAAAATCACCTATTGTTGCATCTTGATTTAAAAATAATCTAGCAAAACTACCTGCTCCTTGTGTTTGACCATAACTAAGATTTGTAGCTGTTATATGTAAGCCACTATTTTCATCATTATTTTGTATCATATCAATAGGAAATTTAGCAGATTCTTCATACCCATTGTAAAATTGCTTCCAATTCTCATCAATAACATCAGCTCTTATTTCTTCTGTATCTAATTCATAAGCATCATTAACTTGTGTGGGTTGCCAAAACTTTAACACATCACCCTCATTAGGTCCATTATCCCAAAATTCATTATATATATCTTGTGCCATTGACTCGCTGTTATCAGTTTCAGAATCTAGAAATATAGCTATATTATTTATGATTGTTTGCATACTACCATCATCATTTTTATAACCAATAAACTTATTATTTGAAGCTTGAAAATAATCACTTTGATGATTAAGATTTTTAGCGTAAAATGTTGCATCTACTATAGGTCTATACATTCGTGATGGTATAGCAAATGTTTCTTCTTCATCACCTTCTTCAGTTGTATCTATATATGCATCAGCATTTAATATAATATTTGCTGAATTATCACTTGTTGCATTGTTAAAATTGTAAAACTCCAAATCTTCTACTTCATAAATGCCACTACCAAAATGTTTAGGTCCTTTTTCGTATATTGAAACAAAACCATCTTTGTATGCACTTAAATATTTGTTTTGTCTTAAATATCCATTTTCTACTAATGGATGACCTTCTTTAATTGCAGGATTTTGATAGTAATCAGTTCCTGACCAAAAACCAAATATTTCTTTATTAGGCTTATCTATTTCAAGTGTATCTAAACCTTTCTTAATTGTTGGACTATTATCTACATAACCATACACTAAAGGGTAAGGTTTACCAATGTCATCATGTTTATATTGTAATTCATCTTCTACTAATGTAGATGGTATTGTAGTTTTAAGTTTTTGTTCAGTTAAATCTTCTAAAGTAAGTTTAATGTCATTTTTAGATTGATTATAACGCCTAATAGTACCTGTATAGACAAGTAAACAATCATCTAGGGTGTCTAGTCCAGTAGCAGCATAATACACTTGTACTACTGCATTTAGTAGACTTGGAATATCATCTGAAAAAATCTTACCATTATAGGGAGCATTTGATATAGACAATGATACATTAGAAATTGTGTATTTATTGTTTATAATGTCTGCTTTTGAAACTATTTGGGGAGTGTTTAAAAGTAAAGGTAAATACCCTGAATATGTACCATCTAGATTTTTGATTGACGTTTCTTTTATTGATAAGTTTATTGATTCTGCATCATCAGGAATAGTATCATCTATCTGATAACCTTTATAAATTTTAACTAAAGGATATAAAGATGTTCTTGATCCTGGTCCTAATGCTTGTTTAAACTTTGCTGGTAATTGTAACATTAACCTATCCCAAAATCACTACCCCTACGGACAGCTTCTTTAATTTGCTCTGCAAGTTCACCTTCTACAAAATCTTGTGTCATAACATTTCCTGATACATTTATTACTACATTACCACTAGCTGTACCACCACCTCTATTCATTTGATTAAGAGTTTCTAGTCCAATAGATTCTACAGCTCTTCTACTCATTACAAACTCACCACGTTCTGCTTCTATTAAAGTGCCACCTTCTGAATGTCTTCTACCACCTACATAACCACCATCTTCAAACTGTAAAGCACCACCAGGACCTGTAGGTTTACTTCCACCTCCACCACCAGCACCCATTTTACCCATAGAATTTTCTATTTGTGCTACAGCAGCCAATCCTGATACTAATATTGCAGCAGCTTTAACTGGTGTTTTTAATGCAGCAGTAAAGGCTTCGTATGTGTTTATAATAGCAGATAATTGTGAAAGTCTAGCAGCAACTTTTGCTCCTTCTTTATGTTGTGAAGCAGCAAGACCTAAAGCATCTAATAATTGTACAGTAGAATCTTTTTCTGCTTTATTTCTAAATATAGATAGTTTATGTGTCTTACCATCTAAATCTTCTACCTCTTCTTTTTGTACTTTTAAATTATGAATAGCTATAGCAAGTTCATTTGTAAGACCTATTTCTTCTGCTATTTTTTCTAGCTTTAATATTTTTGTATCTATTTCTTTTAATTCTGTTTGTGTTGTTTTTTCTAAAACTTGAGAAAGTATACCTTCTTCTTCTGATAGTAATTGCTTTAATTCTTTTTCTTTTTCAAATAAAGCGTTTAACTCTCTTATTCTGTCAGCGTGTTCTGTAGATATAACAACACCTTTAGCTGCTTGTTCATTTAAAAACATTTGAGCAGCACTTACACCTTGAACTTTTGCAATTCTTTTTTCTAGTCTTGCTATTTGATTAAGACCTATAGATTTGCCTTCAGTTACAATAAAATCTTCTAATTCATCTTTTAAAGCTTTCTGTGCTTCTTTTACATCGTTTATATTAATACCATATCTATCCATAAGCTCATTAGCAAGTCTTTGTTGTTGTATATCGCCATCAGTATTGTATTCTCGCATAGATACTTTAAGTTTATCCATTTCTTTGCGAACTTTTGCTTGAGCTTTACTAAAGTCTAGGTTAGTTCCTGTTAAATCAGCCAATCTTTTTTCTAACATTACTATTGTTTCTTGTAATACTTTAAATTCTGTTTCAGGCATTAATTTAATAGGTTCAGGTGTAGCTACTGGTTCAAAAGTTAAATCGACAGGCTCTAAAAATAAATTTTCATTAAGTTGTTGACCCATAGCTTTTGTTTGTTCATCAGAAGTTTTTCTTAACTTTTCTAATTCATCTTCTATTTGACCTATTGTAAATAATTGTATTTGTTTATTATATTCAGTCAGCTCTTTGTTTAAATCTGATATTCCTTGAGTTGCATCATCAGTATCTTCTTTTGATGGAAATATTTTATTCCATATATATCCAAGAGCTTCAAATGCCAGTAATGCAATTGCAAAAATTTTAGAAGCTCTTATAAAACCTTTTGTTGCTTTTGTAGCAAAATCCATAGCAGTACCAAATGCTGTTGTACCTGCTTTAACTTTTATAAATTTACTTGAAAGTAAAGTAAGAACAGTTGCTAACCCAGCAAAAAATGTTTGTAAATCAGTTAATGGTTTTAATAAAGTTATAGTAATTTTTGCAAATGCTTTTACTACAGGCATTAACTTTTGACCCAATATAATAGCTGTTTCTTCAAATTCAGCACTTAATGCTTTCATTACATTAGCATAAGAGTCTGCTGTTCTTATTGCATCACCTTGTGCATCTGATGAATCCATTTGTAGTATTGCTAATCTTGCTAAAATCTTTTCTTGATCAGTAAGTGTTTCACCTGCTTCAATAAGACCTTGGTCCATAGCAACCTGTTGCATTCTAGCTTCAGATATTACTATACCATATTTTCTTACTGTTTCATGGTTGCCTACAAGAGCAGAGTTAAAATCTCTCATAGCATCAGATTCAGATACGTTATTGAAAGATGCTACGTCTATTGCAGTTTTTACTATTTCTTTTGATAAATTGGCAGCTTCGTGCCTTAACATACCCATAGGTACAAGTATATCCTGTACTGAGGCAGTCATTTGAATTAAACTAAATCTTGACCTTCCTGTTGCATCTGATGTTTGTTGTGCAAAATCTAATACAGAATCTGTACTTGCTCCAAACACTACTGAAGCTTTAGCCATTTGCTCTTCAGCATCACCAGCCATGTTAGCTAGTTTTAATAAAGATGCAGCAAATAAACCTGAAGCAAATGATGCAAGAAGCATTTGTGACCTTAGAACAGAGAATGTTCCACCAACATTTCTAGCTGCTTTTTGTTGTGCAAGAAATCCATCTGCTGTTTTCTTTTGTGCTACAGTTAAAGGTCCTGAAGCACCAACTAACATTCTATTGTTAGCTGCTAATTGTTCTACTTGTTTATTTAATGATTTTACTGCTGCTATTACACCAGGATGACCCTGTGCAGCGAACTTTATATTAATTTTATTTGACATTCTTTGCCTTTGCTTTCTGTTTTGCTTTACTTATCATCATGCCTTCTTTTTTTGCAAATGCATTTTTAATTGCTATAAATCTTCTAACCCATTTTGCAGGTTGTTCTCCATATGATCCAGGGAATGGAGGTGTACCACTATTTACACAATATGTGTATCTTTCTACATCTCTACTAATCTCTTTAGTGTAGAAATGATTGGTACAAGTAAAGAATGGTAATTGAGCAATAATTGATTTATCCTCATCAAAATTCGTTCCATTTGCATTACTTTCCCTAACTTCTTCTTGTAAAAGCCATATAACTTCCCATACATCATCCATAGAATTAAATTCTATTTCTTTTCTTTTACCATCTATTGCTATAGGTGGTATAGCTTTGTAAGGAAATTGGTGGCAAGAACACCCCCCACACCCATCACTTATTAGTGCTATTTTGAGTTGGAGGGTTTCCCTTCCCCCTGATTCATAAACTCACTTTGCATAACAGAGAATATTTCTACTTTTTCTTCAAAAGTTATATCTTTGAGAAACTTATCTGATGTATCACCATCTAATCCTAATCTAATCCACTTTGTCATTGTAGAGTGCATCATTTTAATTTTAGTTGGATTCCCATCTTTGTCCATTTCCCATTCAATAGCATCCATCATCTCATCTTGCTCATCTATAGAAACGTTTTTTAGTTTTAATTTTCTACCTGATTTGAGTTCAAACTTCATGTATTTATTTCCTTATTATTTTATTAAGCTAAAGTAATATCAAGCACATTGCCTGATTCTTTGTTTAGTGCCTTCATTTCAACATCTAACATCATTATATCACCTTCGTTGTAGGCAACATTAGTTAATACACCACATGGTATTGAAATAGATGCATTAGCAGCAGTTGTTTGTGTTAAAGTAAACAAATCAGCAGCATCATGTGTTGATTGTGTGTCAAATTCAGCAGGTAACTCCATAGTTACACTATCCAATTTAACTGTAGCATTCATTGTAATTGCTATTTCTTCACTTCTACCAAAACAAGCATAACCTGCTCCTTCGTCAACACCTGTATAAACAGCTGGACTATCAATTGTTACTCCAAATGATGATAGTATTGGTGAAGTTTTACTTGCAATTTTAACTGCTGAAACATCAATACCTGACATATCAATATGATTAGCATCATAAGCTGTGCCTGATACTGCTGTATTATCTGTAAGGTCAGGAACTCTACCTGAACTTATTGTAGCACTAAACTTATATTGACCACCATCTGTACCCATATCAGCGTTTAATGTAAAGTTAGTACATAAACATCCTTTTAAAACTATGTTCTGTGCATCACTTCTATCAGGTGATTGTATTACTAATGTAAATGTTTTGTTTTCTTCAGAAGCTCCATATCTACCTACTGTTGCAGATGGTGCAACACCTATTGTTACATCACCTACTGATCCTGGATTTAAAGCCATTGCTGTAACACTTTGCATTAACATTACATGACCACCATCTTTATGAAATGTTCCTGATAAAGACAATTCTACTGCTCTCATATCATTATCTTGGAAAAAATCATCAATATGTGCGACTCTGCCTGTTTGACTTCTTACATTTGAAACTTGATTTACATTTAGTCCTGGAAAAGAAACTGAATCTACATCTAACTGATATACATTTGCTGTTGATGTTAAATCGGTTGGTGTGCCTGTTGCTCCTGTTTCCTCAGATACAAACACCTTAAAATCTTTTGGTGAAAATACTGACATCTATTTATCCTCCTTCTTAGGTTGCTTTTTTTCAGCACCTACTGTTTCTACTTTATCTTTAATGAACTTGTTTATTTCGTCAAGTTCTACTGTTTTCCCTTGTTCTAGAGCAATCCAATCTTTATATGATAAACCACAATGATTATCCATAGATGATAGATGTACTCCTTTTTTTAGTTTTACTTTCATAAAACCTCCTATCCTACATTTGCTAAATGTTGTCCAATCCAAGTCAACTGCACAACATATTCGTTTTCGTCATCTAAGGCATTTAGCTCAGTTGTTTGAATACGACAATTAAAACATCTAGAGCTGTCAGCGAGTGTCATTGAGATGTTATCGTGTATTAATGCCTCAATCCTTGATGTTACTCTTAGAACTTGATCTAATGCATTTTTATTAACATTAGGTTCTGAAAAGTAATAATACATATCTATTGTAAATTCTCTTGTTTCGGCAGATATATCATATTTCAATAATTCACTACCTATAGGGTCTAATCTTAAAAACTGTGTACCAGCATCTTTAGTTTCATGTCCAATATACACAGGCAGAGTAGACTTAAATTCTGTTCTAATTATACCTCTTAATTTATCAAGAATACCCTTAAAGTTGTTAGTAAAAGTTATAGCCATTAATATCTTCTTCCGTTACGTCTAATTCTTGTCATTTTTACAGCTTTACCACTAGAAGCATCTACATCTTCATATCTTCCAAAACATTCTATTTCCCATTCATCGTTTTGAATTGCATCTGTATTACCAGCAAACCTTATTTGTAAACTTCCAGCTAAAGGTTGATAATCACCACTAAT
>Ga0209630_10001401_pt1 | contig 25718 bp, 31 predicted proteins | sample COG_01_FD_184745 | JGI IMG/M metagenome (GOLD analysis project Ga0209630, IMG submission 184745) | Pelagic Microbial community sample from North Sea - COGITO 998_met_01 (SPAdes) (version 2) | ecosystem: Environmental > Aquatic > Marine > Neritic zone/Coastal water | place: Helgoland, sampling... | reverse complement strand
CTTTCATCTCTGTAGAGTTCATATACTTTTTAGGAACTGGCGCTAGATATTGTCTCCAGTCATTAATAAAGTTAGAAAAACCAAATACGATATCGTATGGAGCTTGACCAGCTTTAAAAGGAACCATAGCTTTTGCATACAAATCACCAGCAGGTGTGTGTGTTACATCAACTTTTGCTCCAGTTAACTTAGCAAACTGTTCAGCATGTAGAGCCGTTGGTTGTCCAATTACTGGAACAGCGTGTGTATTTATTTTAAGAGTTTTTCCTTTGTAATTTTTCTTAGAAATTTTTTCATAAGAACAATCACCAGCAATATCTCCAGTAGCTTTGATATGTGGAAATTGATCACTCCACTTATCAGCATAAGCCATAGGACTGAATATCAAAACACTTGATATCGCAGCACTTAGGCAAGTTTTTATTATTTTCATTTTACTCTCCCCTTTACGTTGTTACGGAACTAAAACAGCTCGTCCCTTAACTTTGCCTTCGTTAAGTTCATGAAGCGCTCTATTAGCATCGCCTAATTTATATTCTTGCATGGACAACTTAACTAAACCTTTGTTAGCTAATTCCATAAGCTCATATAACTCAGACCACGTTCCCACTAAATTTCCTATTATGTTTTTTTCTGAAATAATTACATCAACAGCCAAGATTTTGATTTCCTCACCATAGCCAACGATATAATAAAATCCACCACCTGAAGTCATATCAAGACCCATCTTTGTAGAGCCATGTTCACCAACAAAATCAATTACAGCTTCAGCACCTTTACCTTTGGTAAGTTCTAAAACTCTTTCAACTTCATTGCCATCAATTAAAACACCTTCATCACCTCCTAAAGGCATTGCATGATCTAATGCAGCTTTAGATTTTTCAACAATAATAATATTTGCAGCACACATTGCTCTCAAACATTGAATTGCAATATGACCTAATCCACCAGCACCTATGATTACACAGTTTTGACCTGGTAATAAATGTCTAGTTGCTTTTTTAACAACCCTATACGCTGTTAATCCAGCATCTGAAAAAGGGGCCACATCCTTAGGAGCTAACACTGTTGGAAGCTTAATTAAGTTTCTAACACTTGTTTTAAGTAATTCTGCATAACCACCCTCTTTAATATTAAGTCCTGGAAACGACCCTTCATCAGCATGTTGATCTAAACCTCTTCTGCAGTTTAAACAAGTTCCATCTGTTCCAGAAATAATTGGGTGCAAAATTACTGGGTCACCTTTTTTAAATCCTGTTACATCTTTTCCAACTTCCTCAACCCAACCTGCATTTTCATGGCCCATTACCATTGGTAATAAATCTCCTTTTGGATCTTGAATGTGTTTCCATGCTCCCTCAACAATGTGTAAATCAGTTCTGCATACTCCCGCAGCACCTATTTTAACAATTACATCTGATGATTTTTCTAACTTTGGGTCAGGCATTTCTTGTTCTGTTACCCATACTTTTTCTTTCATTTCCGGGTCATACTTATGTAAAACTTGTGCTTTCATTAATCTCTCTCCTTAATTTTTTGATAAGCTTATTCAAAAAGCTTCCCTAAAAGGAGTCGTTAGGAGTTTTAAGTGTTCAAAAACTTTACAAATACAACCTATGGTTGGTTGTTGAATGCTATAAATAGACCTAAAGTTTAATCATGACAAATTTAGCATTGGTCAATAAAGAGTATAAAAATATTCTTAAAAAGAGAGGAATGAACTCACATCAAATGAATGGGGACATCTCTGATAGCTGGTCAAGATGTATAGCTGAAGGTTTGAATCCATTTAACAGTCCGAAACAAAGTGTAATCTCTTCAACTGAACTAAAACAAATCAAAGAGCAAAATGTATCTCTCAGAAAAATAGTTATTCCTGAAATAGAACTTTTATATTCTCAAATTGCTGGAACAAATTTTATGGTTGCTTATTCGGATGATAAAGGTTTGGTTTTAGACACAATTTACGACAAGACCTGTCTGCAAACAGATGTGGGGAAATCAGTAATACCTGGTTCTATATGGGCAGAAAAAATTTGTGGTACTAACGGCTTAGGATTGTCAGTTGAACTTAAAAAGCCCACTATAGTATCAGGTAAGGAACATTTCTTTGTTGCTCATGAAAAAATATCATGTTTTGCAAGTCCTATAATAAATTATGATGGCAAAACAATTGGTATAATTGATGCTTCAACAGACTCAAAATCAAGAGAGCAACATACATTAGCTTTAGTTAAATTAGCAACCAGAAGTATTGAAACAAAATTATTTATTAAAAAATTTTCTAACGAATTAATTCTATCCTTTCATCCAAGACAAGAATATTTGACGACAACAAGCGTTGGGATGTTGGCAATTAATGGTGATGGTGTAATTGTAGGAGCAAATAGAAATGCCAAAATCATGCTTAATGGTTTAGTTGATTTGAAAAATGAAAATTTTAATAACATTTTTACAAATTCATTTTCATCAATAGCGGCTGACATATTAAACAATAAAATACTAAAAATAACAGATCATCTAGGATCATCAGTTTTTGTGATCAAAAGTCAGAACTTTAGTGAAAATAAAGTTCTAGATAGCAATAAAACTGAAAAAACCTATTCATGTAAAAATTGCAAAGATACAAAAATTAAAAGAGAAAAATGTATATTAATTAGATCAACTTTTTTAGAAACAAATAATATTTCTGTTGCTTCTAGAAAACTAGGTGTTTCTAGAACTACAATTTACAAACATTTAAGATAGTTTATTTTACTTTTTTTAAAAAAAATAAGTAAGAAAATAAAGATGTTGTTAAAACAAACAACATAGCAAACTTAAATGAGTTTATTTCAGAATAGTTAAAACTCATTCCCATATCTATTATAATTCCAATAATCCACTGTATAAAAAAAGCTCCAATGAAAATTAATAAATTAAAAGACGTAAGAGCTTTGCCTGCATTTTTAAGTGAAAAAGCCATTCCAACTGCTGGCTGTGTTAAAGATAAAAATATGGAGCTTACAATAAATAACGCCCAATGAATTGATCCAGCTTTTGGACCTAAATAAATTATTAGCGCAAGTATAATTAGGTTTAATGGAGCTCCAATTCTCAATAACCTAATAGCGTCATTCACATTTTTTGAAAATTTAGGCACAAAATAACCCCAGCACAAAAAAGAAACCAACATCGAAAAATAAATTAGAAACAATCCTTGTGCACTTTCATTAGGAGTGTAGCCTGAAACTTTTACCATCCATGGTCCAGCCCACAATGTTTGTATAGCAAATAAACCACCATAACTAAAAAAACCCATTGGGATTAAACTTTTAAACAAAGGATTTTTCCAAACGGTACTTAGTTTATTCTCGTTAAATTTTTCATTTTCAACACTTTTTGTCTGCCACTTAGGAATAAAAATTATTATTAAGATGATACAAGCAAATGTTAATAGAGCTAAAGATAAAAATATAACTCTCCATCCAACTAAAGGTAAAAAATATTGAACAGGCAGACTAGATGATAGCATTCCTATTGCACCAACCATTAACATCCATGAATTTGCTCTTTGTTGTGTTTCGTCTTGAAACCAAATTCGATAAGCTGTTAATGGTCCCATCAAGCATGCTCCAACCCCAACTCCAATCAAAACTCTTGAAATTAGAAGCATTGTTAAATTTTGAGCTGTTGCAAATAAAATCAACCCAACGATTGATAGAGATAAAAAATATGACAGTATTTTTCGAGGACCTTTAGAATCTAGCAAATATCCTAAGGGAATTTGTACACTTGCAAATCCTAAAAAATATCCTCCACCAAGAAGTCCTAATTCACCTGAGGTAAGATTAAATTCTGAAACTAATTCTGGAGAAATAGTTGCTGTAATTGCTCTAAGTAAAGTTGAGATAAAATAACCTAAAGCAAAAACTGTAAAAATTGTAATAGCTTTTGATTTAGCTAAAACAGGTTTATTCATGAATAAAGATTTAATTTACTTTATTTTTACAATTGCCTGTATTGAAAAACTCATCAATATTATCTATTGCTAAATTAGCCATCGCAGTTCTAGTATCTTTAGTTGCACTTCCAAGATGAGGTAAAATAAAAGCACTTTTAATTTTTAAATAACCTGGATTTAAATTTGGTTCACCTTTATAAACATCTAAGCCTGCTGCATAAATTTTTCTTCTATTTAAAGCATCAATTAATGCTTCATCGTCAACTATATCTCCCCTTGCAACGTTAGTAATAACCGCTCCTTTTGGAAAATATTCAACTGTTTCTTTATTAATTAAGTTTTCAGTTTCTTTGGTTGCTGGACAACAAATTGATAAAACATCTGATACTGAAAAGAGGCTTTTAATATTATCATGATAAATCGCACCTTGTTCTTTTTCGTCATTCAGTTTTGAACGGTTATGATAATGAATTATCATTCCAAGAGATCTTGCAATATTTGCAATTTTTTGTCCAATACGTCCCATTCCTAAAATACCAAGTCTTGTACCTGTCAGCTGTTTTCCAATAAGATAATCAGCAGACCATTTCCAGTTACTCTCCTTAGCAGCTTCTATTCCCTCGGCTGCTCTTCTACATGCTCCTAAAATAAGAAGAATTCCTATCTCTGCTGTAGCATCTGATAAAACTTCAGGTGTATTGGTTACTGCTATTCCTCTTTTTTTAGCTGCCTCTAAATCTATATTTCCAAAACCGACTGCAAAATTGGATATAACCTTTACCGTATCTGGAAGCTTATTAATTGTGTTTTCATCCATTTTATCAGTCAAAGATGTTAATACAGCATCACACCCTTGGCTTAGCTCAATTAACTTATCCTGGGAATATAACTCGTCATTTGAATTTAGTTTAGTTTCAAATGCTTTTTGAGCTTTGTCTTCACAATCTTTAAGTAATTTTCTTGTAACTAATATTTTTTTCATAATTAATTCCTTTGTAATACCTCAGGTTTTGGACCTCCTGTATACCAGTCTAAAACTTCAATTGTATGCAGAATAGGAACTTTTGTACCATGAGAAATTTGTGTAATACAACCAATATTTCCTGTTGAGATAAAATCAGGCTCTAAACTTTCAATATTATTAACTTTTTTTAATAGCAATTGTTTTGCAATTTTAGACTGCAAAATATTATATGTTCCTGCTGAACCACAACAAATATGGCCCTCTGGAATTTCTAATATTTCATTATTAGTTTTCTCTAATAAAGCCATTGGTTGAGAATGAATTTTTTGACCATGTTGCATCGAGCAAGCTGAGTGGTAAGCAACTTTATATTTTTTATTTTTTTCTTTAATATCTAGTTTTAAACTTTCAAAAATATATTCTGAAATATCTCTAGTTAATCCGGATATTATTTTTGCTTTTTTGCTTAATTCTTTATCATCTCTAAATATAAACCCATAATCCTTCATGGTGGTTCCACAGCCTGATGTGTTTGATAAAATAGCATCTAAATTACCTTTTTGATGTTCATCGTACCAAGTATTAATATTATTTTTAAAATCCTGATGTGCATCTTCTTCTTTTCCTAAATGGTGGTTTAATGATCCACAGCAACGAATTTTTTTTGGAACTACAACTTCAACACCATGTCTGTTTAACAATCTTATAGTAGCCTCATTAATTTGAGGTGAAATTTCTTTTTGGACACATCCCGTTAATAGTGCAACTCTTGCTATTTTTGTTCTGCCTTTAACTTTGTAAAGCTCCTTAACTGCTAATTGTTTTTTTGGAAAATGTGTAGGCATCAATTCCATCATATCTTTTATTTTTGATGGCATTAAAAATTTAAAAGGTTTGCTTAATTTTACTAAGAAACTTGATAATCTAAACATTCTAGTATTTGGAAGAGTAACAGACAAAAAATATCTTATCATTTTGTCAAAAAAAGATCTGTCGTAATTCTTTTCTATATACTTTTTACCATGATCAATAATATGCATATAATTAACTCCAGATGGACAGGTGGTCATGCAACTGTAACAAGATAAACATCTATCAATATGCTTCACTACTTTTTCAGTTGGTTTTCTATTATTTTCCAACATGTCTTTAATTAGATAAATCCGTCCTCTTGGTCCATCAAGTTCATCTCCTAAAAGTTGGTGAGTTGGGCATGTTGCATTGCACATCCCACAGTGAACACATTTTTTAAAAACTTTCTCTGTTGCTAAATTATCTTTATCTTGTAATTGTTTTTCTGTAAAATTAGTTTGCATTAAACACCTCTATACATCTTTCCAGGGTTTAAAATTCTCTTTGGATCAAAACTTTTTTTTATTTTCTCTGAAATCATTAGGCGAATACTATCTACTGTAAAAATTGGCTCTCCATAATCATAATTTGAGGATGTTTTAACAATAGTCAAATAACCACCAAAATCATTAGCTAATTTTTTTAAATCTTTAATTTTTTCCTCTTTTTTTGATTGAACTTCAATCCAGAATAATGACCCACACCAATCAACATAATATTTGTATTTTTTTTCAAGAGATTTTAATAATTCAGCACCATGAGAAGGTGGAATTACTAGTCTTAAAATATTATTTTTTGTTTTTTGAAAAATCTCTAAGTTATTTACTTTTTTCCAAAAAAGTTCAGACTGGTAAATATCTAAAACTGAATAATCAAAATCTTTTAAATTTAACTCTTTTTTTAAAATTTTAATTTTTTCTTCAATAGAAATTTTATCTCCCTCAACTCTAAAAGCTAAAAAAGAAGTATTTAATTTAAGATCATTAAATTTAAAAACATCATTTTTATTTTTGATAAAATCCTCATTTTTTGGTTCCTCTGGAACATAAACAGCTCCTGAAATTTCACTGCTTGAACTTGATAATTTATTAAATAAATCAAATATTTTGCTTGCTTCATCAGTATAAACTGCGACGGTATTTGAAGAGTCTTTTTTAGGTAAAACCTTTAATGTAATTTCAGTTAAAGCAACTAAAGTTCCAAATGATCCAGCAATTAGTTTTGATAAATCATATCCTGTAACATTTTTTACAACTGTTCCACCTGATTTTATTATATCTCCTTTTCCATTAACTCCTTTAAAACCTAATACATGATCTCTTACACTGCCTACCTTAAATCTTCTAGATCCAGCATAATTACAGCATAAATAACCTGCCATAGTTCCTTTGTTAGAAATTCCGTCTTTAATAAATCCAAAATCAATTGGCTCGAACGCTAGCTCTTGATTGTTTTTACTCAATACTTTCTCAATCTCCTCTAAAGGGGTGCAAGCTTTTACTTTGATGTAAAGTTCTTCAGGCTTATAATCGATAATTCCCGATAATTTTGACAATGAAGTGGTGTTTGCAGATTGCGTTTTGTTTCCGATATAATTTTTTGAATTAGTTCCTATAATTTCAGTTGGAGAGTCTGATTTATATAGTTGTTTTATTAATTCTGAAACTTCTTGTTCGTTTTTTGGATAATAAGTATTATTAGAATCTTGGAAGATCTGGGAATTTATCTTTATTTTTGTGGACATGAACCCTTCCTTCCTCTGCACATTTTCTAAGAATTGGATAAACTTTTCCGGGATTTAACAAGTTTTTCTCATCTAATGATTTTTTTATGTTGAGCTGTTGTTCAATATCATCGTCGTTAAACATTTCGCACATCAACTCTCTTTTTTCAATTCCAACACCATGCTCTCCAGTTATCACTCCACCAAGTTTTACGCAGGTTTTTAAAATTTCTGATCCAAACTCTTCTGTTTTTCTTAATTGATCTTTATCATTTCCATCAAACATGATTAGTGGATGAAGATTGCCATCTCCTGCATGAAAACAATTTGCAACTGGTAAATTATATTTATCTGATAATCTTTTAATTTCTAATAAAGCTTCTGTTAATTTTCCTCTTGGAATTGAACCATCCATACAATAATAATCTGGTGCCATGGCTCCACACGCTGGAAAAGCAGCTTTTCTACCCGCCCAAAACGAAAGCCTTTCATTTTCATTTTTGCTTAATTTAAGACTAGAACAATTATTTTTTTTACAAATTAATTCTACTTTTTTAATTAATTCATTAACCTCAGACTCTGTTCCATCTAGTTCTACAATTAATAATAATTCTGCATCTCTTGGATATCCAGCTTTACTAAAATTATCTGTTGCCTCTATTAAAGCTTTATCCATTATTTCCATGCCCGCTGGCACTATACCACTTGAAATAATTTCAGATACAGAGTCTCCACCTTCTTGAATTGTAGAAAAGCCAATTAATGCTGCTTTAACTACCTCAGGTTTTTTTAAAATTTTAACTGTAACTTCTGTTACGACTCCTAACAATCCTTCTGAGCCACAAATTAATCCCATAAGATCGTAACCTTCTTGATCAAAAGATTTTCCACCTAGTCTACAAATCGTTCCATCCATCATAACCATTTCAACACCAAGTATATTATTTGTAGTTGTTCCATATTTTAATGAATGAACTCCTCCTGAATTTTCAGCTACATTTCCACCTATTGAACAAGCTAGTTGACTAGACGGGTCTGGAGCATAATAAAAACCTTTATGTTGTACTGCGTGTGTTATTCCAAGATTGGTAACTCCTGGCTGTGTAACAACACACTTATTATGATAGTCAATTTCTAAAATTTGATTAAATTTTCCAAGACCTAAAAGAATTGCGTCTTGTAATGGTAAAGCACCGCCAGATAAACCCGTGCCTGCTCCTCTAGGTACAACTTTTATGTTTTCCTCATGACAGTACTTTAAAATCTCACTCACTTGTTCAGTATTTTCTGGCAAAACTACTGCTAATGGTGTTTGAGTATAAACTGAAAGCGCATCAGTTTCGTAAGGTCTTAGTTCATCTGCTTCACTTAAAACGTTATCTGAATTTGTAAGTTTTGAAAGTTTCTTAACAATTTCTTTTTTTTTATCTATAATTGATTTTTCAATCTTGGGTAAAGCAATTTCAGACATACTTTTACATTTATCCTAGCATCTTTTTAATGTTTTCTAGAGCATTAGAAATATTGTCTTGAGATGCAGCAAAGCTAAATCTCACATAATCTTTACAAGTTTTTCCAAATGCAGTTCCAGGAACTATTGCAACGCCTGCTTCATGCATTGCTCTTTTGCAAAATTCTGAACCATCCATTCCGGTTCCTATAACTTTTGGGAAAGCATAAAATGCCCCTCCTGGTAAACTACACTCAACACCTGGCAGACTATTTAAACCTTCGTGAATTAACTTTCTTCTTTGGGTAAATTTTTCCATCATTAGATTAATAGAGTCATCCGGTCCATCTAAAGCAGCTACTCCTGCAAATTGAGCAGCTGCATTAACACATGAAACACTATTAATTAATAGTTTGTTTATATGCTCAATTAATTTTTCTGGCCAAAAACTCCAACCCAATCTCCAGCCAGTCATTGAATAAGCTTTACTCCAACCCTCTAAAACAATTAATCTATCTCTTAGTTCTGGATAATTGAAGAAAGTTGGCATTTCTTTACCATCAAAAATTTGTCTACTGTAAATTTCATCACTCAAGATAGTAACGTGTGGATGTTTTTTTAATCCTTCAGCTAATTTATCTACTTCTGATTTTTCAACAAAACTTCCTGTTGGGTTATTTGGATTTATTAAAATTAACAATCTAGTTTTATCGGTTATTAAAGATAAAATTTTATCTGCACTAAATTTTAAATCTTTGTCCTCTGTCAAATCGTAAGGAACTGCTGTAGACCCAGTATAATTAATCATAGACTCATAAATTGGGAATGCAGGAGTTGGATGAATTATTTCTGCTCCAGGCTCCCCAAAGCATTGTATAGCGTAGTGCATGGTAGGCTTGCCCCCCGGCATAATTGTAATTCTTTCAGCATCTACGTCAGCGTTGTAACGTTTTTTTATCCATCTTGTTACAGCTTGCCTACATTCTATGATTCCATTGGATAAAACATACCCATGATGTCCGTCATCTAAAGCTTTTTTTGCAGCCTCTACAATATGCTTAGGAGTTTTGAAATCAGGTTGACCCAGTCCCAAATGTATCATTGGGTTTCCTGCTGCTTCTAATTTTTTAGCTTCCGCTAAAACACTAAATGCTGATTCTGTACCCAAACGATTAAGACTTGCTGCTAATTTCATATTCTATTTCCCCTTATAAATTATTTTCTATAAATTAGTTTTGTTCTATTTAACTCTTTAATATTTTTACACCCCATTAATACCATATTTCGATTTATTTCATCATGCATATTCTGCAAAAGACGTTCAACACCTGGTTGGCCTCCCGCACCCAATGAAAATAAGAACATTTTACCAAAGCTACATGCAGTCGCACCAGCAGCTAATGCTTTTAAAACATGCGTTCCTCTTCTAATTCCACCATCTAAAATAATTTCAAGCTTATCACCAACAGCATCTGAAATTTCTTTGACCTGATCAAATGGAGATCTTGAGCCATCCAATTGTCTTCCTCCATGATTAGAAATCATAATAGCGGTACAACCAATATCAATTGCTCTTTTTGCATCTTCAACTGACATCACACCTTTTAAAGCAAATGGTTTATTCCATTTTTTAACACAATACTCTGCATCTTTCCAATTCATAGCCGGATCATATTGTTCATTAATATATTCAATTACTGACTTTGCAATATTGGTTCCTTTATCTGTCTTCTTTGCAACATTAGATAATTCAAATTTTTTATGTGTGAAATAATTAAAAACCCATTCAGGTCTCATTGCAAAACTCATTAGGCTTTGAATAGTAAGTTTTGGAGGAGTGGTAAAACCTGTTCTGTGATCTCTTTCTCTATTTCCAGCAACTAAAGTATCGACAGTCAGACACATTCCATCGTAACCGGATACTCTACATCTTTCAATTAAATCATCCGTGATTGATTGATCTTTATGAACATAAAGTTGAAATAATTTTGGACCTTTTGAAATTCCTGCAATTTCTTCAATTGTGTTGTTAGCCATTGTAGACATACTATAAAAAGTTCCAAACTTTTCAGCTGCACGAGCTGAAGCTTTATCACCATCATGATGATAAAGTCTTTGCATAGCAGTTGGAGATAAAAATATTGGCATATCAATTTTTTTTCCAAAAACAGTCGTTGATAAATCTGGTTTACCTACACTAGCCAAGACATTAGGAATTAGGTCACAATCGTTAAAAGCATCAGTGTTTCTTTTGAGAGTAGACTCATCGTCTGCACCACCGTCAATATAGTGAAATATGGGTGATGGTAATCTTTTTTTTGCTAATTTTCTAAAGTCCTCAAAATTATAACAATCTTTTAAATTCATAATTGGTCTTTCTTTTTTTTAAAAAAATTTTTAAAGACTATTACACCTCCTATTAAAAATATCAATATTGGCAGCAACCATAGTATGTATGTATTTTTGTTAAGCTCAGGATCATACAAAATCCATTCACCATATTTAATTTTCAAATAATCATAAATTTGATTTTCTGATAATCCTTCATTAAGTTTTTGTTTAACTAGAATTTTTAAACTGTTAGCAAATTCAGAGTCTGAATCATAAACAGATTGTCCTTGGCAGACTAAACAACGTAAATTTTTAGTTATCTGGTTTCTTTCATCTTGATCATCTGCTTTTACAGAATTTAGATGAATTAAGAAAAAAAAGATTAAAAATACTTTTAAAATATTCATTTAATTAATTGTTTGATTTCACTAATTGAATTTTGATTTAAGGGTCCAATATATTTTTTAATAATCTTATTATTATAAATTAAAAATGACTCGGGAACTCCATAAGCTCCCCATTCTATAGCCTTGATACCATCTACATCTATAAATATTTTTTTATAAGGGTTTCCTAGCTCTTGTAAAAAATTTACAGCATTTTTTTTATTATCTTTATAGTTTAATCCAATAATATTTATTTTATCATTTAGTGATAGCGTCATTAATAGTGGGTGTTCCTGTCGACATGGCACACACCATGAGGACCAAATATTAAACAAATAAATTTTATTAGGCTCAAATATATCTGATGATTTTAAAATTTTATCAGAATAAAAATCTTTTGAATTGAAGATTGGTATATCTTTTTTCACATTTAAGTTAGGGGTATAGATATTTGTATCTTCTAAGCCTTTATAAAAAATAATGAAAATAATTCCAAAAATTAAGATAACAAAAAAAGGTAATAATTTTTTTTTCATAATCTTTTTTTCAAAAAGCTTAACAAACCCCCTATTGATATCAATATCACTGATAACCAAATCCATAACATAAAAGGTTTGACTTGATACCTAACATTAAAAAAATTTTGATTCTGAACTAAATTGATTACAATAAACCTATCTTCCATAAAAGTTGTTTTAATGTCAGCTTCACTAGTTACAATTATTGGTTGGTTATAAATTCTTAGTTCTGGTGAAAATTTATCTATCTCTCCATTTGAATTCTGGATATTAAAATTTGCTATAATAGATTTGTAGTTTGTTTCTTGTTTTTGATTAACACTTTCAAAAACTATTTTGGTCTCAGAATTTTCGAACGTTTCTCCAACTTTTAAATTTGTAATTATTTCACTTGAAAAAAGATTATTAAATAAGATGCTTAAAATAAATATACTAAATCCAAAATGAGCAATATTTTGAGAAATATTTTTAAGCTTATCAACAAAAAAATCTCGTAAAGAAATAAAAAATAAATAAAATGCGCTCGATATCAAAACTGTATTAATTAAAATATTTTGGCTAAAATTTTTAAGAATTAGATAGGCTAGTAAAATGGAAATGATTAATAAAATAATAAGATATATTTTGTCTTCTAATTGAGATTTAATCCATTTCAATCTTGGACCTATAGCCATCATCAACAAAAATGGTATCAAAAATGGGACTAATAATTTATTATAAAATGGAGGCCCGACTGATATTTTTTCAGAAGTTATCACATCAAGAAATATTGGATATACTGTTCCTATTAGTACAACAGATAAAAAATACATCATAAACCAATTATTAATTAAAATTGAAGTTTCTTTACTTAACCAGAAAAAACTATGAGAAATTTTTTCCTCATTTTTGTTAAAAAAGAAAAAAATAAATAAAGAAATAAATATTAAAATAAATAAAAAAATTAAAATAAATAATCCCCTTTCTGGGTCATTTGCAAATGTATGTACTGAATTTAATATGCCCGATCTAACTAAAAATGTTCCACACATGCTCAAAGTGAATGTTGCTATTGAAAGAATTATTACCCATGAAGATAAAATAGATTTTCTTTCGAGAACTAATATACAATGCAAAAGAGTGGTTAAAGCAAGCCATGGCATTAAGGAAACATTTTCAACCGGATCCCAAAACCAAAACCCTCCCCAACCTAATTCATAGTAAGCCCAGATAGATCCCAACAAAATTCCCAGAGTTAAAAATACCCAAGATGCAAGAATCCATTTTTTAATATGAGACGCCCAATTTTTAGAAACTAGATTAAGACTTGTTGCTGCTAAAGCAGATGAAAATATAATTGATGAACCAACATAACCTAAATATAAAATTGGGGGATGTATTGCTAAAGCTGGATCTTGCAATATTGGATTGAGCCCCAAACCTTCAACTGGGATTGGAAATAGATAATTAAATGGGTTTGATGTCTCAATTAAAAAAAGAAAAAAACCTATAATTATTATTTGCTGAAATATTAAAGTTAAAAGCTTGTATTTTATAGGTTGATTTTTAGTCTTTAAAATAAAGATAAAAATAAAAAGTGTAAGTACAAACAACCATAATAATAAACTGCCCTCATGATTTCCCCAGGTACCTGCTATTTTATAAAAGAGAGGTTTTGTGGTGTGTGAATTATTAAATACCGTTTCATTACTAAAATCAGATAATACAAAAGAGATAATCAAACTCAAAAAGCTAACTACAACTAAAAAAAATTGTAAAAATGTAAACGATAAAATGTTTACACTTATGGTTTTAGAATTTTGAAAATTTTTGACTGAAAAAAAAATAATAAGCAAACTCACTCCCAAGCCTAAAATTAATGAATAATATCCAATAGTGCTATAAAGCAATTTATTTCTCCTCTAATGCCGCTTTTACTTCTGGAGGCATATAATTTTCATCGTGCTTAGCTAAAATTTTTGTGGCAGAAAAAAAATTTCTGTCTTTTAAAATGCCCTCTGCTACTACTCCTTTTTCTTCTTCAAAAAGATTTGGTATTGCACCTGCATAAGTAACATTTATTTCATTTTTAAAATCTGTAATTATAAAGTTGATTTCATTAGCATTTACAGAAATAGAGTCCTTTTTAACCATGCCTCCAATCCTAATTTTTTTTTTATTTAACTCTGCAGACAAATTGATTTCAGAAGGAGATTGAAAATAAACAACATTTTCTTCAAGTGATTTTAAAATCAAAAAAACAGTTAATATTAAAGTAATTAAAGCTATTACTATGAATAAGAATCTTAATTTAACTTTGCGACCATACATGGCTCAAAAGTTAATTATTTGAGGCGTTAGCTAAAATTTCTTTATTAATTCTTTGTGATTTTGCAGATTTAGCTTTGTCTGTATTAAGTGATCCAAACTTAGCAACAAATTTGTTTTGTTCTTTGACAAATTGAGTTTTTGTAACAAAATATAGAGTTGCAAAACTCGAAAGCGTAAAGATGAAAGCAGAGAATACATAAATTCCGTATCCATTCATAAAAAGTAGTTCATTTATCATAATCTATCTAGGCCTTTATTTTTAATTTTTATCAGTTCTGTATTATATTTCATTAAGAAAATTAGCAATGAAAAAAGAGCAAATGCCGCAGTCATTATTAGCAAAGGAAAAAGCATAGATGAGTGAATTGAGCTTTTTGATAAAATATTTATAGAGGCTGGTTGATGAAGTGTGTTCCACCAGTCTACTGAGTATTTGATAATAGGAATATTAACTATGCCCAGTATTGTAATAAAAGTTGTGATCTTAAAAACTTTTTCTTCACTTTCGTAAATTCTCCATGAAATTAAATACATTGCATAAAATAATGCTAAAATTAACATTGAAGTAATTCTAGCATCCCATGCCCACCAGGTTCCCCATGTTGGCTTTCCCCAAATAGCTCCTGTAACTAATGCAATAACATTAAAAACAAACCCAGAGGGAGCTAGACTTTTAGAGATTAAAAAAAAGTTTTTATTTTTAAAAATAAATCCACTAATGGATAAAAAAGTTATAGAAGAAAAAATACCTAACGAAATCCAAGCTGCTGGAACATGAACATACATAATTCTTACAGCATCACTTTGTTTATAGTCTTCAGGGGACAAAATTAGTGCTTCAGTTAATCCCACAGAAAGTACAATAACAAATAAAAATAAAATATATTTTGGAGCTTTAGATGTTATTTGAAAAATTTTGTTTGGATGAAAAAGTTTAAACATAATTAATTAATGATGTTTATTATGAAAAGGATTTCCGATCAAGAATGCAGAGGGAGACAATAACTTGAAATTAAAATTTAACATCCTTGATCAGAATATGGGTAAAATTAATTAATATATATGGCCTTGATTTGAGCTAAATGTGTTTGAAAAATGATTGATTTAGTTAGACATCTTAAAATAGCTAGAGCCTTTTTTGCCTGAAAAAATCTCTTCAATTAGAGGATGTTTTATTGGCTCATCTGAGTCATCCATAAGAAGATTTTGTTCTGAAACATAAGCTTCATAAGTTATCTCGTCATTTTCAGCTAACAAATGATAAAAAGGCTGATCTTTTCTTGGTCTTACATTTTTTGGGATCGATTGATACCATTCTTCAGAATTATTAAATTCAAAATCTACATCATATATTACCCCTCTAAATTCGAAGTGTTTATGTTTTACAATGTCTCCAATAGAGAATTTAGCTTTTTGAATTGGCATTGCTATTAGTATGGGTATTTAAAAATAAAAATCAATGCTTAAAATATTAATGTTTTGTGATGTGGCAAATATGCTAATATCTTTCAAGTGAATAAATCTTTTTTAAAATTTGTTACAGATTTTGGACCATTAGCTATATTTTTTTTCTATTACTACAATAGTGATAAAAATTTATCGGTTGCTATTCCTCCACTTATAGTTGCAACTTTAATTGCGTTAATTGTTGTTTGGTTTTTTGAAAAAAAAATTCCAATGATGCCGCTAATAAGTGGTATCTTAATCACATTTTTTGGTGGATTAACAATTTATTTCAATGATCCTATATTTATTTATGTTAAGCCAACAATCATTAATATTTTGTTTGCTTTAGCTTTATTTTTTGGAAAGTATTTTACCAATGAACCTGTTTTAAAAAAAATTATGGGTAAATCAATTCCATTAACTGATATTGGTTGGGAATTATTGAATAAAAGATGGATGTTTTTTTTCTTTGGTCTAGCAATATTAAATGAATGTATTTGGAGGACACAAACTGAGGAGTTTTGGGTTAACTTCAAAGTCTGGGGAATGTTGCCAATAACTGTTATTTTTACAGGTTTTCAGATACCATTAATTAACAAACACAAAATTGATGCCTAACAATTTAAAACTAGTTGTCAATAATCCTCACAAACAATTAGAAAAAAAACAATTTTTTGAAAGGAATGAACTTAAGTTTATTTTAGATTTATATGCAAAAATGGTCTCAGAGGGATCATGGAAAGATTATGGCTTAAGTATCTCTAGTAAACAGGTTAGCTTTAGTGTTTTTAAAAATGCTGCAGAAAATGCTTTATATAAAATTTGTAAAAACTTTAAGCCTAAAAATAAAAATCTTAAATATTTAATAACAGATACCAATGGAAAAATTTTAAAAAACTCTTTTGACCTTAAGTTATTATTAGAGAATACTAATTGGAAAAAATTACAAAAATAAAATTATCTTCTTTGTCCGAATAATCTTAACAACATTATAAATAAGTTTATAAAGTCCAAGTAAAGTGTAAGAGCACCCATCACAGCTTTTTTTCCCATGATCTCACCTGTATCACTTGCAGCATACATGTTTTTAATTTTTTGAGTGTCATAAGCAGTTAAACCAACAAAAATTAAAACACCTAAGATTGATATCACAAAATACATCATTGAAGATTTCAAAAATATATTAACTATTGAAGCAATAATTATTCCAATTAAGCCCATCATTAAAAATGAACCTAATTTTGTTAAATCTCTTTTAGTTGTGTAACCATAAATGCTCATTGCACCAAAAGTTGCTGAACATATAAAGAAAACTCTTGTTACACTCATACCAGTGTAAACTAATAAAATCGAAGATAATGATAAGCCCATTAATCCCGCAAAAATCCAAAAAGTTATTTGAGCTTTTGAAGCACTCATTTTATTAATTCCAAAACTCATATAAAAAACTATTCCTAAAGGTGCCAACATAACCAACCATTTTAATCCAGACATATAGATTGCATTACCCACTGATGTTAGACCAACTATAGATCCAGCATCATTTGTCACCACTGACATTTTAAATGTTATAAGTGCAACTATTCCTGTTAATAAAATTCCAGTTGCCATGTAATTATAAACTTTTAACATATAGGCTCTTAAGCCTTCATCCATTACAACTGTTGACTGTTGAGCTGCTTTAGCTCTGTTCAAAATTCCGTTTTTATTAAATTCCATGATGAGTGATATATAATAGTCTTTTACTAATTATTCAAGATACCTTAAAAGATTAAAAATATCGAAATTAAACATAAAACCATTATGAATTATAAAAAATTAGGTAATACTGATCTTAATGTAAGCACAATTTGTCTCGGTACTATGACCTGGGGTGAGCAAAACACTCAAGAAGAGGGTTTTGAACAAATGGATTACGCTTTAGACCAAGGTGTTAATTTTTGGGATACCGCTGAACTATACGCTGTTCCTCCAAGAGAGGAAACTTATGGTCATACTGAAATCATAATTGGTAACTGGTTCAAAAAATCAAAAAAAAGAGACAAGGTTATTTTGGCATCAAAAGTTGCTGGTCCCATGAGAGCTTATTTGAGAGGTGGTGGAAATAATTATGGTATAGATAAAATGACCGAAGCAGTTAATGACAGCTTAAAAAGATTACAAACAGATTATATTGATCTCTACCAACTACACTGGCCTGAAAGAAATACAAACATGTTTGGTCGTCTTGGATATGAACATAAGGAAAATGGCGAATGGAATAAATTTGAAGATGTTCTTGGTAACCTTAAAAAGTTTGTAGATGAAGGAAAAATTAGAGAAATTGGTTTATCAAATGAAACACCATGGGGTGTTTCTAAATATTTAGAGCTATCAAAAGAAAAAGATTTGCCTAGAATGATGTCTATTCAAAATCCTTACAGCTTGTTAAATAGAACCTATGAAGTAGGATTGGCGGAAATGTCTATCAGGGATGAAATTGGTCTTTTAGCATATTCACCTTTAGCTAGTGGATATTTATCTGGAAAATATAGAAACAATCAATTGCCTAAAAATTCTAGGATTGAGAGAGATCCTAATTTTTGGACAAGATATGCAAAACCAAATACAGAAAAAGCAGTTGATGCTTATTATGAAATTGCTAAAAAGTATGGTCTCGATTTAGCTCAAATGTCTTTAAAATTTTTAGAAATTCAGCCTTTTGTTACCTCTGTTATTATTGGAGCAACCACCATGGAGCAGTTGAAAACAAATATAGAAAGTGTAAACATAAAATTATCTGATGATGTCATTAAAGAAATTAATAACGTTCAAACAATTTATCCAAATCCATGTCCATAATTAAAAAAATTTTATTATTAGTATCAATATTTTTTGTTAGCTACTTCAGTCAGATCTCGGCTGAAGAGATAAAAAAAATTGGAAAATATAAAGACTGGGAAGCAATGGTTGTAACTGATACAAATGGCAAAGTATGCTTTGCTCAATCATCTCCCATTTTACAAGCTCCAAAATCAAATAAGAGAGATGCAAAATTATTTATTGCTTTTAGGCCCACAGAAAAAATAATTGATGAAGTGAGTGTTACTGGAGGTTATGAATTTAATAAAAATAACTCAGTAGTTGCTCAATCAGGAAAGAATAAATTCAAATTTGATATCAAAGAACAAGGTTTTGCTTGGATCGCTGACACTAAGATAGAGTTCAGAATGATTAAGAGAATGAAAAAAGGTTCTCGAATAATGATAACTGGATATAATCAAAAAGGATCTCAAACAATTGATCACTATTCATTGCTAGGATTTACTAAAGCTTATAATTCTACAAAAAAAGCTTGTAGTTAAATATAAATGAAATCAAAAAAGAAAATCGTTCTAGCCTATTCTGGGGGTCTTGATACTTCTATAATATTAAAATGGCTTCAGGAAAATTATGATGCAGAAGTAATTTGTTATACCGCAGATGTTGGGCAAGAAATTGATAGAAAAAAAATTATAAATAACGCAAAAAAATTTGGTGTTAAAAATATTATAATAAAAGATTTAAAAGATACATTTGTTAAAGATTATGTTTATCCAATGATCAGAGGTCACGCAATTTATGAAGGTGTTTATTTATTGGGTACATCAATAGCAAGACCACTTATTGCAAAAGATCAAATTAGAGTTGCTAAAAAATTTAAAGCCTATGCAGTTTCACATGGAGCAACTGGAAAAGGGAATGATCAAGTACGATTTGAATTGGGATATCATTACTTTGGACCAAATATAAAAATCATTGCGCCATGGAGAATTTGGAAATTAAAATCTAGAACAGATCTAATCAATTATGCCAAAAAACATGAAATATCTATTCCAAAAGATAAAAAAGGAGCCCCTCCTTTTTCAATAGACGATAATTTATTTCATACTTCAACAGAAGGCAAAGTTTTAGAAAATCCAAAAAATTCAGCACCAGAATTTATTTTTCAAAGATCAGTATCGCCAGAAAAGGCTCCTAATAAACCAAGCTTTGTAACTATCAATTTTAAAAATGGTGATCCATTTTCAATAAATGGAAAAAAACTAACTCCTGCAAAACTATTAGAAAAACTCAATCAGCTTGGAGGAAAAAATGGAATTGGAAGAGTTGATTTGGTTGAGAATAGATTTATTGGAATAAAATCTAGAGGGGTATACGAAACTCCAGGTGGTACATTGTTAATGTATGCACATAGGGCAATTGAGTCTGTTACTCTTGATAAAGAAACTATGCATAAAAAAGATCAGGTGATGCCAAGATATGCTGAGTTAATTTACAACGGTTATTGGTATTCAAAAGAAAGATTTAAGCTTCAAAAAATTGTAGATCTTAGAAAGAATAAAGTGAATGGATCAGTTAGACTTAAACTTTATAAAGGAAATGTAATTATAGAGTCCAGACAAACAAAAAGTTCTGCATATTCAATGAAAAAAGTTTCATTTGAAGAAAATAAGACATTTAATAAATCAAATGTTGAAAGATTTATTAATTTTCATAAAAAAAAACTTCGTTCTTAAATCGATGAAAATAAATGTTTTTGCAGACACTATTTGTGGATGGTGTTTCATTGGGCACAGAAATTTGAGTACTGCCTTAAAAAAATTTCCAGAAGTAAAGTTTGATATCAAACATACTCCATTTCAACTAAACCCAGATATGCCAACTGAGGGAATTTCTAGAGATAAATATTTAGAAATAAAATTTGGTGGAAAAAATTATGCTGCACCTATGTATAAAAATATGAGATTAAAAGGAAATGAGTCAGGCATTAATTTTAATTTAGATAAAATTAAAAAAACTCCAAATACTGTTCTTTCTCATTTGTTAATTATTTTAAGTGAACAATTCAATTTACAGAATGAAGTTAAAGAAAAAATATATCAGTCATATTTTATTGATGAACTCGATATTGGAGATATCAATATTTTAGTTGATGTTGCTAAGGAATATAATATTGCAGAAAATATTTTCCAAGATTTCATTAATGAAAAAAATATTGAACTTATAAATTCAAAACTATCTATAGCTAGGGAGAAAAATATCAGTGGCGTTCCTTTTTTTGAGATAGGAAAAGATTTCATTTCAGGTGCTCAAAGCTCAATTCAATTAGAAAACGTTATTAAAGCAAATTTAAACTAATATTTAGGACAATTTAACAATTGTTATAATTTTAAAAAATTATAACTTAGTTTTATGGAATCACTAAAAAACTGGATGGTAGATGCAGCAAATATCTTGTTTGATGACAGTAAAAATGATCTAAGATCTTTGCCAAGATCTGTAAGATTGCAAATTTTATTAGTTTTAAGTTTTATTTGGACAACAGTTTTTAGCTTATATATTTTTTCTTATACAACTTTTGCATTTGGTTGGGCGGGGCTTTATATTGCACATATTGGTTTAATATTTGCAGTATACATGACCTTTAAACATTTTCATAAAGCAGAAGAAAAATCTAGCAGCGTTTTTAAAACCAAAAACTTTGACCCTTTTAAAATAATGGTAATTGTTTTTGTCGTAGTATTCATTTTTGTATTTTCGAAAGGAATTGAAGTTTTAACTAGCCCTAATCCTAGCTCTTATTCTATTCCTTATGATGGACCGTCTAAATCGGTATTTGAAAAATGGCTCCCATTTAGTAAAGATAAATAATGGAAAAAATAGCAAAAAATTTACAACTTGCATTAATGTGTATTATTTTAATTAGCACAGTAATTGCTGTCGGTATGGAAATAAAGAATATGTTTCTTAACCAGTCAGTGACATTAGCTGATTTGCTTTTAATGTTTCTATATTTAGAGGTTCTTGCAATGGTTAGAGTATTTTGGGATCAACAGTCAATCAGCATAACTCTACCTCTATTAATTGCCATCACGGCCCTTGCTAGATTTATAATACTGCAAGGAAAAGAAATGGACCCAACAGCATTAGTTTATGAGGCTGTTGCAATAGTTCTTATTGCGGCTGCAATTGTGATTCTAAGATTAAGGCACAGTGATAAATTGGGTCTAAAAAGAAAAAAATCCAAATAATTTAGTATGATGTTTGAGGCCTCAAGGGCTAAGGCCGTTGATAAATTAAATAATTTTGTAGAAAAAAATTTAACTGATTATTCTAAGCTAAGAAATTTTGATTTAGGACCCAGCAATAGATCAAACATTTCCTGTCTATCTCCATATATATCACACGGAGCAATAAATGAATTAGAAGTAATTGATAAATCTCTTAAAAAATCTTCATTTGCAAAAAATGAAAAATTTATTCAGGAAGTATTGTGGCGAACTTATTGGAAAGGTTGGCTAGAGTTAAGACCAAATGTTTGGTCAGATTATTTGATGGAATTAAATACTCTTAGAAATGAATTTAAAAGTAATCAAAATTATCTAAATGCAATTGAAGGGAAAACTGATTTAGAATGCTTTAATCAGTGGGTGAATGAGCTAAAGGAAAATAATTATCTTCATAACCATACAAGAATGTGGTTTGCAAGCATCTGGATATTTACTCTAGAATTACCATGGCAACTGGGAGCTGAGTTTTTTTTACAACATCTTTACGATGGAGACGCTGCATCAAATACTCTTGGTTGGAGATGGGTAGCAGGCATTCAAACTCAAGGCAAACATTATCTGGCAAGTGAATGGAATATAAATAAATTTACTAACAATAGATTTAAAAACATAAAACTTAATGAAAATGCCAGACCAATATTTAGTGATAAAACTTATCCAATAAATAAAAAAGAATTTTTAAATTCTGAAATTTTAGAGGATCAAACTTTATTAGTATTTGAGAATAATATGACTTTTGAATTTTCTGATTTTAAAGAAAATAAATTTAAAAAAATTTTGTTAGTTTTAAATGATACAAATAGAGCCATTAAATTAAGTGAACAAGTATTGAAATTTAAAGCTAATTTATTAAAAGATCAAAAAACAAGATTAAATGAAAAATCAATTAATTGTGCAATTATTAACGTTGATGATTTAAAGAATATTACTGAAAAAGCTTATGCCCTTTATCCAACTGTTGGTGAAAATTTAGACTTTATTCAGAACAATAATTTAAAAAATATCAAATTTTTGTATAGAAAGTTAGATCAATTTTCTTGGCAATATTGCAATAAAGGCTTTTTTAATTTTAAAAATTATATTCCAAAAATTATTGCTAAATTTAATTAGGCTAAAAAGGTTTTAATACCATCCAAAATATACTGCACACTTAATCCAACAAGAATAATAGCTACCACTCTTGAGATAACACCAATTATTTTTTTATTTATTAATTTAGAAAATTTTGAAGCTATAAAAAAAATTACAAAAGTTAATAATAATACAATTACTAATGACAACATTCCTGCTGTTTGATTTGTAAAATTAGTTCCAATATCTGAAACAGAAACAATTACCGAAGTTATGGCTGCCGGTCCTGCAATAATAGGTGTTGCTAAAGGAAAAACGCTCACGTTATCAGAATTAAGATCTATGTCTTCTCCTTTTCTTTGCTGACGCTTGTCAAATAACATTTCTATTGCAATTATTAGCAAAATAATCCCTCCTCCTATTGTAAAAGCTGGGTAAGAAATATGTAGGTAACTTAACAATGAGCTTCCAAGTAATGCAAAAAACAACAATATAATAGTTGCAATTATAGTTGCGCTAAATGCAACTTTAATTTTTTGTTTTGCCTCCATGTGTTGAGTTATACTTAAAAATAATGGAGTATTTCCTAAAGGGTCAATTACTATAAAATATAGAAAGAAAGTTTGAATAAATATCTCAGACATCGGGTTTATCTATCTCTTTAAAAAGATTTTACAATTTAAATTAAAACCAACGTATCATTCCAATAATACCAGCTGTTGCATAAAAAAATTGCAACAAAAATATTCCTTTATGGTCTCCTCTGTAAGCCCAAATTCCAATTAAAATCGCAGATAATAGTAATAAGCAGAAGCCAAGAAATTCTATTCCAATATTTAATGCAACAAATAATGAGTATAAAATTGCTGTAACAACCCCAGCCCATTCAAAAAATTTATTATTCATTATAATTTTTTAAAATTTTCATAAAGAATTTTGGAATAATTATTCATATCAAGCATATTATCTTTTGCAGCATTATCAAATTTTTCTAAAGCACCATCACCTAATTGATCTTCAAGAGCTTTTTTATATTCTGGAACACGTCCCCACACATTGACTGTAGTATCTTTAATTTCTATATGAAATTGAATTCCGTAAGCATGATTTTGATATTTAAAAATTTGGTATTTGGTTATAGGTGATGATGCTAATAAAGTTATGTCTTTATTATTGTCTATACCTTGAACTTCATAAGAATGCCATTGTAAGCTTTTAACTTTTTCTGGAAATTCAGAAAATAATTTATCTTGATCTTTTTCTTTTGAAAAATTGATATCCATAATACCAATTTCTGCTGGATTTGATTTAACCACTTTACCACCCACTACTTCACCTAATAACTGACAACCAAGACAAAAACCCAAATAAGGTTTTTTTAAGTTGATAACAAATTCTTTAATTGCTTTTTTTTCATCAATTAACCAAGGATATTCTTTTTCCATATGGGTATCCATTGGACCACCCATACAAAACATTCCATCAAATTTACTTAGATCTTTTGGAATTTTTTCACCTTCATCTAGCTCTATGGTGGTTAATTTTAAACCATCAGCTAACATTAAATCTTTTATATAACCTGGGTCTTCAATTTTTATGTGTTGCAAAACTATTATATTCATTTCTTAACCAATCAAATAGAAAATAACAAGGTACCTACTTACTTTTCCAATAGCTACTAAAATAATAAAATCCAAAAATCTAATCCTCAATAAACCTGCAACTAAAGTTAGTGGATCACCTAAAATAGGCACCCAAGCAAATAATAATGACCATTTACCAAACTTGGTAAACCATTTTGATGACCTTTCTATTTTTGCTTCCTTGAATGGAAACCATTTTTTTGAAGTAAGATTTCTTGAATAAAATCCTAAAGCCCAGTTAATTACAGATCCCAGAACATTCCCAAAACTAGCAACGATTAGCAAAAATGAATTTTCATAATTTGATGTGGCCATTAACCCTGCTAATGTAAGCTCAGATGAAAATGGTAAAATGGTTGCAGCTAATAAAGATACAATAAATAAAGATAAGTAAATCACTTAGAACACTTCTTCGAACAATACTTTACCCTTTCCCAATTTAGCTTCCATTTTTTACGCCAAACGAATGGTCTTTTACAAACAGGACAGATTTTTGAAGGTAGATTTTCTTTTTTCAATTTAAATTTCTTTAAAATTTTCTTTCCATTTTTTTATTGCATCATCCCAATTTGGTATAATCTTATCCTCATACCCATGAACAGAACCGGTTCCAATATATCTAAAATTCTTCATTGCTAATGCGTGATGCTTGCCTTTTAAATAATCTATCATTTTACTCTTATTCTCCCAAGCTGTTAGAGTGTGATGATATCCGTTAATCTTTTTTGCTTCACAAAAAAAATTTCCATTTGCTTTTTTTGCTGCAGTGAAACTTGGCATCGAATACCTCATAAATTTCAACATACCAAAAAAACCTCTTACTTTGATGCCTGTAATAGAAATATACATTATACAGTATTCAACTTTATAAATTTATCCGCTTCAGATAAAATCAACTTTTTTCGTTCATCTTTCATTTTATCAAAGATACGGACCATCATTGATAATCTTGGATTTGTTAAAAAAAATTTTCTATTTCGATCAATGAA
>Ga0209630_10001391_pt1 | contig 25891 bp, 14 predicted proteins | sample COG_01_FD_184745 | JGI IMG/M metagenome (GOLD analysis project Ga0209630, IMG submission 184745) | Pelagic Microbial community sample from North Sea - COGITO 998_met_01 (SPAdes) (version 2) | ecosystem: Environmental > Aquatic > Marine > Neritic zone/Coastal water | place: Helgoland, sampling... | reverse complement strand
AGGGAGGGCGGGTTCGGAGATCTCCTGCGCCTCCGCGGGCGTCTCCGTCTCCTCCGCCTTGGCCTTGGCCCGCTCCGCGGCGACGGCGGCGGCGTTTTGGAAATCGCTCACGCGCCGCTTCGCCTTGAACGCCTCCTCCGCAGCCTCTCGCTCCGCGGCTTCCTTCGCCTCCGCCTCCGCCGCGGCCATCTCCGCTTCTTGCGCGGCTTCGACCGCGGCGATCGCGTCCTCCGCGGCTTTCCTGCGCGCCTCCTCGTCGTTCGCGTCGTCCTTCTTCGGATCCGCGACGACGACTCCGTCCAGGCCCGCGTCTTCTCGCATGTCCGATATCGTGTCTAACCAATCCCTGCAGTTCTGCGAGTCCGGATGCGCTTCTCCCAGGGCTTTCTCGCGAATCTCCAACGCCGCGCTGAACAGGATGTGCGCTTCGTCTAAATCCCCGACGTCCACGAGCAGCGCGCCGAGGTTGCTCATCCGCGTCGCGAGCTGCGGGTGCTCCGGCCCGAGCGTCTTCTTCCCAATCTCGATCGCTTGCTCGTAATACAACCGCGCGTCCTGGAGCTTCCCTTGCGCCTTGTAGAGCAGCGCGAGGTTGTTGAAATAAATCGCCATGTCCGTGTGGTCCGCCCCGAGCGCGTCTTCGTTGATGCGCAGCGCGCGCAAGTACAGCGGCTCGGCTTTATCCAACTCCCCGCGCGCTTTGTACAGTCCCGCGAGGTTGTTGAGGTAAATCGCGACGTCTGGGTGGTCCGCCCCGAGCGCGGCTTCGTCGATGGCGATCGCGCGCTCGTAGTGCTCGATCGCGTGGTCCCACATCTCCTTCGCTTTATACAGACCCGCGAGGTTGTTCAGGTACGTCGCGATGTTCGGATGCGTGCTCCCGAGCGCGGCCATGTCGATCGCGAGCGCGCGTTGATACAGAGGCTCCGCCTCTTGTAACCGGCGTTGATCGCGGAACAGTTCCGCGAGGTTGTTTAATCGAATCGCGATGATCGGATGCGTCACGCCTTGCGCGGACTCGTCGATCGCGAGCGCGCGCTTGTACATCGGCTCCGCCTCTTGGAGCCTACCTTGGACTCGGAGTAACTCCGCGAGGTTGTTCAGATACGTCGCCACCTCCGGGTGCGACGTCCCGAGCACGGATTCGATCACGAGCAACGCTCTCTGATACAACGCCTGCGCGTGCGGGAGGTCCCCGCGCGCGCGGTGCAGCTCCGCCAGCGCGTTGTAAAAGTGCGATATGTGCAGCGACTGCGGACCGGTGAACCTGTGCGCGAAATCCAGCGCGCGCTGGTAGCAAAACTCGCTCTTCTCCCATTCCCCGTGCGCTTTATACGACGCCGCCATCTTCCCCAAGTGTTGCGCGACTTCCGGGTGGTCCGGGCCGAGCATGTACTCGAGCCTCTCGAGCGCGCGTTCGAGCGCCGCCTCCGCGGGGGAGCCGCGGTTTAGTTCCTCGCACACGTCGGACAGCCTAACGAGCGCCTCGACGAGCGTCGTGACGTCGGCTTCTTCGTACCCGGCCGCTTCCGCGGCTTCCCAGACGCTCACGGCGTGCGCCGCGAGCTGCCCCGCTTGCTCGTGATCGCCCTCTTCTCTCTTGACTTTGCACAGCTCCCCCGCGATCTCCGCGACCATCGGGGTTTCGCTCCCGACGAGGAGCTGCTCCGCCGCGAGCGCCCTTCGAAGCGTTTCCTCCGCTTCGAGGTGTAAACCTTGACGCGAGAGAGCGCGCCCGAGCTTGAAGTTGACGCTCACCGCGGCTAAATCCGCGGCGTCGCCTTTCGCCTCGGATAACATCCGCAGAATGAACGCGGCGTCCCCGGGGAACCCAGCCCACATGAGAAAATCGGCGAGGAGCTCTTTGTACACGTCCGGGGTGATGAGTCCGTCCGCGCTGGGTGGGGATTTATCCGCCTGAAGGTCGTACTCAGCGACGACGTCGCGTCGTTTACGCATCGGCGGCGGGTTGAGCATCCCACTTCTGGAGTTGTAGATTTTCCGCTCGCCTTCCAGGAGCGCTTCCCATTGGTTCGCGAGGTCGATCTGCGAATCTTCGTTCCACAGCAGCGCGTGCACGCGCGGATCCGTCAGCGCGCATCGCAGCCCGCCCCACTCCTCCGCGAGCTCCATGTTCCACATCGCCTCGGAGATGTGCCGATGCGCCGGCGGGAGGTTTTTATCCGAAAACATCACCGCCAGGCGAAAGTGCTGCCCGCGCTTCTCCGCGCCCGCGGAGGCGTACCGTCGTATCGCCCAAGTCGCGATCTCGTGCTGAAAGAAGCACGTGACGGGATCACCGGGCAGGCGGTCGATCGGCCAGCAGTACGGCTCGAGCTCCGATTTCAGGCTCGCCCACGTCCCGGGCGGCATGTTCGACAACGACGCCGCCTGCCGCAGTAACTTTTCAATCTCGTCGTCTCGTAAACCGCCGCGACTGCACGCGATCAACGTGCTCGCTTCCGCGACTAAGGTCGTGCCGAACCTCCGCTCGAGGCGCTCGTACAGCGCCCCGCCCACGAGGTCGATCACGCTGTCCGGCAGCGCGTTCGCTTCCTCGTAGAGCGCGTCCAAGCTCTCCGCCGTTTTCGCTCGTTGTTTAATCTCGTTCGCGGCGACGAACAAAAACAACGGATTGCCGCCGTCCTCGCCCTGCGTCAGCTTCTCGAGCTTGCTCACGTCGATCTGCCCATTGTACACGCTCGCGAGCCACTTGTTCATCAACGCCTTGCGCTCGTTCGCGGACAGAGGCCCGATCTTGACTTCTTTCAGGAGCCGGCCGCTCCGTTGACGCATCTCGTTCACGGCTCGACACCCGGCGGAAGATATGAACACGCGCACCGCGAGCGGCAGCGACGCGGGGAGCCAGTCCTCGAACTCCACGCCCTTCAACTCCGCTTTGTCTAGGCCGTCTATCACGAGCACAATCTTGCTGAACAGCGCGGCGTGGGCTAAGAACCGCGGGAGCGCGGTGCCAGCTTCCTCGAGCGTCGTCGGCGGCTCGACGTAGATGTTGAATCGCGACTTTAATTCGAAACACAACCGCAGGAGGACGCGTCGAAAGTCGTTCGACTGCCCGGGTAATCCGAACGTGTGCGTCAGGACGTACACGTCAGGCTCGCCGCTCGTGCTCGCGCTCGCGCTCGCGTCGCCGCCGTCCGCGGCGAAGCTCCCCAGCACGCGCTCGGACTTGCCCCGAATCTCCCCCGTCTTGCTCTGAATCTCGCTGACCAGCGTCGCGAGCGCGGTCGACTTCCCGCACCCGCTCGGCCCCGTCAGCAGCAACGGATTCGGGTTCCCGATGGCGCCGACGTGCGCGTGAAGCTGGTCGACGACGTCCCGTCGCGGAATGCTCCCGGCGCTGTGCTTCTCCATCGCGACGACGTGCAGGTATCGCTCCAGCTCCGCGGGCGTCCAGTCGGGCGCGAAATCGGGCACGGGGAGCGGGTCCACGCGCGGCTCCGGCCGTCGCTTCGGCGGCGGCGCGCGGCCGACGCGCCCGGGATGATGCGTCACCGCATCCCGGGGGTCATCGAGATGCCTCGCCCCGGGCCCTAGCGCGAGCGCGTCCATGACGCGCGCGCTCCTAAGTGATGGACGTGGACGACGACGACGTCTGAATTCTATGCATTCGAGCGCACAACGGTCGTGGATGATGCGTGAGATGAGCTGAAATGCTGTCAGCTCCCACACTGCACGCCGCTCACAGCGTCACCGCGCCCCTTCCCCGCCGTAACTTCACGGCGTCTATGATCCCCGCTAACTTCGCCGCGGTGTCGTCTAACTTCCCCTCCGCGTTCACGAGCACGTAATCAAACTCCCCGACGCCCCGCGCGGTCTCCTCTCGCGCGGTCTTCACGCGCTCCGCGAGCTCGTCCGGAGTCTCCGTCCCGCGTCGCGCGAGCCGACGCGCCAGCGCCGCCTCGCTCTCGGCGCAGACGAAGACCGACGTCGCGCCGGGGATCATCTCGCGGACGGTCGCCGCGCCTTGAACGTCGAGGCGGAGGATGACGTCCGTGTTCATCGCGAGCTTCTCGCGGACCTGCGAAGAACAGAGGGGAAGGACGGGAGGGGGTGGAGGGAGCGTCACGGGGCGGGTTCGTTCGGCGGGGCGCGAGAGAGAGGACAAGATGAAAAGGCGAAAAGAAGAAAAGAGCCGCCGCCGCCGCCGCCGCCGCCGCCGCCGCCGCGCACCTGTTTCTTCGGGATGCCCTTGTACTGCCCGTACACGACCGCGTGCTCGATCAGCTCGCCGTCCGCGATCATCTTCTCGAACTCTTCCGTGGAGACGAAGAAATAATCCACGCCGTCCTCCTCCCCCGGCCGCGGCGCGCGCGACGTCGCGGTGACGACGAAATGCAGCTCCGGTCGCAGCGCGCGCAGGCGACGCACGACCGCGTCTTTGCCGACGCCGCTCGGGCCGGAGACGACGACGACCGCGGGGTGCGGCGGGGGCACCGTCGGTTCTTCGCTCAGGGTCACCCCGAGGCGGTCTTGCACGAGTCGCAGCGCGTCCTCGGCGGCGGCGCTCGACGTGGAGCGGACGAGGACGCCGCGCGGGCGCGAGCGGAGGTGAGCGGGGATGGCGCCTCCTCCGCCTCGGTGACGCGATCGCGAGCGGCGGGCGCAGCGAGCGGACGCGCTCGCGTCGACGCCGGCGCCGTTCCGCTCGACCGCCCACGCGGTGAAAGAGGAGGAGGAGGACGTCGACGACGCGCTGAAGCGCGAGGACGACGCGGACGACGCGAACGCGGGCGGCGCGGGCGCGGCGTCGCGACCTCTCGCCGCGAGCGACCAAACCCTCGGTCGGAGGCATCGGTTCACGAGACCCGCGCCGACGCCGCGCGCGCACGCGGACGTGAACACCGGGGACATGGCGATCTCGTCGGAGAACGGACGCGCGTTGGCGATACGAGCCCGGGATGCGGCCGTTCACGGTGGCGACGCCAGTCGCTCGCCGCGCGGAGTGACGAGCCCTCGCGTAACAAATTGCATCCGTCGTCCGAAACCCGCGCGAGCGATGCTTGCGGTGTCGGAGAAGGAATCATCGATGACGTCGTCGCGCACACCACGCCGAGCAGGACGGGCGCGCTCGCGATGATGGACCCCACCTGACCCCTCCGCGACCAGCAGCAGCGCGATCGATGGCGGCTGCGGTCGGGACCGCGCGACAAGCCGCGGTCGTCGGCGGCGGGTTCGTCGGGATCTCCTGCGCGCTGCACCTCCAGCGCGTCGGGTTCGACGTGACCGTGTTCGAGGCTGGCGACGCCGTCGCGGGGACGCACGCCGCGTCGAACGGCAACGCGGGGACGTTCGCGGCGTACGCGAACACCCCGATGGCGAAGCCCGGGATATGGAAGGACCTGCCGAAGATGTTGATGAACCCCGACGGCGCGTTCAAGCTCGCGCCGACGTCGCACCTGCTTCGCATGCTGCCGTGGGGGCTGGGCGTGCTGGACGCGTCGCGCGAACTGGAGTGGCGAAAGAACGCGCTCGCGCTCGGGACGCTCCTCCGAGACGCGCAGGAAGGGTACGACATCGCGTGGGCGCACGCGGGCGTGGACGTCGACGCCGCGATGGGCGCGCACGCGCCGACGACGGCGTCGCGCGGCGACGCGTTCGCGTCGAGGAACGGGTACCTCATCCTCCACAAAGACGCGACGTCGAGCGGCGTCGCGGCGACGGCGCGGTTACGCCGCGACGGCTTAGGCCCGTCGCTTCGCATGGAAACCCTGGACCAGTCCGCGATCAAAGAGTTAGAGCCGTCTCTGTCGGACGACGTCACGCGGGGCGGCGCGCACTGGTTCCCGGACGCGTGGTTCGCACGCGACCCGGCGGCGTTGTTGCTCGCGATGACGGACGGGTTCCGACGCCGCGGCGGCGACGTCCGCGTCGGGGCCGCGGAAGGGACCGTGACGTCGCTGACCCGAGCGCCTCGCGGTCGTCGTGTTAACGACCGCGTGCGCGTGAACGTCGCGCGCGGCGATGGTCGTCGCGACTTTGACGTCGACGTCGCCGTCGTCGCCGCGGGGGCGCACAGCGCGGGATTAGCCGCGGCGTGCGGCGACGTCGTTCCGCTTGACACCGAGCGCGGGTACCACGTGCAGTTTAATAACGCCGCGTCGACGTCGGTTACGGATTCGGATTCGGATTCAGACTCGACGCCGCCGCGCCCGCTTCGACGTCCGGTGTGCTCGCCCGAGGGCGGGTTCATACTCACGCCGATGTCGCACGGTCTGCGCGCGGCCGGTCTCGTCGAACTCGGCGGTGATCGCGCCGGCGCGACGCGCGCGCGATTCGAGCAGCTCGAACGCGGGACGCGCGCGCTTCTGTCCGACGCCGCCGCGCGCGAATTAGGTCCGAGAGACGCGCGGCGCGACTGGTTAGGGTTCCGACCGACGCTCCCGGACTCGTTGCCCGTGATCGGACCCGCGTCCGGGATGGACGGCGTCTTGTACGCGTTCGGACACCAGCACGTGGGGTTCACTCTGGGCGGCGTCACCGGGAAGGTCGTCGCGGAGTTGGCGGCGGGGAGGGCGCTGAGCGTGGACCTCTCGCCGTTTCGCGCGGACAGGTTTAAGACCAAGGCGTGGTGGAGGCCGTTCGCGTGACGCGTTGCGAACGACGCGCGAGGGTTGACGTATTTATGCGGTATCGTATGCGATGTGATAGAATGGTAGGGGCGCGGTCCTCGTGGAAGACCGCCGCGACGGACGGGCGCGCGAAACCCTCGCGGCGAGGGCAACGGTTCCCCGTCGCGTTTTCTCCTTCTTCCTCTTCACGCGTCCACCTCCGGGCTCTCCTTGTCCGACAGCACCTCCGCATCGTACGCCGCCCTTACCGCGGCGAAGTCCTTATCTCCCAGTCCCATCTGCCGCGCGCGGATGTACTGCCCGTTCGCCGCCGCGCTGATCGGCATCGGCACGCCCAACTCGTCCGCCAGCTGTAACGCGAGCCGAAGGTCCTTCTGTTGGAGGTACACCTGAAAGTTCGGAGCGTAGTCCCCTCTCTGCATGAGCTTCCCTTTCGCCGCGCAGAGGTGGTTCCCCATCGCGCTCTCGCCTAAGATGTCGAGAACGCTCCCCTCGTCGAGCCCGGACGCTCTCGTCATCGCCATCATCTCCGCGAGCGAGCCGACGACGTTGCCCATCATTATCTGCAGCATCAGCTTCGCGCGCGCCGCCTCCGCGGGGCCCGGCCCGAGCAGCCATCGGCGGTGGCCCATCGCGTCCAGGCCGAGCGGGCCGCACGCGGCGTCGAAAGCCGCCCGCGAGCCGCCGCACAGGAACAGGAGCTTCCCGGACGCGGCGTCCCTCCACCCGCCGCTGACGGGCGCGGCGAGGAACCTGCCGCCGGATCGCTCCACGGCGTCGCCGACTCTGACGCCCGTGCGCTCGTCCACGGTGCTGCAGTCGACGTACGTGCTCGCGCTCGCGTTTGATCCTCGAGACGCGATCCCCGCGACCGCGCTGTCCGGGCCGCCCACGGCGACCGCCTCCGCGGCTCTCGGGTCCGCGAGCATCGCGAAGACGACGTCGCACGTGGACGTGACCTCCGCGGGGGTGCGCGCGACCGCGGCGCCGAGCGCGCGCAAGGGTTCCGTCTTCGCGACGCTCCTGTTGTACACCGTGATGTTCGCGCCCGCGCCGACGAGCCTGGACGCCATCTGCGCGCCCATGATGCCGAGGCCGAGGAAGCCGACGCGCGGTTGGGAGGACATGGCGTGAGGAGACGCGGCGTGCGGTAGAGCGCGTCGAGGGTTGTGATGACGGAGATCATTTCTGGGACGGACTCGACTCGTTCGCCTCACGCACGGGCGCACCATACCATTCGCCGCATGCACCGCGCGCTGCTGATCGCCGGGACCGCGGCGCCGCTGGCGCCGCTCCCGCGCCCGTCGTCGTCCCTCCGCGCTCGCCGCGCCTTCAACAAGCCGCTCTCGCGCGCGTCCGCCGTCCTCGGAAGCGACCCGTCGTGGCCCGGGTTGAGCGAGGTCGAGGTAAATCGCGCGCGCGCGGAGACGCCCGCCTACTGCGACGACGGCGACGTCGCGCACTTCAACAGCGCGGGGTCGTCCCCGCCGCCGAAGCCGGTCCTGGACGCGCAGCTCGAGTACCTCGCCGTCGAGGCCAACTTGGGCGGGTACGAGACCGCGGAGCTGAGCAAGAGAGAGCTCCGCAGGCCGTACGCGGAGCTCGCGACGATGCTGGGCTGCGAGAGGGACGAGATCGCGATCACGCAGAGCGCGACGTCCGCGTGGCAGCTCGCGTTCTCGTCCCTGGAGAGGACGTTCGCTCGCGGCGACCGCGTCCTCGTCGCGCGCGCGGAGTACGCGTCCAACTACATCGCCTACCTGCAAGCGTCGGAGCGCACCGGCGTCGTCGTCGAGGTGATCCCGAGCGACGCCTACGGACAGGTGGACGCGGACGCGCTCGACGCGACGCTCTCGGACGCCTCGAAAGGGAAGTGCAGGCTCGTGTCCATCGTGCACGTGCCGACGTCGAGCGGGCTCGTTAACGACGCGGTCGCGATCGGCGCCGTGGCGAAGAAGCACGGCGTGCCGTACCTCCTGGACGCGTGCCAGAGCGTCGGACAGATGCCCGTGAACGTGAACGAGATCGGCTGCGATTTCCTGTGCGGCACCGGGAGAAAGTACCTCCGCGGCCCGCGCGGGATCGGGTTCTTGTACGCCCGCGGCGAGACCGTGGAGGCGATGAACCTCGTCCCCGCGTACATGGACCTCCACGGCGCGACGTGGGAGGAGACGGAGACGTACGAGCCCGCGGAGGGGGCGAAACGGTTCGAGCAGTACGAGGTTTCGTTCGCCGCGAAAGTCGGCCTGGGCGCCGCCGTCGCGTACGCCAACGCGATCGGCGTCGACGCGGGGTGGCGCCGCACGCGATACCTCGCGGAGACGCTCCGCGTGGGGCTGCGCGACGTGAAGCGCGTCGTCGTGCACGACCAGGGCGAGGTCCAGTGCGGGATCGTGACGTTCACCGTCGGCGGGGTGTCCCCCTTCGACGTCCGCAGGCGACTCGCGAGGGACGGCGTGAAGGTGTGGACGTCGAACGTGAAGAACAACACGAAGCTGGAGCACGAGCGGGAGGAGGGGACGCCGGAGGTTGTCGTGCGCGCGAGCGTGCATTACTTCAACACCGAGGAGGAGATCGGGAGGCTGATCGCGTCCGCGGGCGGGGCGCGGTTGGGGAAGAACCCGGACATTGTCACGTCGACGCTGCGGTTCTTGTACTCGCTGTTTCTTCTTCTCGAGGCGTCGACGTCGTCGACGCGTAAGAAGAAGGATTGATGATAGGGATGAGGGGGTCTTGGGCGGTTTTATGATTATCTCAGTGGGCTGCGTGGATGATGTAAAAAGAATTTCTCTTACAACAACATGCGACGGACTACTGTTCTACATTTGATTTTTTTGGTTTCGCCGTCGCCGCCGTGTTGGATTCTTGTCACTCGTACAGAGTTACTCGTACAGCCGACACGCTCAGGGCGTCTCGTTGATCTTGGTACATTGTCACCACCCTCTCTCTCTCCTCTCTCTTTGTTTTTGCTCGATAGTTTTCGCAAAAAAATGTGTCGTCTTCTCGAGACGACGGTCGTCGCCGCGGGATCCATCACAAATCCATCTCCGGCTCGAAGCCTTCGAGGTAATCGTCCAGCAGCTTCTCGTACTCGACCATGAACCGCTTCTCCAGGCGTTCGGTGCCGTCCAGCTCCTGCCACGCGTTCCCGTCGCCCTTGCCGTTCATCGGCCGGTGCACGACGAGCCCGTCCTCGGCTCTCACGCTCGCCGCCGCCGCGGAAGCCGCCCGCGACGTCAGCTTCTCGAGGTCGGACATCCGGTTCGGCATCGGGCGCGACATCATCCCAGCGATGTCCGCGGGGCAGCACCCTTGCTTCGTCGCGCGCTTCAGAAGCGTCGTGCACACGCGCAGGACGCGCTCGCTGGAAGGCAACAACTCGATCCCGTGCTCGCGCAGGAGCTCCACGTCCGCGTCGACGTCGATCGCGGCGACGTACGCGCGCGTGTCTTCGCTAAACGGCACCTTGGCTTGCGGCCAAAACTCCCACTCGAAGCACACGTCCTCAAGCGTGTGCGGGAGCGAGTACCCGTGGTCTATCGGGACGAGCTTCATCGTGTTCGCTTCCTTCTGCACGAGAATATTCCCCGCGTTGCGGTCCGTGTTCGCGAGCCGGATGTCCAGCTGCGCGATCTTGTGTACCTCGTGCACCGGAAACAAGCCGGGGCCGAGCTCCTCCGCCTCGGCGTCCGCCCTGACGTACGCCTGGAGCGACCCGAGCTTCCCGCCGAGGTCCTTCCCGCTGGACGAGCGGCGCATCTCGCCGAGGTGCGCGAGCGACGTCGCGGGGACGCCCGCGAAGCCGCCGTGGTCGAGGACGTACGCGGCGACCTCGCGGCTCGCGCCTTCGCCGACGCGCGTGCCCTTGCGCAACCCCTCGCCGTTGGCCGACGTGTTGGCGTTGCCGCGCGGGTTGTTCTTCGCGCACGGCTCCTCGTCCGCGGGCTTGAACACCGCGCACGTCTCGCCGTCGCGGTCGCGCAGGAAGTACGCGCCGCCGGTGCCGCCGCTCGCGAGCTGCGGGCGTTTTCCCATGAGAAGCCCTTGGCGCGCCATGTCGAAGGACCGCGCGAGGTCGGGCGAGCCGACGTGCACCGGCGACTCGCCGAGAATCTCGCCCTCGTACGACCCGGACCCGCCGCTGTCCGACGTTCCAGCCATGCTGCCGTTGCTCGGTATCGAGACGGACATCGACGGCGTGCCGTTGGTCAGCCCCGTGGACATGTTCGACATCCACGACCCGGGATTCCCGGTGGAGGACATCCCGCTCTTCCACCCCGGGTTCGCGCTCGCGTTCCACGAGTGCCGCGCGCGCGTCGCCGGGTTGATCGGAATGGACCGCGCGGCGGTGAACGGCCTCAGTTCGAGCGTGGACCCGTCCGCGATGCCGTACATGTTCAGCGGGCCGTCCTTCAGCTCCTGGCCGCCGTAGAAGAGCTGCGAGTCCGTGGGCTGGTCCACGCTCAGGACCGCGAGCTTCGCGCGGAGGGACTCCGCGGTCTCGTTCGCGTTGAGCGTCACCTCGAGGTCCTTCGTCCCGCACATCTTCACGGTGATGTTGGCGTCCTTCTTGACGAAGAGATGCACGACCGCGTTGTGCGTGAGGCCTTCCTCGGACACCGTGTGCGAATCGTCGAGCGCCCTGCCCGCGTGCACGATGGACAAGTCGCTCGAGGACTCGGTCCCGGCGAGGAGTCTCAACCCGTCCGACTCGAGCGCGTCGGCGCCCGAGACGAGCGTCTTGAGATCCGCCACCGTCTGCTTCTCGTCCAACGGGAGCCAGTACTCGCGTTCGGTGATCTCCCCTGTGTCGGACACGTCCACCGCGGCTTTGATGCAGATGAACTGAAGGTCGCACAGGCGCATCATGAGGTTCCGATACTCCGCGCTGTTCTCGCACCCTGCGGCGGTGGTGGAGGACCGCGTCCCGGTCGGGGCATCCTCGCCGCCCTCGGCGGACAGCTCCTCGAGCTCGTTGATCTCGGGCAGCCTCTTCGCGTCCGGGAACAGGAGCTTCCGCGTCGTCCCCATGCCGCGCATCAGCGCCTCCCTCGCGCCGTTCAGGTTCATCCAGTCCGGCTTCAGCTTCAGCGTGAGCGACGTGACGACCTTGTTGCGTAAAACCTCGACGGGCGCGGCGCCGCCGGAGGCGAGCATGATGCGAATGTCCTCCGCCGGCGGCGTCTGCGATCGCCCCCCCGCGTGCGTCTGCGCTTGCGACGCCGCGTGCGACGGCGACGTCACGAGCTCTAAATTACCCGCGTACGAGCTCCAGTCAGGCGCGCGGCCGTACGTCCCGTGGTCCTCGTCGTCGCTCTCTTCTTCTTGAAGCGCCTCGAGCAGAGACTTGTGGAAGCCGTCCGTCGGCGCCGTCGTCGACAGGCGATGCAGCGACGGGTACGGATCCTTCGTCGGCGGCGGCGAACGCTTCCGACCCGCCTCCCGCGACGACGTCGGCGTGGACACCGCGGGGAGGTCTAACGGGATCCCAGGTGACACCGCGCGCGGTTCGATCACCGTCGCGAACATCTCGGCGAGTTCGCTCGGTCGATCTCTCGGTGGGGCGCGCGGGATCTCGATCGTGACTGGAACGCGTACTGTAGGCCTACGCGTACGTTCTCGTGACTGTCAGCGGTGTGTCGTGGACCGTCAGCGGTTCGGTTCCGTTGACGCGAATTCACGCTCGGCGGTCTCCTGAGCGACGATCGTGGAAAGTTCCGGGAGGGCGCGCGTCAGCGTCGCGGGTCGGGGTCGACGTGGGCGTGGGGCGCGGGAACGACCGGGGATGAAAACGACGCGACGCGCGCGCGGGGGGGGGGGCTCGAGGTGGACGCTCGGGCGATCGCGGCCGCGGCCGCGAGCGCGCGCGAGGCCGCGTCGGGAAAAGCGGTCGAGATTCCGCGCGAAGCTGACAGGGTGTCACTTACCGCGGGGGTGCCAGGAATGAGGCCGCGACGACAGCTACGACGCGCGTGTCCTACGCGCGCGCGATTCAACCAATGCGGTTTAACCTGCGTATTGAGGAGGAAAAGAACGCGTGATCAGAGAATCGCGATACGATCGACGACGGAGGACTTCCTCGCGGAAACCGGGGGGAGGGATGATGACGCGGCGAGAGATGCCCAGTTTGCGGGAAATTTCATTTCTCCCGAAACACCGAGCCGCTCGGCCGCGCCTCGACGCGCGCGCGCGACGGGCATCGCGCGAACCCGGGGGGGGTTACGCTGCAGATGGTCCAAAAGACGAGATCTGGGGCGAACCCGCGGGGATACGCGCAAAAGGCGCGCGCGTGGGGCGGTTTCCCGGCGCGAGAAAGAAGGCGAAAGAAGGGCACACGCACCTCTCCGAAAAAAAATGAACCCGCGGCTTCCTACCTCCGGAAACCCGCGCGCGTGGCGTCGTGCGTGACCCTCTCCCTCTTCGCAGCGCTCGAAACGAGTGCAGGGACAACAAAGGGCCGCCGCCCGGACGCACTTCGGCCCACCCGGCCGTGTGGGGTGCTACAAACTATGACGAGCGTGACGACGTCGGGAAGACTACGATGCGAAAAGTCGCGCGGTCTCGGCAGAACGTGAAATTCCGTTCTCGACACCCGTACGGAGTACAGTTTCACATTAAATGCTCATACGCGTGTGCCGGTTTTACGAGAGAGTACGGCACTATCCAGACTGGATAGCATACAGTTGCCGACCCCCTCTCCGTTTTACGCGCGAAAAAGTTCTCCCGGCAGCCCGGATATCTCATGCCGGAGTTCAACTGCGCTTTTGCCAAAAGAATCGCAAGCGCGCGAGACAGAGCCCCCCGCCCCGCGCGCGTCGCTCTTCGGCACCCGCGCCTCGCTCGCGCTCGATATCGAACGTCATCATGCTCGCGGCGGCGATCACCGCGCCCGCGGCCGCTGCAGCGACGCCCCGGGCGCCGGTCTCGCGCGCGAGATCTCGCGCGGGCGTCGAATTCCCCGCGACCGCCGCCAATCGTCGGAGTGCCCTTCGGCGCGCGCGGATCGCCCCTCCTCCCCGCGCGTCCACGGAGAAGGACGAGGTCAAAGACAGCGTCGAACGAGCCGCTGACTTGCTGGATAAGATTATCAACGAGACCGTCCAGGGGATCTTCATCGAGGAAGCCGTCGAGGAGGTGTCCGACGCGCAGGCGGCGTCGGCGGACGGCGGCGACGCGCCGAACGGAGGGACGAAAATGACCGAACGCCCGGGCGTGAACAAGGAGGTCGTCCTTAAGAACGTCGTCCTGAAGTACCTCCCCGAGCTCGACGGCTCGTTCCTCGCCGCGGTCGGGGCGTACGTCCAAGTCGCGGAGAGCTCCGGCGACTTCGCGCTGCTTTCGTTGCTCGCCGCAATACGAGAGGAAGTCCTCGCCGCCGTGTCCGGCGAGATGCGACCGGACGTTCAAGTCGTGCAGCTCGTCTCGAGGCTCAAGTCCCCGGAGGATCGACTCGAGGTTCTGAGAGCCGCACACAGGGGCGGCGGGAAAACCGCGGGGTACGACGTCCCGAACGCGCCGATCGAGAGCGTGGAGAACGCGGCGGCGAGGGTCGTGGACGAGCTGGAGATGAACGAAAACGTTCCGTCGTGGCAGCTCCTGTACCAGCTTCTTCTGACGCGCGAGACGACGCGGCAGCTGCACCCGAACGCGGACGAGCTCGGGGTGTACTCGAAAACGGTCACGTCCGGGTCGTTTTCACCGAGCGAGATCCCGCGCGCGGAGGCGAATCTCATCAAAGAGCTCAGCGTCATCAACGACGCGTTCAAACGACGCGCGCACCTGAGCGCGATCCTGGACGAGTGCCGCGGGCTCGACGAGGAGGCCGCGAGCAGCGCCGGCCGCGCGAACGGCGGCAAGGTGAAACTGAAGCGCACCGCGCGCGGGTTCTCCCCGCCTGGGCTCGTGGAACCGGGCGCGGGGGGCGGGGGCGAGGGCGGCGGCACGCTGAACGTGTTCGACATCCGAGACATCCGCCCGGGGCGACTCATCGACTCCGTATTGAACATGCGCGTGGCGCTGATGCGCGACGACGGGGACGAGCGCGTCATCGGCAGGCTCACGGAGCTGTACTTCGAGTGCTGCGACGTCGTCTTGGAGACGTGCGACAGGGAGAACGCGCAGTTGGAGGAGAGAGCGGCGAAGGAGATGGCGGACGCGGATGACAACCCGTCGACGCAGTCGCGGTGAGAAGTGCCACGCAACGCGTCCCATAGCGCTCGCACGTCGTGCTAATATAGTAATACATAGCAATACGCAATACGCGCCTATCATCCCCCTCCGTCTATAAGCGGAGATCATTTATTTACCCCCTCCGACGTGTTCCCCTAATAACGTGTGCGGCGACGCGTCCCCGTCTATCGTGCTGTACGGCGAACCGGTCTCCGGACACTCCACGAGCGGCGACAGGTGGTCGTCCTCGCCGCCGCCGCTGCCGTCCATGACGCTGTGCCGCCGAATCCTCCGTATCCCGTCGTCGCTCAGTTCCATGGTATCGTCACCATCGACGTGCAGACTCTCTAGCTCCTCCGAGAAGTTACTGAGGTGCCCTAAGCTGAGCCCCTCGCCGCCGCCGCCGCCGCCGCTGTGCGGGTTTATGCTCCGCACCCGCTGCAACCCCGGCGACTTCTTCGCAGCCTCGTTGTCGCTTTTCAGCGCCCTTTGAAGCTCGGACAGGCCTTCGTTCGATATCGTCCGAGAGAACTGCGATCGCGGCGGCGCGATCCTCGCGTGCTCCGTCGCTTTGTCCGGGGGTTTATCCCGAGATAAACACACGACGATCACGCTGACGTTATCCGCGGAGTCCCTTCGCAGAGCTTCATTACACAGCTCCCTCGCCGCGATCTCCGGGTCGTTGTGCCCTCGCAGCGCAATCCGCGTGAAGTCTATCGCGTTCTGCGACGAGAACACGTCCCACAGACCGTCGCACGCGAGGACGATGAACTCGTCTTGCGTCGTGAGCGTGCGCGTCTCCACCTCCGGGGTCACGATCAACGGCCCGGGCTTTCCGTCGGCGCCGCCTTTCAAGCCGTCGATGTGGAAGTCCCCGAACGCGCGCGCGACGCCGAGGTGCCCGTTGATGTAGCCGTCCTCGACGTATCCCCCCGCGGCTTCTATCCGCGCGCGCTCGACCGACGTCGACGGGCGCTGGTCCGCGGACAGGTCGATCGCTGTCCCGTGTCGCGATAAAACCGCGCGGCAGTCCCCGGCGTTCGCGACGAAGCATTCGCTCCCGCTGACGCACAGCGCGAGCGCGGTGCTGCCGCTGCACTCGTCCGCGTCCATCACGCTCTTGAATTCCGCGTCCGTGCGTGAAAACGCGTCTCTCTGTGGATGGGAGGGAATGTGGATCATGAGAATCGAGCGACGACGGGTAGAAACCGTCGGGAAAATCGTTCGGGGCGGGATTGCTTGGAGGAACCGCCGCAAACATCGCGAATTCCGTAATCCGCCGTCAGGGCTCGCACCATCGCGACGCTCGGGTCTTTCCTAAACCTCTCGTCCGCGGTGATGTTCTTCACGAGGTACTTCGACACGTACTCCGCCGCCGCGGACCCGCCGTGGCCGTCGCATATGACGTAAAACGCGAGCGGACCGCCGTCGTCGCCGCGACCGGATACGTCGACGTCCTCGACGCGCGCGATGGCGTCCTCCATCGAATTCCGCCGGCCCATCTCGCCGTGCTCGCCGCTTCGAAGCGCGGTCGGCGCGTGCGGCGGGAACGCCGCCTCCGATGACGACGGCTGATCCGGGGTCAGTCGCGCCTCCTCCATCGCGGTCTCTTATCGACGGTCCTCGCGTCGTCCCGGACAATTACAATTCTCTCGGAAGCAGTGCTGACGATGACCGCGACCCTGCTCGCGATGGGTGGATTCCCGCGGCCCTATCTCCGTCGCGCGAGACGCGAGAAGCGGCGGCACGCGCCGTGCGGACGCGGTCGGCGCGCGTTCCCGGTCTTCTAAGGAACGCGCGGTTCACGTCGGGGAGTTACCGCCTGGAGACCCGGGCGGACGCTCGCGCGCCACGCGGTTTTGGCGCGTTGCCTCGGGAATCATCGACGACCCTGCCTCTGTCTATCTGTGGAGACACGGGATGTGACTTGACCGCGATTCTGAGAAGGGCTGGCCGGTGTCGGCGGCGACGGGGACGGCCACGGCGTCGAGGATACTCTGCACGCCGACGAAAAACGCATGACTCAAACGCGTTACATATCTAATAGACCGCTACACGACGTAGAATCGGCGCGGTCGCGGGTGAAGACGCGGCGTGACGACGAGATATCCGCTGCGGTCGCGGGTGGAGCTTTCGTCGCGTCGTTCACGATGAAGTCGTCGGGACCCGCCCCGCTCGCGGCGCGGAGGCCGTCGCCCCTCGCGCCTTCGCTCACGCGTACTTGGCCTTCAGCGACTCGACGAGCTCGACGTAGTTCTTCATCGCTTCCTCCGAGGACACGCCCTTGCACTTGTCCCACGCGTCCCACTTCGCTTTCCCTTTCGGGTCGAACATCCCGGGGCGGGCTGCGGAGAGAAGCACGGAACAATATGATGAGAGGGTTGGGTGGATCGATCGAGGTGAGCGACATGGACGGGGATTGAGCGCCGCGCGCGCGATGCGATGATGACGATGAAAGCGTGCGCGTGCGCGCCACATGACGCGCGATCGAGCTCGAGACGGGCGGAACGACCGCGCGAGCGGCGTCGATCGGAGCGCGGATCGCGCGCGGACGGCCCCGGGGGCGGGGCGCGAACCGATGTTGCAGTCGCCGACGTTCGCTTGCTTGAACCAGCCGTACAGCTCGAGCTGCTCGTCGTTCGTGCACTTCGTGATCGCCTTGACCTCCTCCGCGGCCTTGTCGAACTCCTCCTTGCTCACCATGGTTACGTTGCGTTCGGGCGTGCGTCCGCGTGCGTCTGCGTGTGACCGCCCCGCGGCGCCGATCCCGGGGTGAAACGACCTTGAGCAGCTTGCCTCGTCACCCGCCAGCAACAGAAAAGACCAGCAAAAGACGCCAGCCCTCGTGTCGTGGCTTTCTTTCCTCGCGACGCGCGACCCCTCGTCGCGACGGACGACCTCGCGCGTAGCGATACCAAGGCGTCGACACGTCGTCGTCGCTCGCCAGACGATATCCGCGGCCCGCGCGCGTGGACGATACGCGTGGACGGCGACGCGGCGCGGCGCGGCGCGGGGACATCCCCAACGACGTTACTTTTCGCGTTGTTATTATCGCGATCGCCGACACTTTTCCGCGGAAGCGACGCGAGCGAAGAGCGTCGCCATGCGGCCTCCGAAGCGACGGACGCGGTACGACGCGAGTTACGCTCCGGCGAAGAAGAATTCTGGCGACCTGAAGCCGACGCGCGCGCAGCCGGGACGGCCGGGAAAGACGACGACGCCGCCCGCGCCCGCGCGCGATCGCGCCGCGAGACGCCATGACCCAGCGAAAACCGCGACCACGACGGTTCGCGCGCAGCCCGCGCGGGCGCGGGCGGTCGCGACAGCTCACGCGGAGAAACCGAAGCGCGGTAGGGGGAGGCCGCGAAAGACACCCCCGACGATCGCGCGCGGCAAGCCGTCGCCGTCGAAGCCCCCGCGCGGCGCGATTCCCGCGCCGCGGTCGCAGCAGAATCCTCGGACGGAGGCGGACGCGAGAAAGAAAAAGCCGACGACGACGGCCGGGCGAATGCTCAAGGCGCGGCGGAACGCCATCGCGAGAGCGAAAGAGCAGCGAGCCGCGGAGCGCGAGCGCGAGAAGCGCGCGCTCGCGTCGCTCGTCGGCCGCCGCGTCCGGGTGTACTGGCCCGAGGACGACGCGTTCTACCCCGGGACGGTGACCAAATACGACGCGCGCGGCGCCGGGAAACATCACGTCCGATACGACGACGGCGACGAGGAGGCGCTGGCGTTGCATCGCGAGCGTCTGCGATGGTGCAGCGTCGGGGACGACGCCGGGTGCGAGGGTGTGAAGTTGATCGCGAAGAAGCGGAAGGAAAAGGAAAAGGAAGACGCGGGGGAGGCGAGCGGGGACGCGGCAACGAAACCAGAGAAGCCGGCGCCGAAGAACCGGGCGAAGAAGCCGCCGCCGCGAGAGCTGGAGCCGGAGCCGGAGCCGGAGCCAGAGCCGGAGCCGGAGCTGCAGCCACAGCCCGATCCCGAGCCGCTTCCCGCGAAGAAAACGTCTAAAATTCCCGTGGTGAGCCCCCTGCGCGACGAGATCATCCGCGTCCTCAAAGGCTGCGACCCTGCCGGGATGAGCGCCGAGGACATCGCCGCCGCCGTCGCGCTCGCAGGAAACGTCACGATCGCCGCGAAAAAAAAAAGCCACGCCGTCTCCGGGTGCATCAACCGCAACTACACGACGGGCGTCTTCGTACGCGTAGCTCACGGCCGGTACGCGCTCGCGGAGGACGGCGCGGTCCCGATGCTCGTGGTCGAGCGCGATCCTCCGCCGCCGCCGCCGCCGCCGCCGGTTCGGGTGCTGTTGGTCGTCGTCTCCGGCGACGGCGACGACGACGACGCGCGCGTGTGCGTGTTGGCGATACCGACGCTCACGTCGCGCGTCTCCGAGAGCCGCGGCGAGCGTTTCGGCGCTAAAGCGCTGAAACCGCCGCTGCGTTCGTGGGGTACCACGCGCGTGGGGTGCCGGACGGTGAGCAGCTGCGCCGGGTCCGGCGTGTTCGCGTCTTTACAGCGACGGAGACACGTCGCGAGGCTCGACGCCGTCGTCCGTGAAATACGACGCGCGCGAAAGACGAGGAAGGCGGAAGCCGAACGCGCCGCGGCCGCGGCCGCGGCCGCTCCTGCCCCTGGCGCGACCGCAATCCCCCCCGTGGCGGTGTCGACGCGCACGCCGTCGGCTCCGGGTGATATCCGCAGCTTCTTCGGCGTCGGCGGGGACGCGTTCGAGTACGACTATCGACCCGACGAGGAGCCGCCGCCGGCGTCGGCGCCGCCAACGCCGCCGCCGCCGCCGTGGCGTCCGGCGCCGACCGCGATGGAACTCCAAAGCGCGTGGGCGACGATGTCCCCGTTCCCGCTCGACGGCGCGGTGCACGGCGCCGGGGCCGCGATCGAGGCGTGGGTGTGCTGCGACGCGCCCGAGTGCGGGAAATGGCGGCGCGTGCCTTCCCTCGTCGCTCGCGAGATCGGCGACGACGAACCGTGGTTCTGCCGCCTCTCCGCGGACGCGAAGCGCAACGCGTGTTCGTTCCCGCAAGAGCTCGAGAACGACGACATCGATCGCAGGATCGAAGCCGCGGCCGCGGCGGAGCGCGCGAAGAACGAAGCCGCCGCGGCCGCGGCCGCGAGGTACAACGCCAAGCGCGAGGTCAAGCGACGACGAGACCGCGAGTACCGCCTCCGGAAAAAGGCGGAAGCGGCGGCGATCGCCGCGGGGCTGCCGCCGCCGCCGCCGCCGACGCGACAGAAGCCTCCGAAGCCTTCGAGGCTTCCGAAGCCTCCGAAGACGTCAAGAACATCGCGGCGGTTCGAGAGTAGGATACACGACGCGACGATATGGGCCTCCGTCGCGAGGACCGCGGCGTTGATGCGGAAGAGGATGACGCTCGCCGCCGCCGCGGATCCGACGGACCGGGTCCCGGAGCTCACGTCGGGGATGCGCGCGTTGGACTTGTCCCCCGCGCCGCCCCCAGCGTGCGCCTCGCCGTCCACGTCCGCGAGCGACATGTCTGGTTCTCGTCGATCGCGTCGTTCGGGGTCGTGGAGGCCGCCGTGGCGCGCGATCGCGAGCGCCGCGCGAACGTCGTCGAGAATCACGGCGCCGGGGGAAGTCGCCGTGATTCTCGCCGCGATCGACGGCGACGGCGTCGACCCAGGGCGCGTCTGCGTGTTCCTCGCGACACGGGACGACCCGGACGACGTCCCGATCGCGCGGCTGTTCCGCGGCGAGACGTTCCTCACGCCGAACATGGCGGCGGCGTTGCCTTCCATCGACGGGTTCGCGTACTCTCGCGTGAGCCCGACGCCACCGCCGTTCGCGCCAAACTACGCGGCGTGGGACGCGGCGGCGGCGGCGGACGACGACGCGGAGACGGAGGAACGTCCACGTCTCCCCCCGACGCGGTGGGGCTCCGCGGGGCCGCGAATGAAGCGCGTCAGAGGCGATCGCGGGCGACGACGGCTGTTGGGTGTCGCCGCGCGCAACGCCGAGGCGGTCGAGCGCGCGGTGATCGCGAGCGAGATGGACCACGATCGCGCGTGGGCGGGGTGGTTCTCGATGCCGGAGCCGAGGCAGCCCCCGCCGCCTCCCGCGCCGAGGGCGATAACGTTCGAGGACGTGGCGTTCGTGGTGCCGCCGCTTTGGGCGCACCCGCACTGGGCGCTGGGAGGGATCGGCGACGTCGCGCCAAAGGCGAAGATGAGGAGGAAGATTCCGAGGGTGTGGCGCGGGAAGGACCTGGACATGATCGTCTACGGAAGAGACGAAAGGCTCGAGTGGGCGCGAAAGACGGGAATGTTCTTAGCGCGCGCGAGGACCGCGCTCGGCGACCGACGGCTGCACCGCGACGCGTGGGGTGGTAGCGTGCTCGACAGCGTGATCGGCGCGATGCTGACGCAGAACGTCAGCGACGTCTTGTCCTCGTCCGCGATCATGAACCTCGCGGCGAGGTTCCCCGGTCCGCGGATCGCCGAGTCGGTCGCCGTCGAGGAACCTCGGAACGACCCTCCGGAGACGGCGCGAACGCCGGAGCGCCCGCGCGTGGACGTCGATATCGATCGCCGCGAGGGGTCCCCACCCCTAGAGGTCCTGACGCCGCCAGAGCGCGATCGCGAGCCGCCGCCGCCGCGCGCGACGTCGCCGGCGCCGGCGCCGCCGCGGAACGAGGAGCCGTCTTCGCCGTTCGCGTCGCCGCCGGGGTCGCCGCCGCGCGAGGCGAACGACGCGAACGATCCCCCCGCCGCCGAGACGACGATGAAAACGCCGATAGAGGACGCCTTCGCGACGCCGCCAGAGTACCTCCCGCACGTCGGGTTCATCAGCGCCGCGGTGGGGGCGCAGTGGTACCTCGCGAGGCTCCGGGGGCTGCGCGCGAGCGACGCCGCAGCCGCCGCCATGGCCGCCGCGGCGGCGCCGTCGAACGTCGAGGACGAGATCCCGGAAGTAACGCCCATGGCACCTGCGTTTCACGTTCCCATCGCCGCCACCCCTGTTATCAACACCCAGAACGACGCGTCGACACCGCTCGCGGAGCCTCAGCCGCGAGCGAAGAAGAAGACGAAGACGCAGATCGTCCGAGAGGAACTCGCGGCGCTCGCGGCGGCGGCGCTCGAGACCCCGGACCCGAGCCCTCGTCCGCCCTCCACGCGCGACCTGATCGACTGGAACGCGGTCCTCAAAGCGCCGATCGAGGACGTCGTCGAGTGCATCCGATGCCGCGGGATGCACTTCATGCTCGCGAGGCGGATCAAGAACCTGCTGCGACGCATCGCGAGCGAGCGCGACGGCGCGTTGTCCCTCGAGTTTTTACGCGACGTTCCCACCGAGCTCGCGCGCGGGTACCTCCTCTCGCTCGAAGGCTACGGCGTGAAGACCGTGTCGTGCATCCTGCTCCTCGCGCTGTACCGCGCGGACTTCCCCGTTGACGTGAACGTCGGCCGCATCATGGCGCGCCTCGGGTGGGTGCCGCTCGAGACGGAGCAAGCGCTCGAAGAGCTCAGCGAGTACGCGCCGGAGCCCGCCGTGTACACGTTTTTACGCGAGCGGCTGAATTCGTTCGGGTTGCAGACGTTGTTCGAGCTCCACTACCACATGATCACGATGGGCAAGGTGTTCTGCGAGAAGCGCACGCCCAACTGCCGAGCGTGTCCGCTTCAGGACATGTGCGAGTACGCGAGCTGCGGCGGGAAGCGACAGGTGAACGCGACCGCGACGGGCGGTCCGGCCGCGAGCTCCGCGCCGGCGGCGGCAGCGCCGCCGCCGCCGCCGCCGCCCACCCCGGCGCCGCCGCCGTCGCGCGTCGAAGCCGCCGCCGCCGCGGAGATCATCGCCGATGTCGAGGACACCCAGGGGACGCGGACCGCAGAGTCGATCGAAGAAACCCTCGAGGCGGTCATCGACGCCGGCGCGGCCTGGGACGCCGCCGGCCGCCCCCCTGCCGGCGCCGCCGCGGCGTTGAGGCTCGACCCGGGCGCGAGCTGGACCGACGCGAGAGCCGCGCACGCGAAGTTGTCGCGCATCACGCACCCGGATAAGTGCGACGACCCGAGGGCGGCGCGCGCGTTCGCGATCATCACCGCGGCGAGGAACGTGTTCGCGCCCCCGCGCGCGAGGACGGACGACGACGACGTGTTGGGGGGATGGGAAGCGACCGCAGCGGCGGCGAGGGACGACGCGATCACGGTTGAAAACGACGAGGTCATCGTCGGCGGGGCGTCGCGAGGGGCCGACGGCGCCGCCGGCGGCGGCGGAACCGACGGCGTAGGCGAGATCGAGGACGTCGGAGGCAGCGTTGGGCCTACGAAAGGCTTCGCCGCCGCCGCCGCCGCCGCCGCCGCGTCGATCGCGTCGTCCCCGCTTCAAGTCCAAGTCCACAGGGCGCTGAACATCAACAGAATCCGCCACGAGCTCACCGCGTGGTCGCTGCCGGCGAGCATGATCCCGACCGGGCTCCGCGCGCGACTCAACTCCGTGGACGAGACGTGCTACCTCGGCGTCCGGAGCGAGCTGCCGTCCGCGGTCGCGGCCGCGTCTCGGGCGTCGACGCGCGCGGGCGTGGAGATCGTCCCCGTCGCCGTGCTCGTGCCGTGCCGCGCGGCGATGTACCGAAAATTTCCCCTCCACGGGACGTACTTTCAAACCAACGAGGTCTTCCTAGACAGCGAGACCGCGGTGCGGCCGGAGCTGTGGCCGATACACAAGCTCTCGCCGCTGCCGACGGTCTCCGTGTACTTGGGGACCTCGGTCGCGAGCATATGTCGCGGGATGTCGCGCGCGGAGGTCGCGATGTCGTTCGGGGATAAAGCCGTGTGCGTGCGGTCGTGGGACCGCGACACGGGGCACCCGCGGCCGCTGCCGCGGTGGGCGTGCCCGTTCTTCCCTCGGAATGGTGCGACCGCGCTTAGCGCGCCCGGGGAGGAGGAGTACGCCGTCGGCATTCGCGTCGGCGACGGCGGGAGAGGATCGATCGTTTTCGACGGAGGCGAGGGTAATGAGACGCCGCCGGCGGCGCGCGAGGCCCCGCCCGAGGAGGCGCCGACGCACCCGTCGTGGGTGGCCGCCGCCGCCGCGGCCGATCTCGCGCCTCCCGTGAACGTCGAGGACGACGACGAGGACGGCGGGGACGACGACGTGGACGGCACCGGACCGGTGAACATGGACGAGCAGTGGGATCGGTACCTCGAAGAGGACGAGTTCGAGGACGCCGACGGGGAGATTCTTCCGGACGCGTCGCCGCGGCCGTCGCCGCCGCCGCCGCCGCCGATGCGACCGTTCGCGGACGGCCCTCCCCCGGACTGGAACTCGAGGGTGCTCATGGAGTACGCCGCGCGTCGCCGCGCGGTCGCGGAAGCCGCCGCGGAGGCGTCGAAATTGGAAAAGAAGGCGTCGCGGAAGAGAGCGCGCGCGGGGGGGAACGGTCCCGCGGGCGGCGCGGGCGGCGCGGGCGGCGGCGGGTCGGCCGCGTCCGACGCGAGCGGCTCCGTCGACGCCGGGTCCGGGTCGTCGTCCGGGAGCTCGGCCGGGAGACGACGGAAGCGGAAGTGGGCGGACGTGCAGGTCGTGAGCGTGACTCGGTTCTTCTCGCTGGGGTCGCCTCCCGCGTAGAACGCCGCGTGATAAGATACAAGACAGTACAACGTAGAGACGGCGTGAAGTCGCCCGCGGCGACAGCCGATACCCGACTCGAACGAGCCAAAAAAAACAAGTTCATCGGTCAGTTGAAACTAGATGCGATCAAATATTGAAACCGATTGATGGGTGAAAAACTTTTATTTGAGCGCACGAAGATATCCCGCACTACAGTATTCCGTCCTCGTCATCGGCAAGATAACCTCCGACACGACGCGCGCCGCCGCCGTTCGAGCGCGCGCGCGGTGTCGAGGCGAGCACGCGCGGCAGCGATGGCGAGTATCGCGCTCGGCGGAGGGATCGCGAGCGCGGGAGCGCGGACGCGAGCGTGCGTCGCGCGCGGGGTATCGCGTCGACCGCGCGTCGTCCATCCTCGATGGGAGCTGAGGAAAAGGGTGACGTCGGCGCCGGCGACGCGCGCGACGGGGCCGAGCGCGAGGGCGGGACGGACGCGACGGACGCGACAGAGCGCAGATCGCGGACGATCGCGTCGCGACGCGGTCCCGAAGACGACGGAGACGACTCCGGCGACGACGACGTCGACGTCGGGGACGCCGCCGTCGATGGATCTCGTCGACGACGCGAAGCCGACGATTTCGACGTCGACGAACGAAAACGAAAAGAACGACGACCCGGACTCCACGCGAAACGCGGCCGCGGTCGCGGGCGTGCTCCCGCTCCTCGCATTCGGCGGCCTCGTCGCCGCGGGCGCGCACTACAAAGACGAGATAACGACGTTCCTGTACGCGTTCAGCGACGTCGTCGAGGGCTTCGGACCGGTGAAGGGGCCGATGGCGTTCATGGGCATCTACGTCGCGCTCGAGATCCTGGCGGTGCCGGCGATCCCGTTGACGATGTCCGCGGGGGCGATATTCGGCCCGGCGCAAGGCACCGCGATGGTGTCCGTGTCCGCGACTGCCGCGGCGACGATATCGTTCCTCATCGCGCGGTACGCGCTCCGCGAGAAGGTCACGGAGCTCGCGAGAAAGTACCCGAAGTTCGCCGCCGTCGACGACGCGATCGGCGAGGACTCGTTCAAGGTCGTCGCGTTGCTTCGGCTGTCCCCGCTGCTGCCGTTCGCGTTGTCCAACTACCTGTACGGCCTCACGAGCGTGAAGACGAAGCCGTACGTCCTCGCGTCGTGGCTCGGGATGCTCCCCGGGACGTTCGCGTACGTCAGCGCCGGCGCGGTGGGACGAACGCTCATCGAGGCGGGGGAGAGCGCGGCGAGCGGCGGCGGCGCGGGGGGAGAATGGACGCACGCCGCGCAGGTCCTGTGCGGGTTCGGGTTCGCGGTCCTGTCGGGGGGGTACGTCACGCGGTTAGCGACGGAGGCGTTGAAGGAGGTGGAGGACGAGATGGAGCGCGTGGAGAGGGAAGCCGCCAAGGGCGAGTGAACGTGGAGAGGGAAGCCGCCGAGGGCGAGTGAACGCGAGACTGACGAAATACACGACTCACGAACCGAACACGACCTTACTTACTGACTCATCACACTGTT
>Ga0209630_10001390_pt1 | contig 25909 bp, 24 predicted proteins | sample COG_01_FD_184745 | JGI IMG/M metagenome (GOLD analysis project Ga0209630, IMG submission 184745) | Pelagic Microbial community sample from North Sea - COGITO 998_met_01 (SPAdes) (version 2) | ecosystem: Environmental > Aquatic > Marine > Neritic zone/Coastal water | place: Helgoland, sampling... | reverse complement strand
CGTGTATTGTTGGCCTCAACCGGTCCAATGCTGGTTCTTGCTTTTGATGGTTTAATGTGGATTGTAAGTTCCGCCTCACGGCTGCACATCAAACGGAGTTTACTTGGTGGATTACTGCTGATTACTGCCTTATTTCCTTTTAGTAAAAACAAAGCTGGTTTTGAGATACCCGATGACTTTCAGTTACACCCTGCTCAGGTACTGGTTCAAAACGCTACGGACTGGTACAACACACACCATAAAGACAAGCCTAAGGTCTGTTTTGGAAATTACTATTTTGCCGAAACATTAGCCGTTGATATTGACGACCAAAACGACTGTCTGTTGATTGATGCGGTCACCAACAATCTTGTAACCGAAGGGATGATTGTGTTTTGGGATGATTATTTCTGCGTAACCGATAAAGGCGTTTCAGAAACTGCCTTTAAAGATGCGAAGTCCTACAAAAAACTAATGACGTTTGAAAACAGCCAGGGAAATAGAATAGTTGTCTTTCAAAAACTACCAACCCAAAATCTTGGCAAAAATTAGTGGTGCGACGATAGTAGCATCAGACTCAATGATGTATTTGGGTGTATCCACTTCAAGTTTCCCCCAAGTAATTTTCTCGTTAGGTACGGCTCCAGAATAGGAACCATAACTTGTCGTAGAATCAGATATTTGACAGAAGTAACTCCAGAATGGAACTTCAGCCCATTCCAAATCTTGGTACATCATAGGAACAACACATATTGGAAAGTCGCCCGCGATTCCTCCTCCTATCTGGAAAAAACCAACCCCTTTACCTGATGAATTAGCTCTATACCAATCCGTTAAATACATCATGTATTCAATACCTGATTTCACTGTTGACGTCTTTAACTGATCTTTGATACAATAACTCGTAAAAATATTGCCCATCGTACTGTCTTCCCATCCTGGAACAATTATGGGTAAGTTTTTTTCTGCTGCAGCCAGCATCCAACTATCCTTTGGATCAATTTCATAGTATTCCTCTAAATCTCCGCTGAGTAACATCTGATACATATATTCATGTGGTAAATACCGCTGTCCTGAATCTTCAGCTTGCTTCCACTGTTTGACTATTTTATCCTGCAATCTGCGAAACGCTTCCTCTTCTGGTATGCAGGTATCGGTAACCCGATTTAATCCTTGATCTAAAAGTTTTTGCTCGTCCTCGGCAGTTAAATCTCGATAGTTGGGTACACGTTTATAATGAGTGTGTGCCACTAAGTTCATTATATCTTCCTCAAGATTTGCGCCTGTACAAGAGATAATCGATACTTTGTCTTGACGAATCATCTCCGCCAAAATCTTACCCAACTCAGCCGTGCTCATGGCTCCAGCTAGCGTAATCATCATTTTACCACCTGAGTTGATGTGTTGTATGTAACCATCAGCCGCATCAACCAAGGTTGCTGCATTAAAATGAAGGAAATACTTTTCTATAAATTCTGAGACTTGGTTTTTCATAAATTCGTTCTAATAACCCAAAATTTTCAACATGCTTTTGTGACTTTGTTCTTTGGAGAAGATACGTGTAATTATTTCTCCATTGGCATTCTTATCGATTATGATATGCTTAGGCGCTGGCACCAAACAATGCTGAATCCCGCCAAAGCCCCCTAAAGATTCTTGATACGCCCCTGTATTAAAAAATCCAATGTATAGTGGATTGTCTTTATCAAATTCTGGTACATAAATCGCATTAACATGTTGTTCCGAATTATAATAATCATCGCTATCACATGTTAGACCGCCTAATAATATTCTTTCATATCGTTTGTCCCACTGGTTTATAGGTAGCATAACAAAACGTTGATTAATGGCCCAAGAATCAGGCAAAGTAGTCATAAAACTACCATCTATCATATTCCAGCGTTCCCTGTCATTTTGTTTCTTCTGATGAATGATATTATAGATTGTACCACCGCTCTCTCCCACCGTAAACGAACCAAATTCCGTAAATATGTTAGGCTCAGGTACGCCTGCTTCATTGCAAACCGTTTTTATCTGAGCAATTATTTCCTCCGTGATGTATTCATAATCAAAATCGAAATTCAATGATCGTTTAATCGGAAAACCCCCACCGATGTTAAGCGAATCTAATTCGGGGCACTCCTTTTTTAGCGTGCAATACACTTTTAAGCACTTTTGAAGCTCGTTCCAGTAATATGCATTGTCATCAATACCGGTGTTAATGAAGAAATGTAACATCTTTAGTTTAGCGTTTTCAACCGGCTTTACCTTTTTTAAATAAAAAGGCAAAATGTCTTTATATCCTATTCCAAGTCTGCTTGTATAAAATTCAAACTTGGGTTCTTCTTCTGAGGCAATTCGAATACCAACGTTAAATTCACCATTCACCAACCCAGTCAGTCGCGCCAATTCATCCTGATTATCCAGTACCGAGTGACAATTAACAAAACCGTCATTCATCAAATCAGCAATGCGGTTTACATACCCTTCTGTTTTGTAGCCGTTGCAAACAATGTGTTGCTTTTTTGATATTTTCCCTTCTGCATACAAAGCCTTAACTATCTCTAAATCAAACGCTGAGCTCGTTTCTACGTGAATGTCATTTTGCAAAGCCTCCTCCATAACAAACCTAAAATGTGAGCTCTTTGTGCAATAGCAGTAGTTGTATGTTCCTTGATAATCAACCTTAGCCATGGCTACAGCAAACCACTTTTTGGCGCGTTGAATGTTCTGAGATATTTTGGGTAGGTATGTGAATTTCAGGGGCGTTCCATATTGTTTTACGACATCCATCAACGGGATATCGTGAAATGTAAGCTGATGCTGTTCATCCAGTTGAAACTCCTCCTGCGGAAAATCGAATGTTTGTTCAACGAGGTCGATGTACTTATTTTTCATAAATCCAAGTGCGCTACTTTGCGTCTGTAAATCAAATGTAAGTCAGTTACATTAACAAAACATTTACGTTTAATTTTGTGTTATAGAATTTGAATGGATTTTAACGAAGCATTAACGGCATTTCAGGCCCAGAACTACCCATTAGCACTTGAACATTTGTCAAGCGACACTGCTGTATTATCAGAAGACGAAATACGCTTGAAGGCAGAAGTGTTACAAAAATTGAAGCGTTACGAAGACGCTATGAATGTTTGGAATGTAGCAATAGCTAATTTTGGTGAGCAAGCAGACTTTTATGCAGATCGTGGTGTTTGCAAATTCCATCTACGTTTTAAGTCGTCGATGGATGACCTAAACAAAGCCATTGAGTTAGACCCGGATAACGGTTATCGTTATGCGTGTAGAGCATACGTAAAAGACAAAATTGGTGATACGGAAGGAGCCATTGCGGATTACACCAAGGCCAACGAGCTTGATCCAGGCAATGATATTACCTTAAACAACTTAGGGCTTGCTGAAGAAAAACTGGGTCACACACAACGGGCTCGAGCGAATTTCAAACAAGCCGATAGCATAGCGGGTATTGCCCACATTACGGATAAATACTTTAAAGAAAAACCAGAACCCATTGTTCAGCAAAAGCCAACGTTACGCTCAGAATTAAGAAAAATGCTCAGCTCTCGATCTGAGTTTAAAGCCTTTTGGTCTGATGCGCTAAAAATCATGCGTCTCAAGAAATAAGCATCTTGTCAAACGAGTGGTTTTTAGTTAAACTTGCCACTCAAAAGATTCTTATGAAATACCCGCAGATAAACAACCAACTTTTTATAGATAACCGAAAACGTTTTGTTGCCCAAATGGAACCTGGCAGTATTGCCATTTTTCATAGCAACTATCAATATAGCTGGAATGGTGATGCCTTTCATAAGTTCAAACAGAATTCTGATTTATTCTATTTATCTGGTATCGACCAAGAAGATTCGGTTTTGGTACTATTTCCAGATTGCCCGATAAAAGAGTATCAAGAATGTCTTTTTCTTTTGGAGACGAATGAACATATCGCTGTATGGGAAGGATACAAATACACCCAAGAACACGCCACCGAAACTTCAGGAATTAAAAACGTATACTGGAATCAAGGGTATATGGACAAGTTGCGCAGTGTAATCAATATGGCCGACAATATTTATTTGCCGTTAAATGAGAACGACCGTGCTCCATATAAATCACCATACAAAAATTTAGATTTTGCCAATGAAATTCAGCAGATGTTTCCGTTGCACAATTACAAACGTGCAGGGAAAATTTTACAGCGCTTACGTTCTGTAAAACATCCTGTGGAAATAGACATGGTTCGCGAAGCTGTTGCCATTAGCAAAAAAGGTTGGGAGCGCATCATGCGTTCGACCAAGCCTGGTATTAACGAATATGACATCGAAGCCGAATTAATCCACGAATTTATCAGCAACCGCGGAAATGGCTTTTCGTTTGAACCGATTGTTGCCAGTGGGGCAAACGCATGCGTACTGCATTACATTGAAAACAAAGGAAAGGTAAACGACGGTGATCTAATTTTGGTTGACTGTGGTGTTGATTACGGCAACTTCGCGAGTGACATGACAAGATGTTTGCCTGCAAATGGCCGATTCAGTCAACGACAAAAAGACGTCTACAACGCAACGTTACGGGTTATGAAGGAAGCGCGTGATTTATTAAAGCCAGGCACTCTATTAATGGAATACCATGAGGTGGTTGGCACCATTATGGAAAAGGAATTGGTGGATCTAGGTTTGATTACTGTGGACGACATCAAAAACCAAGACCCATCGTGGCCAGCTTATAAAAAGTACTTTATGCATGGCACATCACACTTCTTAGGCATCGACGTGCACGACAGTGGAATGCGCCATGAACCAATGCAAGCAGGTAACCTGTTTACCTGTGAACCCGGTATTTATATTGCAGAAGAAGGTATTGGTGTAAGAATTGAAAACAACATCATTATTGAAGAAAATGGGTACACCGATCTAATGGACGAAATCAAAATGCCAATAGAGGTAGATGAGATTGAGGATATTATGAACGCATAATATCCATCCTAGAAATTCAACGTGTGGGCTTATACAAAAGCCTTTGCTAACTCTAACACGTTTGGCAATCCTTTAACATCAGCTCCACCGGCTTGCGCAAAAAACGGTTGGCCACCACCGCCACCTTTTACTTCTTTTGCCCATTCACGGATGAGTTGACCTGCATTCCAACCTTTATCTTTCACCAAGTTGTCTGATATCATAATCGAAATGCTTGGTTTGTCATTGATATTGGCTACCAATACGGCAAAAAGACTGTCTACCTCATTTCTTAGCTGGAATAAAATATCTTTAATTCCTGCTGCATTATCGGCTTCAACTTGCTCTATTAAGACATTAACTCCACCATTGGACGCTACCTTTTCGCGTAAAGATGTTTTGAGTTGGCCCAATTGAGCTTGCCACAATACTTCGAGTTTTTTGCCGTTCTCCTTATTTTCTTTGAGTATTGACTGTATTTGTTTCACCAAATCTTTTGGATTACCAAGCAGTGTTTCTACTTCTTTCAACACATCCAGTTTTTTAGCGAAATACGCTTCTGCTTCATCGCCTGTAATCGCTTCTACACGTCTTACACCGGCAGCAACACTCGATTCGTGCATAAACACAAACCTTCCAATTTCTGAGGTGTTTGCAACGTGGGTACCACCACACAACTCTTTGCTGAAATCGTCACCAAATGTGATTACACGTACAACATCGCCGTACTTTTCACCAAACAAAGCCGTCACGCCACTATTGATTGCGATATCGTAAGGCACTTTTCTTTTTTCGTCTAATGCAATTGACTCACCAATTTTGGTATTAACAATGTGTTCAATTTTGTGAAGCTCTTCGTCGGTTACTTTGGTGAAATGAGAAAAATCAAACCTCAATTTTTTAGGATCCACCAAACTTCCTTTTTGCGCCACGTGGTCGCCTAAAACCTCTTTTAACGCGGCATGTAATAGGTGTGTCGCACTGTGGTTTTTCTGCGTATTGTCTCGTTTGTCTAGATTTATATTTGCGTGAAATACTTGATCGGCATTACCAGGCAATTGGTCAACTATATGAACGATTAAATCGTTCTCCTTTTGCGTGTCAAGTACTTTAATTTTCTCTTGATTCTGAGAGCCAACTAAAACGCCCGTATCCCCCACTTGTCCGCCACTTTCGGCATAAAAAGGAGTAATATTAAATACAATTTGAAACTTCTCTTTACCTTTTACCGTGAGTGTTCTGTAGCGCGTAATTCGAACATTAGCATCTGTGTAATCGTAACCGACAAACTCTTCTCGCTCATCGTTAAGCAAAACCTGCCAATCTCCAGTTTCTTTAGCGGCATCTGCTTTCGATCTAGCTTTCTGTTCGGCAAGTGCCTTATTAAAGCCATCCATGTCTACTGTTAATCCTGTTTCTCCAGCAATGAGCTGTGTAAGGTCTATCGGAAAACCAAACGTATCATAAAGTTCAAAAACTTCTGCCCCATTGATAATACTTCCTTTCGCGTTTTCGACCGATTTATCCAGCCGATCCAAACCCGCAAATAATGTTCGTAAAAAGGATATTTCTTCCTGCTCAATCACCTTAGCAACAAAGTCTTTTTGCTCAGGTAGCTCGTCAAACACGCCTTCAAACTGAGCCGACAATTTGTCAATGATTTTATATAAAAAAGGCTCTTTAAAATCTAAGAAACTATATCCATATCGCACGGCACGGCGTAGAATTCTTCGAAGCACATACCCTGCGCCTGTATTGCTTGGCAACTGACCGTCGGCAATGCAAAAAGCCAAGGCCCGAACGTGATCAGCAATGACTCTGAAAGCGATGTCTGTTTGTTCGTTTTTTCCGAATGCCTTATCGCTTATAGACTCCAAATCTCGGATGGTATCCATAAACAAATCTGTTTCGTAATTTGAATGCTGCATATGAACCGCACGCAGTATGCGCTCAAGTCCCATCCCGGTATCCACGTGTTTTGCAGGTAACGATTCAAGAGATTTGTCCGCTTTACGGTTAAACTCCATAAATACCAGGTTCCACAACTCGATTACCTGAGGGTGATCTGCATTAACCAAGTCTTTTCCACTTAGCTTGTCAATCTCAGCTTGCGGTCGTAAATCCATGTGGATTTCTGAGCAAGAACCGCATGGACCAGTCTCTCCCATCTCCCAGAAATTATCTTGTTTGTCACACCTTAAAATTCGGTCTGAGTCAATGTATTTTTTCCAGATATTTTCTGATTCGATATCAGGACCAACACCGTCCGTTTCGTCGCCTTCAAAAACAGTAACATACAAACGATTTTTGTCTAATTTATACACTTCTGTCAGCAGCTCCCAAGCCCAACCAATTGTTTCTTCTTTAAAGTAGTCTCCGAAGCTCCAATTACCCAACATTTCGAACATGGTATGGTGATAGGTATCAACCCCAACCTCCTCTAAATCATTATGTTTACCCGAAACGCGGAGACATTTTTGTGTATCCACTACACGAACATCTTTAGCCTTTTTGTTACCTAAAAAGTAATCCTTAAACTGATTCATTCCAGCATTCGTGAACATGAGCGTAGGGTCGTTTTTAACGACAATAGGTGCCGATGGAACTACCTTATGCCCCTTGTTCTCGAAGAAGCTTAAAAATGCATTACGTACCTCTTTAGATGTCATTTATCGAATAATTTACTTGTTAACTATTTGCTTGAAAATCTAGTCCTTTTTTTATCTATATTCGCGGAGCGAAATTAGGGGACAAAAATACGAACCCTAATCATAAAACATGGCAAAAAATCGATATAAATACAACCCCGAAACCCTTAATTACGAGACAGTTAAGACTCCGTTATGGATTCATGGCTTAAAAGTATTTGGGTTTTTGTGTGCTGTCGCGATTTTTTCAACCTTGGTAATTTCTGCTTCCTATTCTTTTTTCGATTCACCAACCGAGCGAAAACTTCGTAAAGAATTGGTAGACAGAGACATGAAAATCGGCGAATTAGAAAACCGATTAGGAGATTTGAACGAGGCGGTTGTTGCCCTAGAGCAAAAAGACGGAGAAATTTATAGAGAGATATTTGACGCTCCTATGCCGGATGCATTGAAAAATGCTGGTATTGGAGGTGAAAGAAGCTATAGCTCGCTTGACGACGCAACCTACGGAAAGTCTATCAACAAGTTAAACCATAAAATTGACCTGTTATCAGCGAAGGTTCGTGTTCAAGAATCCTCTTATAGCCAACTCATGAAAATGGCTAAAGAAAAATCGAAGCAACTTGCCTCTGTGCCGGCCATTATGCCGATTCCTAATAAAGATTTAAAAAGAATGGCTTCTGGTTACGGTTACCGTATCGATCCATTTTACAAAACGCGTAAGTTTCACGCTGGAATGGACTTCACTGCGCCTACAGGAACAGAAGTCCACGTAACAGGTGATGGTGTTATTGAATCAATTGAAATTAAACGTTGGGGCTACGGTCGCAATATTGTTGTTAACCATGGTTTTGGATACAAAACTAGATATGCTCACTTAAGCAAATTCAAAGTGAAGCGTGGTCAAAAAGTTACACGTGGTCAAGTTATCGGATTGGTTGGCAGCACTGGTAAATCTACGGCGCCTCACCTGCATTATGAGGTTTCACTGAATGGCGCGAAGCAGAATCCCGCCAACTATTATTATAATGACTTGTCAGACGAGCAATATGAGGAGATGATTGAACTATCTAGTCATCCTAATCAGTCGTTCGACTAATGTCTGTCAATCCCCTACCCGACAAAATTTATTACTCTATCGCTGAATTATCAGCGCACTTTGGTGTGGCAAACTCGCTACTGCGTTATTGGGAAAAAGAGTTTCCGAAAATCAACCCAAAGCGAAACGCTAAAGGCACTCGTTTTTATTCCAAACAAGACGTAGATCAAATCAGATTGGTCTATCATTTGGTCAAGGAAAAGGGCCATACCTTAGAAGGCGCACGTAAAGAAATAAAAACGAGAAAAAAGCAGGTAGCTAACAGAATTGCAGTCAAGGATTCTTTACTTCAAATTAAAACCCAATTAGAAGCGCTTCGAGATCAACTGTAAACCTGAACTAACTTCGGGCTTACATGAAATCAAACCAACTAACTTCTTTGAAGATTGGCCTAGCCATCATTATTTTTCATCTACATGGACCTTGCCATAGCCAACCAACAACGCCCTTAGGCGCAGAGTCACACGCACTCTCCAGCATCAGACTTGGCGCACAAAACACTTGGGCAGCATACAATAATCCTTGCGACATGCATGCAGACACCATACTGCGAATCGGACTGTCGACACAACGACCTTATGGCATTTCCGATCTAAAAAGTGCTACGCTATGTGCGATATTTAATGGCAAACAAGCCGCATTTGGAGGATACTATAACTACCTTGGATATTCAGTCTCCAACAACACTTTAGCTGGCTTTTCTGCCTCGAAAAATTTAAGCAAAATGCTCTCTCTTGGCATTGGTATTGGTCTTATATCCCACCATGTCCGAGCTGAACAGCGTACACGTCAAATTTCTATTTCGTTAAGCGGAAAACACGAGATTCAACACAACAAGACGCTATACTTTTTAATTGAAAACGGATTGCCAAGTAGCACTGCCGTTTCAACGTTCGTAAATTCATATGCGGGTATTTCTTTCCAACTCAACGCGAAACTCACTTGGCTTAACCAACTTCATGTAAGTCCAGAAACCAGAGCTGGTTTGCAATCAGGTATTCGCTACAAGCTGAAACAGCATTTTGTATTACTGATCGGAATCAACACACTGCCCGCTTCTATTTCTTTTGGATGCATACTGACTCTTTCTAAGATCAATATCAACCTGGCATTTCGTAGCCATCAAGTGTTAGGCTTCACACCAGCAATATCCAGCGAATGGTTAAAAGTATAGCGCTCATCTTACTTATCGTAATCAGCTCTAAGGCTTACAGCCAGGACTTCTCCATCGAAGATGAGGAATCAGCTGGTGCTAACACCTTATTTGCTGAAACGATAGAACACTTCAAACAACATCCTGTGAATTTGAATGTACTTGAAACTTCTGAGCTCGTTGAACTTGCTATCGTTTCACAAGAAGTAATTGATAAAATAAAAGCACATCGCGCCGCGTTTGGAGACTTTATTCACGTTTTGGAGTTGCAGCAATGCGATTTGACGTTGGCTGAAATCAAGCACCTTTTGCCCTATGTTTTTGTTCCTCTGCAAACGCAAAGTATCTCTGTGAACAAACACATCATCGTGATGACGGCATTACACCAAAAGCAAAAAAACAATAAGAATACCAGCGCAACTAGATACAGCGGTGGTGCATCCACAACAATTTTACGCTATCGAGGTCAGTTCAAAAACAACGTCAACGTAAGTTTTACTGGAGAAAAAGATCGAGGTGAAGCGTATTTTGAATCAAACCCTTATACCGCATTCGATTTTAATAGCGGGTCCATTCAATTTAACAACATAAAAGGCAACACCTCAATGATTCTTGGAGATTACACCTGCGATTTTGGCCAAGGACTTACACTTGGGAGCGGTATGCGAATCGGTAAGTCTTCGCGCACTGTTCAAACGAACAAATCAAGTTTTGGGTTAAAACCGTATCGGTCCGTTACTGAGTTTGGATTCAATCGAGGGGTCGCATTGTCAATGGTCAAGAATCAATCTCGCTACCATTTCTGGCTTCATCGTAAAGGCGCAGATGCAACGTATCAAATGGTTGATGGTGAAAGGGAATTTCGAAACTTGAGTAAGACGGGGTTACACCGAACCGAAACAGAAATTAAAAACAAAAACAGCATCATGTCCTGTCAAATTGGATTTAACTATACCGTCAATGTTAAACGAATGCATATGGAATACACGGGTGTCTTCACAAAATACAATGGACGTTTTACCGCACCCGCACGTGTTTATCAACGTTTTAAACATTCAGGTCAATCGTATGGCAAACATGGTATTTCGTATAGATATGCACTCGCCAACGGCTACCTGTTTGGTGAAACGACTATATGCTCAAATCGCAAGATGGGGAACCTGCACGGACTCGTCGTTGGACTTGACAAACAATTAAGCATGACAACACTTTTTCGCTGTATCCAGCCTGGTTTTTTATCCATCGGTAGTGCTTCGTTTACGGAAGCGAGTGACGTTAATAACGAGAGCGGATTATACATTGGATTACAGTTCAAACCATTCCCACAAACAACCTTATCTATCTATGCCGACTACTACTGGTTTCCGTGGCTCAAAAGCGCCACGTTGGCATCAACCCTAGGCACGGATTACTTTATGCGAGGCGAAACAAGAATATCAAAAACACTTTCTTGGCACATTCAAATAAAGTATGAAAAACAGGATAAACATGTACCAACTGGTCTTCAGATGAAAAGTACAGGCGTTTTAGGGTTGCTCAAAATAAGGGTTCACCTGAGTCATACATTGTCAAAAAAAATCAAACTACAAACTAGATTCGCCAGGAATACGACCAGATTACATGGTAACAACGCATATGGTTCAGTATTATACCAAGATATTCAATTCGAACCTGCGAATTGGCCTATCAATTGTTATTTCAGAATAGCATCAGCCCATATAGAGGATTACGCCGTTCGGATCTATACCTACGAGAACGATTTGGCTTATCGTTTTAGCTTACCGTCCTTCACCAACAATCAGGTCAGGTCATACCTGTTGTTGCGATGGACTGCAACTAAGCAGATTGACTTTTGGGTTAAATATATACGGACGCATAAAAATATACGAAATCATTTTGGAAGTCATGGGGATTCTGTTTCTTCGCCCGACGTATCCAACATCCATTTTCAATTAAGAGTTAAATTATGAGTGCTCCAATTTTAAGTGTAAACATTAACAAGTTTGCGACTATTCGTAATGCACGTGGTGGCAACAATCCGAACCTTATACAAGTTGCCAAAGACTGCGAATCGTTTGGTGCTCAAGGCATCACCGTGCATCCTCGACCAGATGAGCGGCATATTCGATACGCCGATACTTTAGCACTACCTGATGTCATAAATACAGAATACAATATTGAAGGAAATCCAACGCAAGCCTTTATCGACTTGGTGTTACAAGCCAAGCCAACCCAGGTCACATTGGTGCCTGATAGCCCCGAAACACTAACTTCTGATGCTGGATGGGACTGTATACATCAGGCAGCATATCTCCAAAAAACAATCTCAATTTTTAAAAAAGCAGGAATACGAACGGCCATCTTCATCGATCCCGTTGTTGACCAAATTAAGGCAGCAAAGCAAACCGGAACAGATCGTATAGAGCTATACACGGAAGCCTATGCTAGTGGATATGCAAATGACAAAAATGCTGCTATTGCCCCGTATAGATTGGCTGCCGAAGAAGCGGGTAAACAAGAAATTGGGTTAAATGCAGGTCACGACTTGGATTTAGAAAATCTGAAGTTTTTCAAACAATCGTTACCAAATCTGTTGGAAGTGAGTATCGGTCACGCATTGGTGTGCGATGCCCTATATCTTGGGCTACACAATACAATTGTAGCTTACTTAAATCAATTGAAATAATTATCTGTTGCGCAACTGCTGAACGACGTCATTGAGGGTTTCGATTACCTCGTCCAAAAGACTTGGAATCAATTCCACATTCGTTCTGTTTTTCCCCCATTGTTCAAGATCTCTAATCTTTTGTTTCAATGAAGTTATACCCATCATATCAATTGAAGGCTTCACCTTATGTGCGGCAGCACCTAAGTCTTCCAAATCATCTTCAGACAAAGCCGTTATCATTCGATCAACAGATTCCGGTGCCATCTGGATGAACATGTCAACCATTTTATTGACAAAGGCCGTATCGCCTGAAGCAAGTGCCTCAAGTTGATGTAAGCTATATAAATTCTCTTCCATTTCAAAGTAGTTTTTGTGTGCATTAGTAGTTATGTTTAATTATTGGTAAGCGATACTGTCTCTTCCTGTAACATTCTGTATATCGTTGACTTTCCGATATTCAGTTTTTTCGCAACTGTGACAACATCTTGATTGTATTTATCCAAGTAGTATTTTACAATTCTATTGGTATACTCTCTAAGAGGCATTTCTGCTTGAAGTAAGGTATCAATAGAACCTGACGAGTTAAACGTTATGTGTTCATCGTCTATTGTGTTCGAATCCGTCATAACACATGACAATTCAACAACTGCCTTTAGTTCACGAATGTTTCCAGGCCAAGGATATTTCAACAACTTGTTTTGTGCCGAAGGAGAAACGGTTAGTTTACCCATCTCATTCTCTTTACAATACTCATCGATAAAATGTTTAGCTAGCAGTAAAATATCATTCCCTCTTTCTCTTAAAGCTGGCAGACTAATAGGCAAACCAAGCAATCTGTAGTATAAATCTTCTCTAAAGTTTCCTTTACGTACTTCTTCTGCCAAATCTTTATGCGTTGCAACAAGGATTCGAGAGTTCAATTTGATTACGCCAGTACCACCTACACGGGTTAGCTCCTTTTCTTGTAATACCCTTAACAGTTTAGATTGCATGTTAATATCCATCTCACCAATCTCATCTAAAAAGATTGTGCCGCCCGTTGCTTCTTCGAATTTTCCAATTCGGCGAGCAATGGCTCCTGTAAATGCACCTTTCTCATGACCAAACATTTCACTTTCCATCAATTCTGATGGTATTGCGGTGATGTTGACAGCCACAAACGGCTTTTTAGCTCTGGCACTGTTATAATGTATCGCCTTGGCAACAACTTCTTTACCCGTTCCAGTTTCACCCGTAATAGACACGGTTATATTACTTCCGATGGCTTTTTGGATAAGACTAAAAATACGCTTCATTGGCGAACTGTTGCCAATAATGCTCTTGCTGAAGTCGTATTTCTGAACAATTTGGGTTTTAAGTTGAGAGATCTCCTCTTTCAGTTCTTCCTTCTCCCGTATATTTTTGATAACATTCCAGATGCGGTCTTTCGTCTCATCATCTTTTATGATGTAGTCGTAGGCTCCGTCCTTTAGAAGTGATATGGCTGTGCCTATATCTTCTTGACCAGAAATAATTACGACAGGTGTTTCAGGACTATATTCCTTAATACGCTTTAAAACTTCTTCACCCGAGATATCAGGTAATGAATAATCAAGCGTTACAAGAGATGGTTGTTCATCAAGACATTTTAGAAAGTCTTTTCCATTTGTGAATTTCTTTACCGTAACATCTGGATTAAGCGAAAGATGGTATTCGATTACCTCGCCATACCATACGTCATCTTCTACAATAAAGATTTTAAATTCGTCGGCCATAATAGTAGCATGTTGTTTATCAGTTACAAAAATAAGAGCAAATTCCCAATTATGGAAATTTTCTACAAAATATTTTTTGTTTCATTTTTATAGAGCCGCTTTTACAGGCAAAAAAGTCCTCCGAAAGCCTTGATTATTAGTGGCTTTCTATCAAGAGCAAAATCCTTCGGTTTTTTTTACAATTAGGTTCGGTTTTTAACCCCAGTAACCATACTTTTGCCGCAAATTTATAGGCATATAAAAATAATGGCAAACACAGGTAAAATTGCTCAAATCATTGGGCCAGTTGTCGATGTAAGTTTTGAAGGTGAAGGCTCTAGACCACCACAAATTCTTAACGCACTACATGTAACATTAGAAAATGGAGGAAAACTAATCCTTGAAACACAACAACATCTTGGTGAAAACCGTGTTCGGACTATCGCGATGGAAGCGACAGAAGGACTGGTAAGAGGTATGGAAGTTGTTGATACCAACGCTCCAATTAAAATGCCAATCGGTGAAGCGATTAAAGGCCGACTATTTAATGTAGTTGGAGAGGCGATTGACGGAATTGAAGAAGTTGATAACACTGGCGGTAGAGCTATTCACGCTGAAGCCCCTTTATATGAAAACCTATCTACATCATCTGAAACGTTGTTTACAGGTATCAAGGTAATTGATTTGCTTGAGCCTTATGCAAAAGGTGGTAAAATTGGTTTGTTCGGTGGAGCCGGTGTTGGTAAAACTGTATTGATTCAAGAGCTTATTAACAATATCGCAAAAGCATACGATGGTTTATCTGTATTTGCTGGTGTTGGAGAAAGAACTCGTGAGGGTAATGACTTGATGCGTGAAATGATCGAATCAGGTATTATCAACTACGGTGACGATTTCAAGAAGTCCATGGAAGAAGGTGGATGGGACTTGAAAAAAATTGATAAAGAAAAATTAAAAGAATCTAAAGCAACATTTATTTTCGGTCAGATGAATGAGCCTCCAGGAGCAAGAGCTCGTGTGGCTTTATCTGGTTTGAGTATTGCTGAATACTACCGTGATGGTGATGAAAACTCAGGTGGTAGAGACATTCTTTTCTTCGTTGACAATATTTTTAGATTCACGCAAGCGGGATCTGAGGTATCTGCCTTGTTAGGTCGTATGCCTTCTGCGGTGGGTTACCAACCTACACTAGCATCTGAAATGGGTGTGATGCAGGAACGTATTACATCAACAAATAGAGGATCTATTACATCGGTTCAAGCGGTTTATGTCCCTGCCGATGATTTAACTGATCCTGCACCAGCGACAACATTTGCTCACTTAGATGCAACGACGGTATTGTCTCGTCAGATTGCTTCTTTGGGTATTTACCCAGCTGTGGATCCATTGGATTCTACCTCACGTATTTTGACTCCAGAAATTTTAGGAGACGCTCACTACGACACTGCTCAGCGTGTTAAGCAACTTCTACAACGTTATAAGGAACTACAAGATATCATCGCGATTCTTGGTATGGATGAATTATCTGAAGAAGACAAATTGGCTGTACACCGCGCAAGACGTGTTCAAAGATTCTTATCTCAGCCTTTCCACGTTGCAGAACAGTTTACAGGCCTTAAAGGTGTGTTGGTTGATATCAACGATACAATTAAAGGTTTCAACATGATTATGGACGGTGAATTAGACAAATATCCTGAAGCAGCGTTCAACCTAAAAGGTGGCATCGAAGAGGCTATCGAAGCAGGAGAAAAAATGTTAAAAGAAGTTAACTAATTAGCATGTATTTAGAACTCATAACAGCAGACCAAACCTTATATGAAGGTGAAGTCATTTCAGTGAAGTTTCCTGGCTCAAAAGGTAAGTTTGAAACGTTAAACAATCACGCGGCTATTATTTCTAGTTTGGATGAAGGAACGCTTAGTGTTAAAACAGCTGAAGGCGTAAAAGATTTCGAAGTTAAAGGTGGCATTGTGGAAGTACTGAATAATAAAATTATCGTACTCGCATAAATCTACTTTCAGAATATTATAAAAAAAACCCGATGTATTTACATCGGGTTTTTTTGTGTTAAGCTTATCCAATTATTTCTGGACAATCACTTTACGAATCTCGTTATGCCATCTTGATTGGATAGATACGAAGTATATTCCGTTTGGAAGCTCTGTTGCATCTATGGCAACGAAGCCGTGGCTTGTAACTTGAGATGCGGCAACCTCTTGACCTGCCAGGTTAGTGATTCTAACTTGCTCTCCGTTGGCCCCATTCACCTGAATATTAACCTCGTTTCTAGCCGGGTTTGGATAGACAACAACAGTACGTTGCTCAAAAATATTGACAAGTCTTATTTCTGAATACTCAAACTGACCGTCAAAATCAACCTGTTTTACTCGATAATAAATTACCCCATTTGGTACATTAAGATCTACATGGTTGTAATGGTTTACCTCAGATGAGTTACCCGCACCGTTAATGTGTTTACTAACGCTTTCAAAAACTTCTCCATCCAATGAACGTTCAACCACAAAATAGTTATTGTTTTCTTCAGAAGCAGTCGACCAGTTTAAGTCAACATCGTTGGCACCAACCACCTTTGCTTCAAAATCCAACCACGTCACAGGCACTGGACCGTTAAAAGCGATGAACACCGTTGTGGTAAAATTTTCTAATCATGCGACTATAATTAAAAGTATGCACAAGGCACACTTTGACTACAGCCTATGGTTTGCAAGTAACTTACCAAAGAATATTATACACCTAAGTATTTGATTTTAAGTGTTTTGGGAATATTTATTTAGTGAACACCTTTGGGATTATTCCCAACAAGTAAACGGTGATTCCAGAATTGGGACAGTTTTTAGTACTTTCGGAACCAACTCTGCATTTTCATTTGGATGACTCCAAAAAGTGCTTCCTTGACAATTCCTTTGCTCATTTTCGACGTCCCTTTTGTGCGGTCCGTGAATATGATTGGAACCTCCGAAATAGCGAATCCATGCTTAATTGCGGTGAATTTCATTTCAATTTGAAAAGCGTATCCGCGGAAACGAATTTTATCCAGATTTATCGATTTTAACACCTCCGAACTATAACAGACAAAACCTGCTGTGGTGTCCATTATTTTCATCCGAGTGATGAATCGAACGTACATAGAGGCAAAATAAGACAATAACACCCGTCCCATTGGCCAATTTACGACATTCACTAAGTGGTCAACGTAGCGAGAGCCTACCGCGACGTCGGCCTTCCCATTTTGACACGCGTCCCATAATCTTTTAAGATCTTTGGGATTATGTGAAAAATCACAATCCATTTCAAAGATATAATCATAACCCTTTGCTAAACACCATTTAAACCCATGAATGTAAGCCGTACCGAGTCCATTCTTTTCTTCTCGTGATTCAATAAACACGTTGCTAAACTCGTTTTGTAGAGACTGAACACATTGCGCTGTGCCGTCTGGAGAGTTGTCGTCTACAACCAAAACATCTACATCGAAGTCCAAGCCCATAACGGTCCGAATCATGTCTTCGACATTCTCAATTTCGTTGTAGGTTGGTATGATGACGATGTTTTTCATAATCGCGGTAATAATAAATAAAAAAGAGCAACTACATGTAGTTGCTCTTTATAACGTTTTTGTTATCCGATTAGTTGCTTGATTTTTTGTGATCAGCTAAAAATTTAGCTAACCCAATGTCTGTTAATGGGTGGTTTAACAATCCCAAAATTGAGCTTAATGGACATGTGCACACATCGGCTCCAGCTTCAGCGGCTTTTACAATGTGCAATGGGTTACGAATAGAAGCAGCAAGAATTTCAGTTGAAAACCCTTGAATTGCGTAAATATTGCTAATCTGCTCGATTAACTCCATCCCATCCCAACTGATATCATCAACTCGGCCGATAAACGGAGACAAGTATGTAGCACCTGCTTTTGCCGCCATGATTGCCTGACCTGCAGAAAACACCAAAGTACAGTTTGTTTTAATTCCATTGTCGGCAAAATACCTTATCGCCTTAATTCCTTCTTTAATCATTGGAACCTTAACCACAATTTTATCGTCAATTTGAGCAAGATTTTCACCTTCTCTTACCATGCCTTCGAAATCCGTAGAAATTACCTCAGCACTTACATCACCTTCTACCAGGTCACAAATGGCTTTGTAATGCGCCAACACATTATCAACTCCAGAAATCCCCTCCTTTGCCATCAAGCTTGGATTTGTGGTTACTCCATCCAGGATTCCTAAATCTTGGGCTTCTTCAATTTGTTTTAGGTTAGCGGTATCTACAAAAAATTTCATTTGATATGTTTTAGACTGCAAAGCAACATAATTTTTCTATTGGATGAATAAAAAGTACAGAAAAATACCCTCCATTTTTCCACGAAAAAAATGGCATAAAAAAAGGCTGACATCGCACCGCTACAACCTCCTTACCCTTGCTGCATTCCTGCCCTGGGGGAGTTCGGAGGGAGCTGGTCGTGTCAGCCGGCGCAAAAGTAACACTCTTACCGCTTTTGATTCAAAAATTTTGATAAATTTATTTATAATCTCAAATCGGTTACTCCGCTGGAATCCTATATTTGACATATGAATTCGGAGCAATTAGAATTTAACAAAAACGAAGACAAGTATCGTCAGTTACTCACCAAACTAAACAGCCAAATAGCGGCCATTGCTAAGGGTGGAGGAGACAAATCTGCGGCGAAGCAAAAAAGCAAGGGCAAAATGCTTGCCCGCGAGCGAATCAATTTCTTAAAAGATAATGATGCTTCGTTTTTGGAAATAGGCGCACACGCTGGATATGACATGTACGAAGAACATGGCGGTTGTCCTGCTGGAGGCGTCGTAGGCGGAATAACTAAAGTGAAAGGTCGTCAATGTATCATTGTTGCAAACGATGCGACAGTTAAAGCCGGTGCATGGTTCCCGATCACAGGTAAAAAGAATTTGCGTTTTCAAGAAATCGCAATGGAAAACCACTTACCCATCATATACTTAGTTGACAGCGCTGGCGTATATCTACCCATGCAAGATGAGATATTCCCAGACAAAGAGCACTTCGGGCGAATATTCCGAAACAACGCTGTAATGAGTAGTAAAGGCATTATTCAAATTGCCGCTGTAATGGGTAGTTGCGTGGCAGGAGGTGCTTACCTTCCTATCATGTCTGACGAAGCGCTTATCGTAGATAAAACAGGTTCAATCTTCTTAGCGGGCTCTTACCTTGTTAAAGCGGCTATCGGTGAAGATATTGACAATGAAACGTTAGGAGGCTCTGTGTCGCAGACAGAAATATCAGGCATTATAGACGATCGATTCCCTAATGACAAGGCTTGCTTGGAGCGGATCCAATTCTTAATGGATAAAATAGGGAGTTTCGAAAAAGCTGGTTTTAACCACAGTACAGAAAAATTTGAAACGCCAAATCAAAAAGACTTATACGGAATTCTTCCTGCAGAAAGATCTAAACCCTACGAGTCAGTAACATTGGTTGAGCAACTACTCGACAATGGAGATTTTAAACAATATAAAAAAGACTTCGGCAAAACGATTCTTTGTGGATTTGGCAGAATAAACGGCTGGGCAGTTGGCGTCGTTGCAAACAACCGTCAAATAGTAAAAAACAAAAAGGGTGAGATGCAGTTTGGAGGTGTCATCTATAGTGATTCTGCCGATAAAGCTGCCAGGTTTATAATGAACTGTAACCAAAAGAAAATTCCATTGGTGTTTTTACAAGACGTTACAGGCTTTATGGTGGGTTCAAGGTCAGAACATGGAGGCATCATCAAAGATGGCGCGAAAATGGTTAACGCTATGAGCAACAGCACTGTACCGAAATTTACTGTTGTTGTAGGTAACAGTTATGGCGCAGGTAACTATGCTATGTGCGGTAAAGCTTATGACCCAAGACTAATTGTTGCTTGGCCCACAGCGAAGATTGCCGTTATGGGTGGAGAGCAAGCTGCCAAGGTTCTGCTTCAAATTGAGAAGGCTTCACTAAAAAAAGCCGGGAAAGAAATTGATGAAGCAGATGAAAAAGCGCTTCTCAATAAAATAATTGACCGCTACAACACTCAGACAACACCTGAATATGCTGCTGCACGTATATGGGTTGATGCCATTATTGACCCAATTGATACACGAGATTGGATTTCGTCTGGGATTGAAATGGCAAACAATAACCCAATTGAAAAATTTAACGTAGGCGTTTTACAAACCTAGTATCCAGTAATGGTCCCAGGATTTAACTGTCCTCCGGTCTGAAAATTGTACGAAAATCCTACGGTAAAACTCGGACTGTAACGGGTTGTACTTGGATAGTCGCTTGGATTAATCTTTGTATATTTCTCCATATCGAACTTTTCTTCAAGTAGAAGTTCCTTCTCTATTGATTCATAAGGGCTAATATTCATAATGAATATCAACGACACATTTCCGAGGTTTCGGCCGTAACCAATGCCCCCGGCCATTTTTTGATTGAACAAACCAATCTTAAACTCTTCTCTATTGGTTACATCGCCTAATGGTACATTGAAAATCAAGCTGTGCTTTTCTTTAATCTTATATGCCATAAAACCACTAAGAATGAAACTCAAACCATTTTCGTTACCATACTCCCCTATCGTGCTGTCGTTTTTAACATAATACTTTGGTGGACTGCTGGTAAAATAATTAAACCCAAATCCTATACCGAAGAACACCCCGTTCTTGTATTTTTTCAACTCATTATCGAGTTCCATATTCTCGGTTTGTAAAGACTGGATTTCTTTGTTCAGATCAACTGTATCCCTCTGTAAAAGCTCGATTTGACGGTTTAATTCCAATTGCTGCATTTTCAACTCGAGCACTTGAATACTTGACTGCTGGTGCAGTTGTTCCGATTGAGGTACTGTATCGGTTTGCAATGGTGTTTGTCCGCTCACAGAAGCGCTAATGCCAACAAACAACAAACATAACAACTGTCTAAACATTTCAATTTCAAATCAATAGGGTACTACTAATAGCGTGAAATCGAATGTAATTATTGTGTCATCGTAAAATAATGACATAAAAAAACCCAGTCCATAAGGACTGGGTTTAGCATATTAAAAAATTTTGCTTACGCTTCCAAAGCAGCTGCTCCACCAACAATTTCTAAGATCTCTCCAGTAATTGCTGCTTGACGTGCTTGGTTGTATTTCAATTTCAACTTTTCGATTAGCTCACCAGCATTTTCAGTCGCTTTGTCCATAGACACCATACGTGCACCGTGTTCAGAAGCTAATGAATCAAGACACGCTTTAAACAATTGTGTTTTGACAGCTCTAGGAACTAAGTCATACAATATCTCGGCCTTACCTGGCTCGAATATGTAATCAGTTGCTTTTGCGTTTGTACCTTCTGATTCGAATTTCTCCATCTCAACAGGTAACATTTTTTCAACTTTTACGATTTGTGTCGCTGCGTTTTTGAACTGATTGTAAATCACACGAACTTCATCAAAATCGCCGCTTTTGAATCTATTGATGATTCCTTCAGCTACTTCAAAAGTGCTTTCTGCAGTGATCGTCGTTAAATGCGCCATGCTATCCGTATTCAAACTATAGTCGCCTCTTTTAAAAGGGTCGTAAGCTTTTTTACCGATGAACATGAGTTCAAAGTCTACTCCATTAGCATCGTAATGCTCAGCGATTAACTTATTGGTTGCTTTTATTACGTTCGAATTAAAAGCACCACACAATCCTCTATCAGAAGAAACAACCACAACTAAAGCTTTTTTAGGCTCCCGATACTGGAAGTAGCTTTTTAGGTTGTCGTCGTCTTTAGCACTATCTCCAAGATTCATCAAGATTTCATTCAACTTTTCAGCATACGGTCTCATTTTAGTGATAGCCGTTTGTGCTTTACGCAGTTTGGTTGCCGAAACCAATTTCATGGCTTTGGTAATTTGCTGCGTCGATTGAGTTGACGATATTCTATTTCTGACCTCTTTTAAGTTAGGCATAATACGATCGTTTTAAATTATTCAGCGTAGTTTTTAGCAACTTCAGCACCAATTGTTTCTAGTGCTCCAGTAATCTCATCACTAAGTTTACCAGCATTTAGTTGACTTAACGTATCAGGACTTTTCTTTTGCAGTGTCTCTAGGTATTCGCTTTCAAAAGCTCTTACCTTCTTCACTGGTACGTCCTTCAACAAACCTTTAGTTCCAAGATAAATAATCGCTACTTGTTGACCAGCAGACAATGGTGAATATTGTCCTTGCTTTAACACTTCCACGTTTCTAGATCCTTTGTCAAGTACCGCTTTTGTTGCAGCATCTAAGTCAGAACCAAATTTAGCAAACGCTTCAAGCTCACGATATTGTGCTTGATCAAGTTTCAATGTACCTGAAGTTTTCTTCATTGATTTAATCTGAGCAGAACCCCCAACACGCGATACCGAGATACCTACGTTAATTGCTGGACGCACACCAGAGTTAAACAAATCACTTTCTAGGAAAATCTGACCATCTGTAATCGAAATTACGTTGGTTGGAATATACGCTGATACATCACCCGCTTGTGTTTCAATAATAGGAAGCGCCGTTAACGATCCACCACCTTTTACTAATGGCTTTAGGTTTTCAGGTAAATCATTCATTTGAGATGCAATCTCATCTGAACTGTTCACTTTCGCCGCTCTTTCAAGTAATCTTGAGTGCAAGTAGAATACATCACCAGGATATGCCTCACGACCCGGAGGACGTTTAAGAAGCAAAGATACCTCACGGTATGCAACCGCCTGCTTTGACAAATCGTCATATATAATTAACGCTGGACGTCCTGTATCTCTAAAGAACTCACCAATCGCAGCACCCGCCATTGGCGCGTAGAATTGCATTGGTGCAGGATCCGCAGCACTTGCTGAAACAACAGTTGTGTAAGCCATTGCTCCTTTTTCTTCAAGCGCTTTTACTACTTGTTTTACGGTTGAAGACTTCTGTCCACACGCTACGTAAATACAGTAAACTGGCTCTCCTTTGTCGTAAAATTCTTTTTGGTTGATAATGGTATCAATAGCCACTGCTGTTTTACCAGTTTGTCTATCACCAATAATCAACTCACGTTGTCCTCTTCCAATAGGAATCATCGCATCAATCGCTTTAATTCCAGTTTGAAGTGGTTCTGTTACAGGCTCTCTATAGATAACACCTGGCGCTTTACGCTCTAATGGCATCTCATATACTTCACCCGCGATATCACCTTTACCATCAAGTGGCTTACCAAGTGTATCAACAACACGACCCAACATACCTTCTCCCACATTAATGGAAGCAATTCGGTTTGTTCGTTTTACCGTGTCACCTTCTTTAATTTCTGATGATGAACCAAGTAGTACCGCTCCAACGTTGTCTTCTTCAAGGTTCAATACAATTGCATTGATACCATTGTCAAATTCAATTAACTCTCCAGATCTAACGTTTGTTAAACCATGGATACGGGCAATACCGTCACCAACTTGTAATACTGTGCCAATTTCTTCTAATTGTGCAGCAGTTTGAACATTTGATAATTGTTCTTTAATGATCGATGAAACTTCATCTGGTCTGATCTGAGCCATAACCTATTAATTATAAATTAATTGCTTTCTAATTTCTTTTAATTCTTTCGCGATGCTTAAGTCAAGTAGCTTATCATCAAATTGAATTACCATGCCACCAATGACAGATGCATCAACGGTATTGTCAATTTGAAGTTCGTCTTCTTTTACCAAGCTTTTTAAATATCGCTTAACATCCTCTAATGACTTCTCGTCAAGTGCAATTGCCGATTTAACCGACACCTTTATTACACCTTTGTTTTGGTCATACATCTGGATGTACACTTTCGCTATGTTAGCAAGTTCCGATTCTCTCTTGCGACTTACCACTAGCGATACAAAGCTTTTTGTTAATGCCGAAGCACCTTCAAAAACCTTGTCTAACACTTGGGCTTTGTCTTGACCAGAAACAACAGGATTGGATAGTAAGTCGCGTAAGTCCTTACTTTCCGAAGCCAACCCGCTAAAGGCCAACATTTCGTCGTACACCGCGCTGTCAACTGACTGCGTTTGTGCCAACTCAATGAGGGATTTTGCGTATCGTGTTGCTACTCTACTAGACATATTAAGATAATTGAGATTGTTTCAAGTGTTCTTCAACAATTTCAGCTTGCTTGTCTTTGTTAGACAGTTCTGACCGAAGTACCTTTTCTGCGATATCGATAGATAAAGCGGCAACCTGAGTCTTAATATCAGACATGGCTTTAGCCTTTTCTTTTTCGATCTCTTCTCGAGCGCTATTGATAATTCTTTCGCCCTCAGATGCAGCTGTTTTCTTCGCATCAGCAATAATGCTTTCTTTAGTTTCACGTGCTTCTTTGAGCATTTTTTCGCGCTCAACACGTGCTTCAGCCAACAATTTCTCGTTGTCTGATTTTAGCTGACCCATTTGTGCCTTTGCTTCTTCTGCCGACTTCAATGACTTGTCAATAAAATCATTTCTTTCTTGCAAGGTGTTTAAAATTGGCTTCCAAGCCAATTTCTTTAACAACACCAACACAATAATGAAGGCAATAGAGGTCCAAATAATAAGACCCAAAGGAGCTGCTAATAAATTTAGAAGAATCATAAATGCTTAATTTTAATTCGTTGAAAACAAGAAAAAAACCTGGAGCCGACTATCGGCCCCAGTATAATATTTTTCTAGTTTAACCTAAATAATAACAAGTAAGCAAACGATAACGGCGAAAAGCGCAACACCTTCAATAAGGGCAGCAGCCAAAATCATGTTTGCTCTAATGTCTCCCAACACTTCTGGTTGACGCGCAATAGATTCAAGAGCTGATCCTCCGATTCTACCGATACCGATACCTGCACCAACTGCTGCGATACCAGCTCCTACGCCTGCCCAACCTGGAGCGGCTGAAGCCACTTCTTGTAATAAAACTGTAAGTAATTCCATTTTGAAATAAAAATTTGTATTGTATTAAATAAAAATTTGCTTGTTAATGATGTCCGTCTTCAACCGCTGAACCAAAGTACAATGCCGACAATAATGTAAATACGTAAGCTTGCAAGAAGGCAACTAACAGTTCAATAAAGAACATAAATACCATAAAAATCAATGACCCTGCACCAACACCATAACCAGCAACTGCACTTGTTTGACCGAAAATAAAGATCAACGCTGTAAAGGCTAATATGATAATGTGTCCAGCAGTGATGTTCGCCGTTAAACGTACCATCAAGACCAAAGGTTTAATAAAAATTTGTAATGCTTCAATTGGCACCAAAATCAACTTAATGGCAAACGGCACTCCTTCTGGAGCAAAAATGTGCTTCCAATAATGCTTGTTTCCATTGATGTTGGTAATAACAAAGACAAAAAATGCGAGTACTAACGTTACACTCATTGACCCCATTACGTTATAACCACCTAAGAAACTCATAAGTCCCAATAGGTTTGCAATCCAGATAAAGAAGAATACAGACAACAAGAACGGTGTAAACTTAGCAGCCTTTTCTCTACTCCCAACTGAAGGAATAATGATTTGCTCATGAGCAAATTCAACTAAAGGCTCTATCAACGCTTGCAATCCTTTTGGCGCTTGCGTATGACCTCTTTTCTTGTATGCTTTTCCTACTGCTATGAAAAT
>Ga0209630_10001389_pt1 | contig 25910 bp, 23 predicted proteins | sample COG_01_FD_184745 | JGI IMG/M metagenome (GOLD analysis project Ga0209630, IMG submission 184745) | Pelagic Microbial community sample from North Sea - COGITO 998_met_01 (SPAdes) (version 2) | ecosystem: Environmental > Aquatic > Marine > Neritic zone/Coastal water | place: Helgoland, sampling... | reverse complement strand
CATATGTCTTCAACGTCGTCAATCAGCATGATGTCTTCGATAACGTCGTCGGTAATGTCGCACGTAAATGGGAATTGGCTACCGTTAACCGTCGCGCTGTATTTTCTTAGATGTGCCTCACTATTCGGGATATATTGTCTATCCAGCTCGACAGTCTTTATACATTGTTCGAGCTCTTTGATATTCGTAATCAGGCGCTGCATATCGGCGCTCACGCGCCCATCCGTCATTTTTTTCTCCTTATTCTCGTCCTCCTTCGTGCCGTCCTCATACAACTTTTGCATAACGTTAATTTTGCTTTTAATGTTATTGTTATAGCTAATAACGCCCAGAATGTTCTGTATGATTTGTTCGGGTATGCGCGCCTCCTGTAAACAGAACCGCGCTATTTTATTTACATCGTCGGCGAGAAATATCGTCGGACCGTTTGTTAGCGTGTGCGCATCGCTCGTTACCATATGAATCGTTGAACGATGATACAATTTCTGCCGAAGCGATGAAATAAGTCCGTCCCACTTATCCGGGTTGATATTTCCAAGCAATTTCAAATAATATAATTTGATGCTCACCATCGTGATATCATTCACCTCGTGGAAATTATGCGATATTGAAAACTGGTGCGACGCAAACGCCTCCAATTCATTCGCCTTTTGTATGAAGACAATCGCCTCTTCGAAATCGAGGTAGCGCAAGAGGGTTTTGTATTTATTACAGTGATTGACAATCGATTGAACCTCCTCATACTTCGTGCTCATAAAATGAGGCATCTCAATATAACCCGCCTTATTAATGATCGGGATGCTTTTATTACAGTCGTGGCTAACTATCGTATGTATTTTCGCGTCCGAAAATCTCGACTTGAAATCGCCAATCGTTTCCTGCATATCTTCGTATTGTGGGAGTGTCGCAGATGACAACACCACATTTTCGATAAGGTTGTCCGTCCAGTTTTTATGAATAATTTCGTGAAAATCGTGCTCCTCGTAATCCATAGTAATTGTTGGCTCGTCCCAATAGAGAATGATGTCCTCTTTGCGATTGAACGCAAGCATATAATACATAGCCGGTAAATAGGACTTGATATCCGTAATCATTATTTCAACCTTGTTACCAACCGTATTATCCACCTTTCCGATACCGCCGCTTCTCCAGTTTGTGGTATAATCTTTGGCTGCGTAATAGTGTAGCCGAATATCCTCCGCGTCGCTGCAGCCAAACGCAAACGCCACTTTCTTTCCGGACGAAATGGCAGCCTTGGCCAGCGACAAACCAACGTGGCGAGCAGCACATACGAATATCACGCGCGAGTGCTCGGAAAGTCCCAGCGGAGACATCGTCTTTCCGGTGCCGGTTGGCGCAATATATTGAACCAGCTTTGGACTCTTATCTTTACAGTATGTGAATAGCTGCTTTTGGTGTTCATATAATTTATCATCGGAATAATCAAAGAGATAGGAATTGTTCTCTATAATTTCGGTTCCTCGAGATATAATAGAGTCATAGAGACACTCAGAACTAAATATTCCGATAACCTTCATCGCGTTCTCTTTCAGAACACGGTTGAAAGACTCAAAATTAAACTGCATCATTTTACCCAAGGTATAGTAATAAAATACCCACTTGTCATTTTTCTTGCTGTAATATTTACATAGTTTGTCAATAATATGGACCACCACAAATTCCACTATGGTTTTTTTATGCTGCGACAGCTGTTTATCTGTGTTGCTGAAACGGATTGCGTCGGCTTTTTTAATGGGTATGTTAGTAAGTTTAATAGATATAAACTCACTATTTTGCTTTACTTTATCCGACAATGTATTCAGAACATTATTCATATCACTCTGTATGTATTTACAGTAAACATAACTATCTAATGATTCGGTGGACGTAATCTTCAGGAACGACATGAGTGATGTGCTTTTATTAATAGTGATATTGACATCGTTAAAACCACGAATAATAAGATTACTTATATATTTCTCATTTACGGATACGGGAATTTCGATACTGTTCCATTCGGTTTTGGTTAGTTTACACTGATTAAAATCCATTTGTAACATTAATATTTGGTATATTATTAATTCAATTTTAAAATTGATTTAATTATAAAGAAGAATTATACAACATATCAAAATGACTCAGCACATCTATTCAATCGAGGGCAATATTGGTTCGGGAAAATCGACCATCATTAAAGAACTAAAACATCGCTTCTTTAGAAACAAAAATGTTCACTTCCTTCTAGAGCCGGTAACCGAGTGGGAGACGATATGCGACGAGAACGGCGACACTATTATTGAAAAATACTACGAGAATCAGGAAAAATATGCGTTCTCATTTCAGATGATGGCCTACATAACGCGACTTTCCCAGCTACAAAAGGCAATCAAAAAAGGATACAAGTATATTGTTACGGAGCGCAGTCTGTTAACCGACAAGATGGTCTTTGCCAAGATGTTGTATGATGAGGATAAGATTGACACCATTAATTACGAGATATACAATCGGTGGTTTAATGAATTTATTGGTGATATTCCCGAGATTAACTACATATATATCAGAACCACTCCGGAAATTGCCCAGCAACGCGTAATCAAACGGGGGCGTGCGGGAGAGAACATCCCCATCGAATACCTTACGAAATGTCACGATTATCACGAAGCGTGGTTGAGCGATGATAAGAGCGGAACAACGGTTGTCCTTGACGGGTGTGGAGATAATACCAATAAAGCGCAGACCGATAATTTGATTGAAACGATTGCGTTACGTATAAATATTGAGTCGGTTGATAACTTTGTTATGATGTTTGATGGGGGGAGTCGCGGGAATCCCGGACCTTCGGGGTGCGGCTATGTCATTTACAACAGCGCATATAGGATTGTATGCGAAGGTTCAGAGTCGCTTGGCACACAGACCAACAATTATGCCGAATACATGGGTCTCATATTAGGTCTTAAAAAATCGTGCGAGCTTGACATCAAAAATTTAATAATTAAAGGGGACTCGCTTCTTGTAATCAACCAACTTAATGGAACTTTTTCGGTAAAGTCTGATAATTTAAAACCACTTTACAATGAGGCAAAAAAATCGTTGCTTAATTTTGAAAACGTCCAATATATCCATGTCAAACGGAACAATAATGCCGCCGCCGACGAGCTTGCCAATCGCGCAATGGACGAGGCGGAAGATTAATACACCATGTAGATAATTGTCGAAACTCACTCTATCATTTTAACATTTATTTTTTTTGTCCCCTTATATTGGAGGAGATTTAGTTCTCTTTTTGAAGTTGGAAATATATCATCACCATAAATATCCTGAAGGAGCAACCACTCAAATAGTCCACCAAGATATATAGAAATGTTATCAAAACCAAGGTCGGTGAGCTGTTTATATTTGGAGAATACACTGTTATCCGTGGAATTCTCTCCATACAATATAATATTGTCTCCTAATTTACCAGCAGTTATTGCTCGATTGACTACCGACACTTCGTCACTAGCAGAGAGTGTTTTATCTATAAGACAATCCTGTTTGTTTATGGTAAGCGTATTTACTATGATATAATCATTTCGAATTGCTTCCTGAACATCCTCAAAATTAATTTTATTAATAGATAAAGAGTTCCCCATTAATAAAAACGAATTGTAATTTTTATATTGTATTCACATTAATCAATCAAATTTAATAGTTACGGATACATTTTCCTGTTTAATTGTCTTGGATGCGGATATCGAGAGTTCCTCTCGTTTTTTTCGCGTCTTACTATTGTTGAGTACCAATTTGCGCTTCGAAGTGCTATTTCTATTGTTCATGTCTTTTTCAATATCGGCGTAGTTATTCTTTATATACGAGATAATTTCATTTTCAAGCGCCCACTTGAAGAAGTTGAGCTGCCCAATCGTGGTCTGAATCAGCGTATCATTTTTGTATGGTATAGTTATTCTATCCCACCTACAAAATGGATCAAAACGTTTCTTTGAATACGCTTTTAATTTTAATTTATAATCATTATAAACTTTGAACCGTCCACCCTCCTCTAAATTATATACCGTGAACTTCTGCTTTGCATAGTTAGTTACAAACCAATCAACTATTCGCAGAGAGATTGGCGACTCTCCATTAATGATATTCAACATCACCTCAAGATTATCATCAATGTCATAAAACTGTAATAAATTGTTAAGAAGTAAACTGTTTTGAGTTGTATATGATGTCATCTAATATTTAGTTGTCTATCATTTTAAATACTAATACTTAATTAATATTATTTGAGATATATTATTTGAGATATATTATTTGAGATATATATCGTTTTTCGTGTTTCGCTTCGATTTCCGCTTCGTCTTCCGCTTCGGCTTCCGCCTTGTCTTCCGCCTCGCTTTCCGCCCTACCTTCCGCTTCGTCTTTCCGCGCCCCTGTTTCAGCTTTGTTAATTTACTTTCTAACCGTTTAGACATTTCATCATTGTATTTCTCGGAATCATCGTGGGGTTTCGCATATTTTGCCATTTTAATAATTAGATTCTGCTTTTTCGAACCGGACAATTTTGATATTTCATATGCCTCTCCATAATCAATAACTTTAATACTACCGTCATTCTGAATAATTATATTACCTCCGTTTATATCGGTGTTTTTGATTCCATTATCTATTAACATCTCTGCGACTTCTAAAACCTTATTGTAAATTTTTTCATTTGTTGATGTGTTTTTTAAAAGCGTCCCATCAATTAACTCCATTATCATATGTATATCCCTATCTTCAACATAATATCCGTATATTTTAGCTCCAATTCCTATTTCTACGGCAATATGGGACATTTTAAACTCTGTCCACGGATTTTCCTCGTGAATTGCGTCATCTGGAGCATCAAATAAATACATTATCTTCAATAATTTATCTTGATGATTTAATACCTTATACACACCATACCCGATGATGAAATTTCTTTCCCGCGCATATAATCATTCGGATTTAATAATGGTATGTTATCTGGAGGAAGAGGATATTTTAACGAAGCCATTACAACAAAGGAACATATTTTTTTATTCGTTATTCGAATTTTTAGGCATAAGAAACTGTTCTTGTTTGTCGATGATATCTATATAATTATCCTTTTTGAAAAATGGGTTGTCGCATACCTGCTTAACCATCTCCCTCTCGCTCATCTTATTATTAGCGTGTTCGCGCTTATTAATGGTGGTGTCATATACAGTTTCTGTGATAACTTTATTTTCGTCGGTTGTCTTGTTTTCGGGATTGTCCTCCTTTTTTGAACGTTCATATTTGCTTCCGTCACTCCATGTAATTTCGTCCATTTAAATAGACCGACAATATTATATTTAATATTAAATGTATAAATAATATTAAATATTTCGATAGATTTAATAGTAATGAAAATTATGCGGTCCTTTTATATATCGTGTGATACATTTGGTGGATTTAAACGAGAAATAGACATTAATCTATGTAACAGCACCCAAGATATAATTGACAGAATGCTATGTTTGCTAGAACAATCTCTCCGTCGCGATGACCTGTATCAGCTTATACTTAAATTACAAACAACGAAACATCTCTATCACATACACGATTTTCAGTTTGGAACAATATTATTAACCGAGCAAGAATATTATATATGCAATCACGGGTGTTCTAGTTAGACTCTCGTAACGTTCAATTGCTTTGTAAAAATAAAATCACTAGAACTCTTCACTCTGCGCTGTAAATTACATTTTAAACAACATATTACAGTATTTGAATTAGAGTGACATATGTCATTGTCAATGCGGTCGAGCGTCCACTGCTCATCATCACGAACCTTAGTAAAAAGCACCTTTACTTGATTGCGACAATAATAACATTTAAGTTTACAAGCGACTAATTTCTCGAGAACATTATCAATATTCACCAATTTTTTATCATCATATATCTTCTTTTTAACGTCCTGCGATTTGTAGCCGTTTATTTTCCGTGTTATCTCGCCCTTAAGATGTGGTGTATTCTCATCTACAATATTCATAAAATATTTATTGACGAGCGATAGTTGATCGGATATAAGCGGTTCCACGTAAGTAGCCACGTTCCTAAACTCATTATCTTTATTACCATTAATAAGGTTAATATTGTGTTTCCCTGTTATAGATATCTTTTTCATAGGTATATAATCCGTCTATTTTTTTTAAGTAAATATTAGCATATTAAAAAAGTAGTTAAACTCATTTTACTATTATAATAAAATGAATAAAGATGAAACGTGTCAAGAGCTTAAAGATATAAGGTATAAAACTATGTTTATTACCGGAAATAAACAGAATAATACTAGCGTAACAGACACAAGCGAGGTCGACATCGGGCTTATGTTGGACAAGGAGTTGAAACAGAATAAGGCCGAGCCATGGAGCAAACTTAATAAGACCGCGAAAATAAATAAAATCAAAAATTATACGTCCGACTATAGCAATGTAAACGACATCACCGATGGAGAAAAGAAAGAGTTAGAAAATTATCTTATTACCGCAATGGACCGAAAACGTCTCACAAGCATAAAGGACGTTACGTATGACAAGGACCTGGGAATTATTAAGACCATTCCATCGCTTACATTTAATCCGGCTACGCGTAAATTTACACTAAAACGTAACGACAAGCGTACGTCTACGATTAAACACTTGACTCCCGATAGTAAGAAAAAGAAAGATGCCTCCAAGGATAAAAAACCGCGTCGAAAGAAGGAAATTTCAAAGGAATAATAATCTTTAAATAGAAAATTGAAGATTTTTAATCTTATTAAAGCTATATAATAACAATATATATATGACTGACGTTGATACAGATGATTACGATGATCTTCTAGAGGGGATAATTATTCTAGTGGACGAGTTGATTACATCCGAACCGATGCTTTACGCGAAGCCCAAGTTTCACGATATTATTATTGATGAGGTTACTAATCTCATCAATATTCAGCTAGAGGATGCTATTAAAATTGACGCTGTTAAAATAGGCGCGGTCAATTCCGACTCCCTTATCAGACGCGCAATCAACGAGGCAATGCGGCACTATTATACCGTACACAACCCACGCCGCTCTTATGCTAGAAGTATTATAATCAAACTTCCGAATATTAATATGATATCTGAAAAGCTTACCTACTTGAAGAACATACCGCAACCAGAGCAACGAACTAATGAATGGTATTTATTTCGCCAAAAAGTTCTTACTGCCAGCAGTATATGGAAGGCGTATGGTAGTGAAAAATCTAAGAACCAAATCATATACGACAAATGCGAGCCAGTTAATCTCGATAAATATAATCGGGTTAATATGGACTCGCCTATGCATTGGGGACAAAAATACGAGGATGTCTCTATTGAGTGGTATGAGAAACATTACAATACGACAGTTTCCGAGTTTGGATGTATTCCGCATAAGGACATACATTACTTGGCTGCCTCACCAGATGGCATAAACACGGACAAAACTTCTAAACGGTATGGTAGGATGGTTGAAGTGAAAAACATTTACAATCGCGAGATTAACGGAATTCCTAAATTGGATTACTGGATTCAGATGCAGGTTCAAATGGAAGTATGTGACCTCAATGAATGCGATTTTCTGGAAACCCGTTTCCTTGAATACGAGTCATACAATGAATTTATGGCGGATGGATGTTTTAATTTTACCGAAACAGAAAACATAAAGGGGATTATTATCTGTTTCATAAAGGATGAGAAACCTATATATGAATATGCCCCGCTATATATCTCGCGCGCCGAATATGACATTTGGGAAGAGGCGACCATGGAGAAACACCGCGACCGTGTGTGGCTTAAAAATATATACTGGCATCTTGATGAAATCAGTTGTGTTCTCGTATTGCGCAATAAATTTTGGTTTAATTCCACCAAACACACTCTGAAAGAGGTATGGGACTCTATCGTAAAAGAGCGGGTTACTGGTCACAATCACCGAGCACCAACATCTCGGACTAAACCTACTATTGTAAAACCAAGAGTGTGTAATATAATATTACCCAGCAATCAGACCGAGACAATAGCCGTATTGGAAGAACCCGAACCAGCACCAGCTCCAGCACCCGAACCAGCTCCAGCACCCGAACCAGCTCCAGCTCCAGCTCCAGCACCAGCACCAGCTCCAGCTCCAGCTCCAGCACCCGAACCAGCTCCAGCTCCAGCACCAGAAAAAGTTATCCCATTACGGTGTAATATAGTTCAAAACTCGAAGCCATCTATCACAATAGATATCTAAGGTAGTTATAGAATATTTAAGAAGAACTATTTAAAATTATAACTATAGTATAGTTATATGACTGAACAGGAGATGCGCGTTATGAAAAGAGATGGCAAGTTTGAGGATATTTCTTTTGATAAAATCCTTAACCGTGTTAAAAATTTGGGCAATAATATGGAGCCAAAGCTGAAACTTAATTATAGTCAATTTGTTATGGACGTAATTGAGCAGCTTTATTCTGATATTTCAACTACCAAAATCGATGAACTAACCGCAGAACAGTGTGCCTCTATGTGTACGAAGCATCCAGACTATGGCAGTCTTGCGCGCAGAATCATTGTATCAAACAACCATAAAAATACTCTTGACTCTTTTTCTGATACGATGGAACTTCTTTACGAGTTCAAGGATATTCACGGCAAGAATATCCCCATTATCGACGCCGATGTATGGGAAATCATTAAAAAGAATAAGGACTTTTTTGACAATATGATTGATTACACACGCGACTATGAGATTGATTATTTCGGATTTAAGACTTTGGAACGGGCATATCTAATGCGCGTTGATAAAAAGGTAGTAGAGCGTCCACAGCATATGTGGCTTCGCGTATCCATTGGAATTCATTTTGATGATTTGGATGCGGTGAAGGAGACCTACGACCTAATGTCACAAAAATATTTTACACACGCCACTCCAACACTATATAATGCGGGGACGCCTCGCCCCCAGCTTAGCTCGTGCTACCTGCTGTCAATGGAAGACGACAGTATTGATGGAATTTATAACACTTTGAAGGAGTGTGCGAACATTTCAAAGTGGGCGGGTGGAATCGGTCTACATATCCACAATGTTCGCGCAACCGGAAGTCATATTCGCGGAACGAACGGAACATCCAATGGAATCGTCCCAATGTTACAGGTCTTCAATAAGACGGCTCGTTATGTTGACCAAGGAGGTGGAAAGCGTAATGGCTCGTTCGCTATTTATATGGAACCTTGGCACAGCGATATTGAGGACTTCTTGGATCTGAAGAAAAATCATGGAGACGAGGAAATGCGCGCGCGCGATTTATTTTATGCGCTCTGGATTCCATCATTGTTTATGGAAAAGGTTGAGAAGGACCTAGAATGGTGTCTGTTTTGTCCGGATAAATGTCCTGGACTATCAGATTGCTACGGAGAGGCATTTAACACGCTATACGCAAAGTATGAGTCCGAAGGAAAAATGAACAAGCGTGTAAGAGCGCGCGACCTATGGTACAAGGTGTTGGATTCGCAGATGGAAACAGGAACACCATACCTCCTTTACAAGGATGCCGCGAACGAGAAAAGCAACCAGAAAAATCTCGGAGTAATCAAATCAAGCAACCTTTGCACCGAAATCATCGAATACAGTAATGATGAAGAAACCGCCGTATGTAATTTGGCAAGTATCGGCTTGAGTAAGTTTGTAAACAAGGACAAAACCTTTAACTATACAAAGCTTCACGAAGTAACCAAAGTCATTACATCGAATCTCAATAAAATTATCGATGTTAATTTTTACCCAACTGACAAAACCATGCGGAGCAATTTTTTACACCGACCGATCGGTATTGGTGTCCAGGGTCTCGCCGATGTATTTGCGCAAATGGACATTCCTTTCCACAGCGCAACCGCGGTAGGCGTTAACAAGTTGATTTTCGAAACGATTTACCACGCGGCACTAGAACGTTCGAATGAGCTGGCTATTTCGCGAAAAGACGATATGCTTAAATTGCGAAATCTAAATAAATACGACGAGAAATACCAGATCGATATTTTTGAATCTGATGCGCGCGAGTGTCGCACATACAAAGAAAATCTATCCGATGAAATCAGGGCAATACTTCAGCGTGTTTCTCCTATAAGAGCTGAGATTGCTATTACTGACGATAATGTGGCGGGCGCATACTCATCGTTCGTTGGCTCCCCCGCATCAAAAGGAATCCTCCAATTCGATATGTGGGGTGTGACGCCCAGCGACCGATATGATTGGGGGGTTCTTAAGAGCAGCGTCAAGGAGCACGGTATTCGCAATTCGCTTCTTCTCGCACCAATGCCCACCGCTTCTACGTCGCAGATTCTAGGAAACAACGAGTGTTTTGAACCATTTACGAGCAACATTTACACCAGAAGAACCTTGGCCGGTGATTATGTAGTGGCAAACAAGCACCTGATGAAGGAGCTCGTAGAGCTTAATCTATGGACCGAAGAGCTGAAGGACAATATTATTCTCAACAAGGGAAGCGTCCAACACATTGAAGGGATTCCGGAACATATCAAAGAAAAATACAAGATTGTTTGGGAGATTCCTATGAAACATCTGATTGACATGTCGGTCGACCGCGGAGCATACATTTGCCAATCACAGAGTCTCAATCTCTGGCAGGAGGAGCCGAGTTATAAATCTCTAACATCAATGCATTTCTATGGCTGGAAGAAGGGGCTCAAGACCGGTATTTATTACCTGAGAAGAAAGCCGCGCCATCAACCACAACAATTCACGATTGACCCTACCAAAATTCAGCACGAAGAAGAGGTATGTGAGACGTGCTCCGCATAAAAATATAGTTACAAACAAATATATCTTGCTAATAATTTATCATTATCGTTATCATAATTTATCATTATCGTTATCATAATTTATACATTATCGTTATCATAATTTATCATTATTAATTACAATACAGATTATACAGATTCTTAATTATAGAGCAGCCACCATTAACAACATCCTTATCGTTAACAAGAACATAATAGCATCTAAAACAAATAAGCACGTCGGACATTGAATCGTGTGTATTGTTTGGAGTGAAACCGAAGAGATGTTCGTGTAGCTCAGATAGCGTGGGGAATTTGTGGTATTTTTTTCCAGATGCGCTTTGCTTTTCTATTTTACATACATTTACCGAGTTCTTCATCGTACAATATTCCTTAATTCCATAACCATTACCCGTTGTAAAGTATTGTTTAGTTTTCAATCGATTACATTCTACCATAATCATTTGTTTATCAAATGATATATTGTGTGCGATAACGGTATCTGCCTCCTGTAGCGTCTTGTTGAAATTATCAATCGCATCTTTAATGTCAATACCTTTGCGCAAGCTTACTGAACGCGTAATTCCGTGCATCTCAATGCTCTTCTCGGATATGTATACGTCGGCATCTAATTTGATAATATCATCAACACACGAGTGCGTTTTATTTTGTTCAGTGTCATATAGAATGTAGCTGAGCTGAATGATATGTGGCCACTTTCCTACGTCTCTAACAGACAAATTGCGTCCAGCAGGCAGCCCAGTTGTCTCGGTATCAAATACGAGAACCTTCATATTGTTATTTGTGGATTTATCACAAAAAAATAACAATATCAATTTTTTATATAAATGCGCATAATTCGCAAGTCCATTGGTCTTTCACTATAGCATTAATCTATATTTAGAGTAAAATGTGGACATGTAATATAGAATTTAACTTCTGAATCTGATAAACTATTGCGATACGTGTTCCAAGAGCCATCATTTCTTGTTAGCTGTGGGCGGTGGCAGATATCCTGACAAGAATTATGGTGGTCGTTTTCCACTCTGACTGCCTCAAATGTCAAGTTAATGTTTGTGTAATTCGGAACCCCGAAAATTGCGTTGTCCGTAATCACGCTTCTGGATTCGTCTTTAGTTAGTTCTTCGTTCAGAATATTGCAGGTATATTTTGTAATATCACACCGATAGTGTTTATGTATAACAACGAAATCCAAAATATCATAATTAATCGCGGAATTCAATCGCCGTTTCAATATATCGACTGTTACCTGTTCTTCGGGGCGAAAAGTTGTATCCCGACGCGGCAATCTAATAATCAACAAATCGAACGCATCGTCAATGCTGATATATTTCTTGAACCAAGCGGACGATAGAAATTGTCCGTATAACTTACTATTGTGTGTATGTAATATGAACGCCTTATCAATAATACATTCCCAGTCATTGTCGTTAATTTTACACATCAAATAATAGTTACATCCATCGTGGACAGTATTTGTGCTTGTTTCAACCGCCGCCATTATAATAATTTAATAGGTAGTTTTATATTATTTTTAAATTTTCAATTTTAATATCACCCACTAGAATTTACGACATATTCCAAACGTTTTGCGATGATACTCTGTTATTCCAAAAGAATTAATACCGTCAATGTGTATCTTAGTTCCATATCCCTTATTTTTAGAAATACCATATCGCTCGTCTAGCGCGGGATTATCAAGACACAAACCTTCTATATATAGATCGCGTTCAGTTTTAGCCAGAATAGAGGCTGCCGCAATAGACGTATACTTATTGTCACCACCCGTAATACATGTATGTGATATATTAGCAATACCTGTTTGGTCGCTATATTCGGTGTATCTCTTGAAATTACTCCCGTCAACCAGTAAATGGTGTGAGTTGAAATTATTTATGTCTAGCCCATCGATACCTCTAATGGCCGCGTGCATTGCCTTGTAGGTAGCTTGTAATATGTTAATCTTATCTATCTCCTGTTCAGTAGAATACGCAACGCTCCACGCAACCGCGTTCTCTTTTATATGGGCGGCCGCCTCCATTATTTTCTTTTTAGAAGTGAATTTTTTACTATCCTTCATTAAATGGTGGTGAAAAACGTCTGTTTTTGGCAATATAACCGCAGCTGCGTAGACACGCCCAAACATAGGCCCGCGCCCTGCCTCGTCAATGCCAATTTCTAGAATTTCATCGTCATTATAATACTTATCCAACACTTTTACGGTTTTTTTAACACCAGCCATTGTTTATATAATACATTTATACGACATTTATAGTTCAATTTTAACACAACCGACTTATTAATTTTTTCCATACATACTCTATATGAAGAAGTTTAACAAATTATTAATGTTATTTATAATTTTAGGGGCATTATTGTTATGTAGTTGTTTAGGAACATATACTCGCGAGGGTATGGATGTTTCAATTGAAACATCCACAAATCAGCCTCACGAAGAACACGTCGCAAAACATAACTCTTCGTTAAATTCATCATCTGACACCGCGAATAGCAATGATAATAACACTGGCAATGTTTTCGGAAAAGATGTTGTATATGGGTCACTACTTCAAACTGGAAATAAAGAGGATGGTTTGGCGAAGGAGGTCCCCGAAGGCGACGAGGACCTTTATATGTTGAAATCGCAGATGGTTCCGCCTGTTTGTCCGGCGTGCCCCGCAATCAAAGCATGTCCGAGAACAGAAAAATGTCCTCCTTGTCCTCCGTGCGCTAGGTGTCCCGAACCATCGTTTGAATGCCAAAAGGTTCCCAATTATTCGTCAAACAACAACGACCGTCTGCCTAGACCAATTTTAGCCGATTTTAGCCAATTCGGTATGTAATAATTAATTATATTAACACAACTATTAATATGATTAAATTCTAACACATAATTTTTACTTCCTAATATTAACGAATTATTTGCGCAATATACATTTTTTATCAATGTTCATCGTTTTACATTTTGTGTCATGTGGAACTATTTTAATAACACATTTAGATTTTTTACCATAGAGTGGCTGTGTACACCCACTCTCTTTCTTGCGCGTTTTTTTAGCATTTAACATTTTGGGATTTGATACCAAACATCTAGAACGAAAATGCTCATATCGCTCTCTAACATCCCCATAACTAAGGCCGGATTTTTTACCCAACATTTTATTAATAGTTTCGTGTAACTTGTAAACATATCTAGAAAACGCATCGCGATTTTTAAGGTCGCTATTAGTAATAGGGTTTGTTTTAAAATTTCGTTTCAAGTTCTCGCGACAATGACGACATGGCAAAACATTCTGTAAATTTAGTATAAAATTCTTGTAGTGTTGCTTGTCGCTACTAGTAGGCTTGACAGGATAATTAAAACTCATCGTATGTAAATAATGCCACATACTAGGACCCCAGACAGCAGTTAGCATACCGTCGCCACTCGAAAATTCCTTATTTTTATACGTTCGGTTTTTTTTTCGTTTACGCGTTACATTGTTTACCATTAAAATAAGGTAAGAAAACTATTATATCTTATTTGCGTTTTACAATATTTGCTAATTTATCGTTTGTATAATTTAATGTTGAACTAATATCGTGACCGCGTGCTTTAGTAATTGTTCGGTAATAATTCTTATCATTGTTATGGTGAGACCGATTTATTTCAATATATGTTCCATCGCTCTTTACAAAGAGCATTATTATAACGCACCATAATTCTTTATACAGTATTCGTTAATAATATTCTATTAATATTCTATATTATATATAATGAAGCAGATTATATCCAAGGCCGCACTATCAAAAATGATGTCAAGCAAGCAATTTCTTATTGTCTTGGCTTGTAGTCTACTTTTTATTTGCGTCGCTATATATGTATATGTTATATACCTCAGGCCTAAATTTAGCAAACAATACGCTGCTAACAAAGAGTTCACGGAAGATACTGGTGGCAGTGGGGAGAACTATGCTGACCTATACTTTTTCTACACATCGTGGTGCCCGCACTGCAAGACCGCATTTCCCATATGGAACCAACTTAAGCAGGAAATGGCAGACAATACGATAAATGGGACGACTATTAAATTTATTGAGATTGACTGTGACAAGGAAACCGCTGTCGCTGAGAAGTTTAAGGTTGAAGGCTACCCAACAATTAAGTTAGTTAACAAGAACCAAATTATCGAATACGACGCAAAACCAGATTTGGATACTCTCAGACTTTTCTTAGAAAAATCGCTTTAATTATTTGAAATATCTAAATTATTTGAAATATCTAAATTATTTGAAATATTCTCATTGTTAATCGTCATATTCTCATTGTTAATCGTCATATTCTCTATGTAATTATTTGCTTTTTCTATACCAATATTTATTAATTTCGCTCTAGACTCGGATGATTCAATTACATCAATCCATGGTTGAAATCCGCGAATTGTATCAACATCGCATTTTACAATATTACTAATGTCCATCTCAACTGTTTCTATTTCTCTCCTTATTTTTTTGAACAATATGATGAAGTAATCAAACAAGGTGGAATCTGTGTCTAAGTTTGATATCAAATTCTTATTTTCACTCCACGAGTTAAAAGCAAGTATCTCGCTCTCATCGCACTTATTGTTGTTGTAACAGTCTATAATTGGAAAATTATTCAATACACCTCCGTCAATATAACAATTGCCATTTTCAATAACCGGACAAAATATGAATGGGTATGCTGTGCTCATTGACAACCCCTTTACTATAGTTAAATCTGGGAAAGACTTGTGTGAAATATCAACATTACTCATCCGATCGCCGTTCAAATTAGTTGCATACATATGAATATCTATTTTATTATAGTCATATAGTTCTTTAAATGTAGTGTTTTTATTTAAACCTTTTGCCTCTAATAGTGGTAACATTGCCTCGCATATAAAACTGTCATTAATTAATCCTTTTGTATTATAAGCGTTAATTATTGTCAATGGTTCAATATTCAATATTTTTTCCCATGGTCTCTTTATAAAATAATCGTCAGTCCAATCCCAATCATAATTGAGGGATATTATCACCGATATAAAAGCTCCAACGGAGGTTCCGTATATACTCTTTATATTTCTGATGTCCCAACAACCATCGTTCAGTTTTTTTGCCGCACCGTACAATACTAAACCAGCTGGCCCACCCCCACTAAATACCAAATGTTTAATTGTCATTAGATATTAACCACCGTTTTTATTTAATAGTATTAATAATAGTATTAATAATAGTATTAACTGATAACTTTTTTTCTGTAATAATGTTAATTATGGAAACAATATTTACATTGGGAGACGAAACCGATGATAATTTACAGATCAACCTCGATGACTTATATGAGAAGAAAAAGTTACACGACCTTAACACACTCTCAATATACAATAAGATTTTGGCCCGAATTCATAATAAAATAAATGTCACTTCACGCCAACACACGACAAATCAGCATTGTTGGTATCTAATACCCGAAATGATGATCGGTGTCCCTAGATATGATCACGGGGCATGTATCGCATTCTGTATAGATAAATTAAAGGACAATGGATTCATGTTAAGATATACACATCCTAATTTACTCTTGATATCGTGGAAGCACTGGGTTCCGCATTACGTTAGAAATGAGGTGAAGAAGAAAACAGGGGTAAATATTGATGGATATGGTAATAAAATAATTAAAAAGGATAAACAGGATGAAAACCCTAATTCATTTATATTAAAATCACATAACAATATACCACCACAGGCAAATAAAAAGGAATATAAGGAAATCAATTCTTATAAACCTAGCGGAAATCTTATATATAATCAAGACCTTCTAAAACGTATAGAGGACAAATCCAAAAATAAATAATTTTATAATTATAAAAATATTTATTTAGTTACCTAAAAATCCTTGTAAGAAAGAAGGCTTCTCCTCTGGCTTCTCAATGCGGGCCTTGTCCTCTGGCTTCTCAATGCGGGCCTTGTCCTCTGGCTTCTCATCGCGGGCCTTGTCCTCTGGCTTCTCAATGCGGGCCTTGTCCTCTGGCTTCTCATCGCGGTCCTTCTCCTCCGGCTTCTCATCGCGGTCCTTCTCCTCCGGCTTCTCATCGCGGTCCTTCTCCTCCGGCTTCTCATCGCGGTCCTCATTGGTTCCGCGTCTTTCATTTACATTATCCTCATTATCGATTGGTTTTTCGTTATCATCATCTGGGTCGTCTTTATTACCAAACCTTGTCATATCTTTGAATGTATCATACAATGTGCGTTTATCATCATCCGGATTTACATCCGGATTTTCATTATCTCTGACCTCCGGATTTTCATTATCTCCGTCCGGCTCTTCGCTCTCGTCTTTCTTGGTGACGCGATGGTCGCCCTCATTATTATGCGTCTCTGACTCGTCGTCGACCCGATTGACGCGCCGTTCCTTATCTTTGCGTATGCCAAGATTGTTAATTTTCTCAATTGTCGCATCTCTAAGTTTTTTCTCAACAATAGCTTCAAATATTTCAAGACCCTTTAGGAAATCCTTCTCGCAAGTAATATATAAATTCATAATTATTTTTCTGGACTCTTCTACTACGCTCTGTAATTTAACCTCAGTAAGACCAGGATTTATCATTATCAGCTTACTATCTGTTTTAGATTCATCTGATATGTTTACAAATACAAACAACTTATCAATAACCGAAAGTAGTTGGTCTTGATTTTTCTTTGTATTATCCATCATCTTTTTAATATGAGTTGCATAATCGGCAAATAGTTTCTCGCTGTAGTCGCCTTCCTGTGGATTTAGGTAATAACTGTCCTTAGCGGAACATCCCTTATTATTATGATGCTCGCGAAGCTTAATATCGCTAAATTTCTTAATTTTTTTTGGATTAAATGGTTCGCCGCTATCAGAGAATGCGTTGTAAAATATCTCGAGGTCGCGTTTGTATTTATTCTTCATAGTATCACTCATTCCAATATATTTGCCGGTCTCATAATCATATTTATCGCTGTATAGCTTTTCTAACTCTACCATTCCTGGTTCCTCTAATAAATTAACACTCATATTTTTGGATTGTGTATTACAATAATCGGGGCCAACAGTAATTTTTTTATTTTTCGTATCTTTTACATCATAATCATTGTTGTTGACAAGAATATCTAACCTTTTACTACATAAACTGACTGAATTCATTTTCATATTGGCATCGTCAGACACCTTGTGTTTATCCATAAGCGTAGTCTCGGCGGCATTTCCTTTGTTATCAATATAAGACATAGTTGGATTAATAGTTTTTACTATAGAGGCGAATATGTGCGCGACCTTGACATAGAATTTGGCGATTCCAACACATAGTCTCCGCTTTTGTGTATCGTTCTTAACATCTAATTTAGGAATATCATCCTTCTTTAAAAATATAACCTTCTCCGTCGCCATTTCATCGACAGCATTATCATCTTTAATTTTGCGCGAGAGATAATCAATATCCAAGTCGTTAAGATTTTCTTCTATTATCCGAGATGTCAATATTACTAAATTATTACAATACTTCACGTCTCCCAGATTTTCCATGTCCTTGAAATTACTAGTAAATATGTAATCCGAAGCAATGTGATTGACTATTTTGTGTATATTACTCGTATCGCTTTTATTTTGCTCTGTGGATATATCATTCCCCATTATGTAAATTATATATAAAATAAAATTGAATTAGAATTATATTAGTATATTTAAAATTAATATGAATGAAAAAACTAAGAAAATTAAAAAGAAAATAAATAAGAAGGATTTGTGGAACAGCTTCAAGAATGAAATCACCGATAATGAGATTGAATGCGTTTATACGACAGGCAAGCAACGAGAAATATGCGATTGTTGTGAGAGTATACTAATGGTAAGTGAGGAAGGATTTTTAAATTGCACTAACAAGATGTGTGGTGTAATCTACAAAGACATGCTAGACCACAGCGCGGAATGGAGATACTATGGTGCCGATGATAGCAACGTCGGAGACCCTACGCGCGCCGGACCACCAATAAACCCCCTTCTCAGGGAATCGTCTTTCGGTTGTAAAGTCATATGTAACTCGAACGCTACATATGAAATGAGAAAGATTAAGCGATATTCCGAGTGGCAGTCCATGCCATATAAGGAAAAATCACAATACGACGAATTCCAGAGAATTACCATTCTAGCAAGTCAGAGCGGAATTCCGAAGCTAATAATCGACGACGCGATGCGCTACCACAAATTAATTTCAGATACGAAGACCTTTAGGGGTCTTAATCGCGACGGAATTATCGCAGCGTCTATCTACATTGCTTCGCGGCTAAATTCATACCCGCGAACTATTAAGGAGATTGCTACCATATTTAATTTAGACAATACGAGCGCCACTCGCGGATGTAAGAATGCAATCTCAATAATCAACGAATCAGAGACCGAGCTTCACCACGATAGTCGCACACTTTTATGTAAAACAACACCACTCTCTTTCATTGAGAGATATTGTAGCAAGCTCAATATTAATAACGAACTCACTAAACTATGTAGTTTCATCGCAATACGCATACAGAATAACAATCTCATACCCGAGAACACACCGCACTCCATCGCGGCCGGAATTGTATATTTCGTCGCACAAGAATGTAATCTTAACGTTTCCAAACAGAATATAAATACAATTAGCGCAATTAGCGAAGTTACTATTAATAAGTGCTATAAAAAATTACTCACTATGAAAGATAGCCTCATACCCAAAGTCCTTCTAGACAAATACTCGAATTAAAATATAATAACAAATGTTTTATACCGATACGTTTTAAACCGTTATAAATAGTTATTTTTCATATGATAATATAATAAATGGACGCCCCGAAGAAAATCTTCATTGTTCCTTACCGAAATCGAGTGACACATCGAGCCAATTTTCTACAGCGAATGAACGAGTATCTCAAAGACGAGAGCGGGTGGGAAATATATTTCGCGCACCAATGTGACGAGCGGCCGTTTAATCGCGGTGCAATGAAGAATGTCGGATTTTTAGCAATGAAAAGAAAATACCCCCTTCACTATGGCGATATCACTTTTATTTTTCACGATGTAGACACGTGGCCCACTGAAGAATGCTCCATTAAATACGATACGAACGACGGTGTTGTCGCGCATTATTTTGGGTATAATTTTGCGCTGGGAGGTATGTTCGCGATCAAGGGAAAGGATTTCGACAAGACCAAAGGGTTTCCTAACTTCTGGGGGTGGGGACTCGAAGACAATATAATTCAGGACCGCTGCGTTGCGTTGGGATTAACTATTGACAGAACTAATTTCTATCCCATAACAGATAAGAAAAATATACACAGAGAGAACGACGGCTCAATGCGACTCATATCAAAGGCCGATGCGTCCGTATATAAACACGATAAACCGGACAACATTGATGATATAAAAGGCTTACAATATACGATTGATAAAAATATGATAAATATATCCGCATTTGAGGTAAATATGAAAATAGAGGACCAAGATTTTTATTTGAGAGATAACAGCAGAGAAGGAACCAAGTTAAAAATTCCGATAGGGTATAAGCGAAAAAATTGGTCAATGGCTAAGATATATAACTGATGCGATGATAATACTTTTTCCCGAATTTAATATTAAACACATTCCATAAATTAATACTTAATATGGATTTCCAGAGTGGCGAGAAGAGAGTGATAACTGATGTTAGAAAACCAGACGTAGTTGATTTTCATAATAAGATATCGGACTGGCTAACCGACCCATCCGAATCATTTTTCCAAATTAGCAACGGGGTTCGTATGAGCGAGTACACATTATATCTCTCTGCTAAAACGACCCCAACAACTAGCGTGCCTGGCAACATCGTTCTCGTTCAACAGTTCTACCTTCCAGACAATAAAGAGCGCCGCGAAGAAATAAAATTGGCTCTTAGATGTAATTGTAATAATGATACAATTGACCGTATTGTTTTATTAAACGAGCGTATATACACCGCAGATGAGCTGGGAATCGCCAATGAGAAAATAGAGCAGATAGATATTTCACATCGCATTACTTATCGTGACGTGTTTGATTTTTCTAATAAATTGCCCGAGGATTCTTATATTGTTCTGGCAAACGCCGATATATTTTACGATGCGGGGATTGGACGAGTCAGAGAGAGCGGGCTTGTCGCCGAACGAAAGGCGTTTACCCAATTACGTCATGAGTATTCTAGTATTGAGTTGAAAGATTGTAAGCTATTTGGACCAAGATGTGAAAGTCAGGATGCCTGGATATGGAGCTCTAAATGGAAAATACCAGACAATCTTCTTAAATTATTCAATATTGAGTTAGGACTACCCGGATGCGATAACAAAATTGTATATTTACTCACGATATCGGGATTTATATGTCACAACGAACCTGAATGGATCAAGTGTTATCATAACCACAACACAGACATCCGAGGATACGCTGACCGTAAAACAAGAGCAGACGGCCCTTATCACGGGGTTTATCCTAACTACGCTGGGAGCAATTACGGGGAGCATATCGGGGCTTTCAACCCAATTATAGAAAATGCTAATTTGCGGGATTATGTGAAGGGCAAGCTGGCAGACGATAAACCGTTCATCATTCCACGAATGGCGGGTATTGAAAACGAACTCACCGCTATCGGTGCTACTGTGATTCAAAGTAGGAATGTTTCGCAGGAGCAAGTTAAAAAATTAGAGCAGATTGTCCCAACAATGAAGAACAATGCCGGCATTAAAGTTACCGACATCAATTCAGTTTGTAACTACGCAAATACATACCTATCCGCGTTTCAGAAGTGTGACCGCTATTTCTGGTGGGCTCCATGGGGGAACGTAACGGTTCATATACCACATTCCTGGGATTTCATTGTGAATAACTTCAAAGGTCCAAAATTTGATGCGCTCACACTGGACGTCTTCAGCAACATTCAGAACGACCCGTGGACGCTGGCCCTTAAAGGCAAACGCATCCTTATCATCAGCAGTTTTATCGAGAGCATCAAAGAGAAAATAGACATCAGAGAGAAAATATATGGAATCGACCTGTTCCCCGATTGCGAGTTCGTATTTCTCAAACCACCCCAAACACACGGCTCCAATGATTCCCGAGAGTTTAATGTGGAATTTGCCGAATTTGTGGAAAGAGTTAGGGACATCAAGGATTCATTTGACGTAGCGCTGTGTTCGTGTGGTGGATACGGCAACCCTATCTGCTCGTCGATATATGATATGGACAAATCGGCTATCTATGTAGGAGGCGTCCTCCAGATGTATTTCGGAATATACGGCGACCGTTGGATGCGAGAGCGCCCAGATGTTTTGCGAGCATACATGAACGAACACTGGTCCCGACCCAAAGAAACCGAAAAACCAAGCAATCATAAGCAAATAGAGAACAATTGCTATTGGTAAAATTTAATAAATATAAATCATTTATAATATAAATCATTTATCATATAAATCATTTATAATCAATTGCCTATTTAGTTTGTAATTTTTTTAACAATTCAATCTCGACTTTTAACTCCTGAACACACCTTATCAAATAAGGAATTAACCCGCTATAATTGAGAGCAGATACGTTTGTATTACTCCACCCGTAATTTTTATACTCGTTGCTATTGAGGATATGTATAGTTGATATATCCAACTCTCTCGGTTGGGGAGTATATTCATTTCCACACGCATCTATTTCTTTTCCCAGATGGACCAGATGTCTTAGTTCAGGGACGTTATAATATACCTCTTGCGTAATTAATCCACTTTCAATAGAAGACGTGCCCTTAAAATCCATAGTTGAAAATTTATCATATATTTGGGGAGTCAGTTTCTGAAGTGTTTCTGTTGCGTTAGTTATTAGTATTTTGTTCTTCTTAAATCGTGCGTCACTGACAGCTGTAATATTACCACTTACCTTTATATTGCCTATTACGTCAAGAGACTCTTGTGGATTTGAGTTATTAATTCCAATTCTGCCGGTTGTAATAATGTTTGCTGTGCTAATGTCATTATTAAACGAAACATCCTTATAAAATATGGCATTACCATCATAGTTTATTTCAAACGCCTTACTCGAATCCGAAGTTCCATATTTGAATAGCGCAACATCATTACCACTTCCACTTCCTATTTGCGTAACTTCTAATGCGGGTCCTGTGCCCTGATTACATATATCCAATTGCGTGCTTATTACTAGCTCGTTGTTCACAGTAGTAATGTTGTGTATCACATCATTAAAGTTAAACGAACCATCGATAATCAAATCGCCTGTAATGGTCACATCATTATTGAACGATACGTCCGACAGAAACCTCACGTTATTACCTGTTTTATGACTTATATTATTTACTGACAAATCGTTTGTCTTTACGTTCTCTTTGTAAGCATCATATTCGGCGGACAATGTGTAGTAGGTCCCCGACAGGTCGTGAAAATTTTGCGACAGGTCAAATACGAGCCCCGAGACGTCGTTTATGTCACTTATGTTCTGTGTAACTACGGTGGATAGGTCATAGTAGGTCCCCGACAGGTCGTGAAAATTTTGCGACAGGTCAGTAAGTGTAAGAGTAGGGTGATAATAATCGCTTGGTGTAATTACAATCATTTTCCACGTTAGTTTATCTAAATTATTGGTTCTTGCTTTATCACCACTTACATCACATTTCCAGTATGTATAGTCTACTTTATTCGGTATTGTTTCAATCATTGCGTAAGTTTGTTCTTCATGAACGTCTTGGGCGTTGAATATGTGTTTTACGCATTGATAACTAAGGTCTGAACTCCATCCATATGAAACGTCCGACGATGTTTTGCGCTGAAAAATAAATTCATGCCCTTCTAATGGCCAAGAAACAGTCCCAGGATTAATATAAGCTGTGACTTTAATATCATGAAATACCATACTGCCTGCTGGTATAGAGACGCTTTGATTAGCTCGCTCCCATATTGTATTTGTTGATATATCTGTTCCGGCCGACAAATCAAATAGCGTAACATTATTAATACTCGATGCTGTAGATAATACTTCGGGTGTAATTACCGTAACATCCCACGTTAGAGTATCGCTAGTGTTATTTGACACATCCCCACTAACATCCAAATACCAATCCGTATATGATTGTTCGGAGGTAAACTTTTCCATAAAAGTATGTGTTGTCTCTTCGTGTACGTTTTGAGCATTAAAAATATAATCAAATGTTTTGTATGTATTAGTTGAATCCCATAATTTGGTCGCAGTTGATTCTAGTTTACGTTGTAATGTATATTGGTGTAATGAATCGGGCCAATTAAGGAGTGGTGACGATAAGCTATTATGAATATAACCAGATACCTTGATATTGTGAATGGCAACCGAACCAGATTTAAACGTTCTTTCGCTAAATACACTCCATGAAGTATCGGTAACATCCGAAGATGCTGGTACGTTCTCAAATAGTTTATAATTTTGTAGTGCTCCTGTTGGAATAAATTCCATATTATCGGCAAGAATATTACCACTAACAGATATGTCACTTGTTATTACCAAATTACCATTTATTCCTCCAATCCTACTAAACGATGCGTCGGGAACAGTTAATCGCGTGTTAATTGAGACGTCGCTTACAAATGTTACACCCGACCCATCTAAAAAATCTTGAATAACATTAAATGATGCGTCTTTACCACTTCCACCACCACCACCAACCAAGCCACCCGATGAAAATATCTGCCCGTTGACTGAAATGTCACCCATGATAATAAGACTGCCATCTATAGGTTCAATCCTGCTGAAAGACCCGTCAGGAACAGTTAATCTTGTGTTAATTGACACATCATCCATTATTTCAATCGGGGAATACCCTTTAATGTGTGTAACTCTTATTACACCAAACGACGCATCACCAGCATTAATATTTCCATTGAATGAAACATCGCTAGAAAACATTACCTCGTTATTATTAAAACCACCAATCGTGTCAAATGATGCATCTGGTGATTTCACATTATTTTTGAAAGCATCGTAATCCCCGGATAAAGTATAGTAGGTACTCGATAGGTCGTGGAAGTTCTTGGATAAGTCAAATACGAGACCCGAGACGTCGCTTATGTCACTTACATTCTGTGTAACTAACGCAGAAAGGTCATAGTAGGTGCCCGACAAGTCGTGGAAGTTCTTCGACAGGTCATTAAAACCTTCGTTACTAATGTCACCTATTATTTTACCGATGAACGAAACGTCCTTATAAAATATGGCTTTACCATCATGTTTTATTTCAAACGCCTTACTCGAATCCGAAGTTCCATATTTAAAAAGCGCAACATCATTAGAATCCCCCTCCCCTATTTGCGTAACTTCTAATGCGGGTCCTGTGCCCTGATTACATATATCCAATTGCGTGCTAATTAGTAGCTCGTTATTTACCGTGGTAATGTTGTGTATCACATCATTAAAGTTAAACGATCCATCGATTATCAAATCGCCTGTAATGGTCACATCATTATTGAAAGATACGTCCGTCAGGAACCGAATGTTATTACCTGTTTTATGGCTTATATTATTTACAGACAAATCGTTTGTCTTTACATTCTCTTTGAAAGCATCGTAATCGCCGGACAGGTCATAGTAGGTGTCCGACAAGTCGTGGAAGTTCTTCGATAGGTCAAACACGAGCCCCGAGACGTCGCTTATGTCACTTATGTTCTGTGTAACTACGACAGAAAGGTCATAGTAGGTGTCCGACAAGTCGTGGAAGTTCTTCGATAGGTCAAATACGAGCCCTGAGACGTCGCTTATGTCACTTATGTTCTGTGTAACTACGGTGGATAAGTCAAACACGAGTCCCGACACGTCGCTTATATCACTTATGTTCTGTGTAACTACGACAGAAAGGTCATAGTATGTGCCAGATAGGTCGTGGAAGTTCTTGGATAAGTCAAACACGAGCCCTGAGACGTCGCTTATGTCACTTATGTTCTGTGTAACTACGGTGGATAAGTCAAACACGAGTCCCGACACGTCGCTTATATCACTTATGTTCTGTGTAACTACGACAGAAAGGTCATAGT
>Ga0209630_10001388_pt1 | contig 25910 bp, 24 predicted proteins | sample COG_01_FD_184745 | JGI IMG/M metagenome (GOLD analysis project Ga0209630, IMG submission 184745) | Pelagic Microbial community sample from North Sea - COGITO 998_met_01 (SPAdes) (version 2) | ecosystem: Environmental > Aquatic > Marine > Neritic zone/Coastal water | place: Helgoland, sampling... | reverse complement strand
TATTTGCATTTGATGATGATAATGGAGAAAATCTAGAATATAAATTTATTAATATATCTGTACCCTGTAGAGTCTTTTTTATACTTTTAATATTATCATAATTAATAAGGCTAAAATTATTATTACATAAATTAGTCTTTAAAAGTCTTTTTTTCGTATCGATTATTCTTATATTGTGTTTTTTTTTAGATAGAAATTTAAACAGTGATAGTCCTATAAATCCAGAGCCACCTATTATTGAAATTTTCATATATTTATTTGTATTTAGAATTAATTCATACTATATAAAAAAATATGAATTTAGTTAAAAAGTTATTAAAATATTTTAGACTAGTGCTTTTGAGTGAATTTAGAGAAAAACAACTATCAAGATATATTTCAGAAGAAATTAAAAACCTTCATAAGAATAGAAAAAATATTAAGATACTCGATTTTGGATCAGGCATGAATCCAGTGGTTATTCAAAGAATATACGAAAATATAAAAATGAAATATAAAGATATTCAATTTCATATTGATTGTTATGATTTTTATTCAGAAAAACAAATTCTAGATTTAAAAAATAGATTCAATTCATTTAATTTTTATGATTTGTCTGATTTTGATAGCACAAAAAGAAAATACGATTTTGCGTTAATACTTGACGTACTTCATCACGTAGGAATTGATCATAGTAGAAAAAAGGTTATAGAGATAATGTCAAATGTATCTAACGCAGCAAATTATGTAATTATTAAGGATCATTTTTACACAACAGCGTTTTCAAAATATATTCTAATTGCAATGGATTTTGTGGGCAATTATTATAATAATGTAAGCATTCCATCCACATATTTTACAAAGCAAATATACGATAATATTTTAGAAAATAGCAATCTAACAGAAATAAAGAGGTTGCAAAGTTATTACTATTATAAAAAATTTTGGCTTTTTTTTGCAAATCCAAATCTTCATTTTATTTCAATTATAAAAAATAAAGATTAATTTTAATTTAACTAAATAATTGGTATCATATAGAGATCTTTTGTTATGTAAATTTCAATATATTTAACAATAATAAAAAATAAATAATATGAAAAATAAACCAAATATATTAATCACTGGATGTGCTGGTTTTATAGGTTTTCATTTATCATCTGAAATTTTAGACCAGTCTAAGTTTAATCTGGTTGGGATTGATAATCTTAATGATTATTATGATGTAAAAATCAAAAAAGATAGAATAAATATTCTTAAAAAAAAAAAATTTAATAAATTTTATAAAATAGATATTAGTGATAAAAAAAAATTAGAAAAAATTTTTAAAAAGTATAAATTTACTCATGTAATTAATCTTGCAGCACAAGCAGGTGTGTTGTATTCAGTGAAAAATCCTGAAACATATTTAAAAAATAATGTTGAAGGTTTTTTTAATATTTTATCAGTATCGAAAAAATTTAAAATAAAACATTTAATTTTTGCATCTACAAGCTCTGTTTATGGACCAGCAAAAAATTTTCCACTCAAAGAAAATAATAATACTGATAAACCTCTTTCATTTTATGCAGCTACTAAAAAATGTAATGAGGTAATGGCACACTCTTTTAGCAATATATATAAATTACCGTGTACTGGTCTAAGATTTTTTACTGTTTATGGACCCATGGGAAGACCTGATATGGCATTATTCAAATTTACCAAAGGTATAATTAATAAAAAATATATAAATTTAAATAATAATGGAAATCACGTAAGAGATTTTACTTATATAGATGATATAGTACATGGTATTATTAAGTTAATTAATATTCCTTCAAGAAAAAATATACCATTTGAAATATTTAATATTGGTAATTCGAAACCAAAAAAACTAAAGTTATTTTTATCAGAAATTGAAAATTATTTAGGAATAAAAGCTAAAATTAAATTTAAGGATTTGCAATTGGGTGATATCTACAAAACTCATGCTTCTGTTAGTAAATTAAAAGCTAAAACTGGCTACAAAGCAACTACAGATATTAAATTAGGAATTAAAAAATTTATTGATTGGTATAAACAATATTTTTAAAAATAATTAGGTTTTAATTAATCTTATTACTTTAAAAGCAAATATTAAGACTTAAAATGAAAAATATCTATTTACTATTCTCTAAATCGGAAAAGGGAAAAATTCTAGTATTATTATTTGGAGTTTTAATTCATAGTTTTATTGAAATTACAAGTATTGCCTCAATCCTACCATTTATGACGATCGTAATGGATCCTTCTATTATTAATAAAAATGACTTATTATATATTCTATACAATTTTTTAAATCTAAGTACTTATAATGATTTTTTAATTGTAATGGGCTTTGCTGTTTTTGGTTTGATTTTATTCTCCAATATATATTCAGCCTTAATTTTTTGGTGGATAACAAAATTTGTTCAATTTCAATCGTATAGATTGTCAAAAAAAATTTTTAACAATTATTTATCTCAAGAATATATTTTCTTTCTAAATCGAAACTCTTCTGAATTAAGCAAAAATGTTTTGACTGAGGTAAATAGAGTAATTATTGGTGTCATTTATCCCATGCTGTTAGCTGCATCTAAATTTGTGATTTTAATTTTTATTACAATGCTATTGTTATATGTTAACCCTAAATTAAGTTTAGTTATTTCTCTTACACTTTCAATTTTATATGGAGTGGTTTACTATCTTGCAAGAGAATACCTACGAAATATTGGTGAATTATCCTCAAAAGCAACGTTCGAAAAGTATAAATTTACAGATGAAGCATTTAATGGAATTAAAGATATTAAGCTTCGTAGGACAGAGGAAGAATTTTTAAAAAAATATTCGCAACCTGCTAAAGATTTTGCTCAATATAGTGCAACTAGTACAGCTGTATCGTTAATACCACGGTACGCAATTGAAACCTTAGCATTTGGAGGTCTACTCCTGATAGTTATTTTTTTTATTATAACAAGTGAAAATTATATGGAGGTCATCCCCTTGGTAGCTCTTTATGCATTAGCAGGTTATAAAATTATGCCAGCATTACAGCAGATATATCATAGTATTACTCAAATAAGATACAATACGCCAGCTCTAGAAATACTTTTAAAAGATTTAAAAAAAAATTTGTCACAAAAAAAAGAAGAAATTAATACAGTCTCTCTACCCAAGATCAAATCAAATATACAATTAAAATCTGTTTCATTTAAATATCCCAATACAGATAATCAAGCTTTAGAAAATCTTAATTTAAAAATTACTCACAATTCATTAATTGCATTTGTTGGAAAAACCGGATCTGGAAAAACAACATTAATTGATATTTTGCTAGGATTGCTTCCTATAAGTAAAGGTGAAATTTTATTTGACGAGGTTAAATTAAATTCAAATAATTTAGCATTATGGCAAAAAAAACTTGGATATGTACCTCAAAATATATTTTTAACTGATGATACGATCAAAAATAATATTGCTTTTGCTGTTCCAGAAAATCTAATTGATGATAAAAAGATTGTTAATGCAGCTAACCTAGCAGAGCTTGATGATTACATTTCTAATTTACCTGAAAAATATAATACATTTGTCGGCGAAAGAGGTATCAGAATTAGTGGTGGACAAATCCAGAGAATAGGTATTGCAAGAGCACTATATCATAATCCAGAAATTCTGGTATTTGATGAGGCCACAAGCGCTCTAGATAATGTAACAGAAAAAAATATTATGAGTTCAATAAAAACATTATCCAAAAAAAAAACAATAATTATAGTTGCACATAGATTAAGCACTATTAAGAATTGTGATCAAATTTATTTAATAGATAAAGGAAAAATTTCTGCTCAGGGCACATATGATGAGTTGATCAAAAGTAGTAAGTCATTTTATGATATGGTTTATGTAGATGATTTTATCAAAGGTGAAAGAAATGAATAACAATAAAAATCAGTTGATAGATGCAAGATGTTATTGGATTACTGGTTTATCAGCATCAGGAAAAACAACTACAGCAAATATGCTTGCTAATTATCTGAAGAAAAAAAATAAACCAATAATTCAACTTGATGGAGATATTTTACGAAATATACTTGATCAAAAAACCTATACTCTTGAAGATAGATTTTCATTAGGATTAAAGTATTCTGCACTATGTAAACTAATTGTAGAACAAAATATAAATGTTGTTATAGGAGTTGTTGGCCTTTTCCACAAATTACATTCTTGGAATAGAGAAAATATTACTAATTATTCTGAAATTTATCTAAATACACCGATGGATGAGTTAATTAAAAGAGACCCAAAAGGTATTTATAAGAGCGCTCTAAGAGGTGAATTAAAAAATGTTGCTGGTATAGATCTTAAAATCGAAACCCCTCTTAAACCGGATGTAGAAATTAAATGGGTTGAAGGTCAAAATGTTGACGATACATTTAAAGAAATTATTAAAAAATTAAGATTAATAGATTTATAACTTGAAAAAAAGAATAATTATAACTGGAGGCGCAGGATTTATTGGATCCACACTTATAAAATATATTATCAAAAATCTAAATGAAAATATTCTGAATTTAGATAAGTTAACTTATGCAGGTAGCCTTGATACTGTAAAGCAAGTGTTAAATTATAAAGATTATTCTCTTGAAACAATGGATATAAATGACAATTCAAAAGTTCAACTAATTATTGAAAAATATAAGCCAACAAACATAATTCATCTTGCTGCCGAAACACATGTTGACAATTCAATTGATGCTCCAGATGATTTTATCAAGACCAATATAGTTGGAACTTATAATTTACTTCAATCTTCATTGAAATATTGGAAAAATTTAGATGGAAGAAATAAAGATAAATTTTTATTCCAACACGTATCAACCGATGAGGTTTATGGATCGCTTGATTTTGAAAGTAATAGTTTTACTGAAAAAACAGCGTATGATCCTAGTTCACCTTATTCAGCATCTAAAGCTAGTTCAGACCATCTTGTTAGAGCTTGGAATAAAACTTTTAATCTTCCAACTATTATCACCAATTGTTCAAATAATTATGGTCCTTATCAATTTCCAGAAAAATTAATACCTTTAACAATAATTAAAATACTAAGAAATGAAAAAATTCCATTATATGGAAATGGACGACAAATTAGAGATTGGCTGCATGTTGAAGATCATGCTGAAGGTATAGTAAAAGTTATGTTGGATGGAAAATCTGGCGAAACATATAATATTGGAGGAAATAACGAATTATCAAATTTAGATTTAGTAGAATTAATTTGTGAAATTTTAAGTGAATTAAATAAAAACCAAAAAATTATTAAAAATAAAAATCCTAAAGAACTGATTTCTTTTGTAAAAGATCGCCCTGCACACGATATTAGGTATGCTATTAATACAGAGAAAATAAATAATGAGCTGAGATGGAAGCCTAAAATTAAATTTAAAGATGGTTTGAAAAAAACTATAATTTGGTATTTAGAAAATCAAATTTGGTGGAAAAACATACTTGATAAAGATAATAAAGCTATTATTAGAAAAGGAATAAATAATTATGGCTTATAAAGGTATCGTTTTAGCAGGTGGCATAGGCACGAGACTTTATCCAACAACTTTAGCTACATCAAAACAACTTTTACCTATTTACGACAAACCAATGATATATTATCCAATTTCTATTTTGATGTTGGCAGGAATTAGGGATATTCTAATAATATCTACTCCAAAAGATTTAGATAATTATATCAATCTGCTTGGTGATGGATCAAGATTTGGAGTGAAATTTAAATATAAAGTACAAGAGGAACCAAAAGGATTGGCACAGGCTTTTCAAATAGGAAAAGATTTTATTGGAAATAATAATGTTTGTTTAGTACTTGGAGACAATATATTTTATGGTCAAGGATTAATCAACATTTTAAGAAAAGCCACAAAGAGAAAGAAAGGTGCAACTATTTTTGGATATGCAGTTGCTGACCCTAGAAGTTTTGGTGTAGTAGAGTTTGACCAAAAAATGAAACCAAAAAAAATAGTTGAAAAACCAAAAAAACCTAAATCTAGATATGCTATTACAGGTCTTTATTTTTATGATAACAACGTAATAAAATATGCTGAAGAGATTAAACCCTCTAAAAGAGGAGAGTTAGAGATTACAAGCATTAATGAAATATATTTGAAAAAAAAATTATTAAACTTAGAAGTTTTTGGAAGAGGTTTTGCATGGCTTGATACGGGTACACATGAAAATTTAATAGAGGCCGGAAATTTTATAAGCACAATAGAAAGAAGACAAGGTCTCAAAACAGCATGTCTTGAAGAAATAGGTTTCAATAATAAATGGCTTTCAAAAAATAAGTTGATGCAAGTTATAAAACTAATAGGAAAAAATGAATATTCAGATTATTTAAGGAATATTGTAAAATAATAAAAAATTATTTGGTTTATTTGATATTATGATAATAGAAAAAAACTTTGAAAACTACACTGTTTCTCACAATTCTGTATTGAAAGACATTTTGATCAAAATTGACAACAATAGAAGTAAAATTGTTTTTGTTATAGACGCTGCTTCTAAAGTTATCGGATCTATATCAGATGGTGACATACGAAGATGTATGATTGCTCAAACTAAGATTAGCTTTTCAACTAAAGCATCAGAAATCTGCAATCCGATTTTTGAATATGCAAAACATGATGATACATCAGAAAAAATAAAGATTATGGTAAACGGTAAAATCAACATTGCACCAATAGTGGATAATGATTTGAAGATTATTGCCGTAGCAAAGAAAAGACCTGAAAATTTCAGAATACAAAAATTTACTATAGGTGAAAAATTCCCAACTTTCATAATTGCTGAAATAGGAAACAATCATAACGGTGATATTAATCTTGCAAAAAAATTGGTTGATCTAGCAAAAGATGCTGGTGCTGACTGTGTTAAATTTCAAATGAGAAACATGAGCTCATTATACAGAAATAGCAGCAAAAGTAGTTCTGAAAATGAGGATTTAGGTTCACAGTATGTGCTTAGTTTGTTGGAAAAATTTCAACTTTCAAATTCAGATTTATTTAGAGTTTTTGATTATGCGTCAAAGAAAAATATTTTACCTTTATGTACTGCTTGGGATATTGAAAGTGTTGAAAATTTAGAAAATTATGGATTACCAGCCTATAAAGTTGCTTCTGCAGATTTTGTTAACCACGATTTGTTATTAAGACTTTCTCAGACAAGAAAACCTTTAATTTGCTCAACAGGGATGACACAAGAAAGTGAAATAATTCGTTCAATAAACTATCTCAAAGATTTAGGGTGCCATTATTCTCTTCTTCATTGTAATTCTACATATCCAGCAGCTTTTAAAGATATAAACCTCAAATATTTATATAGGCTAGCTGATTTAGGAAAATGTGTTGTAGGTTATTCTGGTCATGAAAGAGGTTATAATATTCCAATAGCTTCTGTTGGACTTGGGGCAAGAATTATAGAAAAACATTTTACTATTGATAAAGAAATGGAAGGTAATGATCATGTTGTAAGTCTTTTACCTGAAGAATTTAAACAAATGGTAAATGGTATTCGTGAAGTTGAGTCTAGCTTTGGAAATGGAAATACAAAAATATTATCACAAGGTGAAATCATTAATAGAGAGGTATTGGGTAAAAGTTTAGTTATTAATTGTGATTTACCAAAAGGAAAAGTCATTGAGTCAGAAATGATCGAAGTAAGGAGCCCTGGAACTGGAGTTGAGCCTTATAGAAAAAAAGAAATTATAGGTAAAATAGCAACAAGAAATTTTATTAAAAATGATTTCTTTTTCCAATCAGATATTGATAGTAATTTAGCAATTGAGCCACATAGTTATAAATTTAACAGACCATGGGGTATACCTGTGCGTTATCATGACGTAGATAATTTAATTAATAAATCCTCTCCAAACTTAGTCGAGTTTCACTTGAGTTATAAAGATCTTGAATTAAATCTTAAAAACTATCTTTTAAAAGATTATAATATAGATTTAGTAGTTCATGCCCCAGAATTATTTGCAAATGATCATATACTTGATTTGTCCTCAGAAAATAAAAGTTACAGAGAAACATCGATAAAAAATCTACAAAAAACTATTGATGTCACAAGATTAATTAGAGAATTTTTCCCTAAATTTACAAAGAATATACCATTAGTATTAAATGCTGGAGGAGCAACATTGAATGAGCCAGTAGCCTTCGAATTAAAGAATAAAATGTATGATCGTATTTCAGAAAGTTTATCAAAAGTAAACTCTGATGGAGTTGAAATCATTCCACAAACAATGCCCCCTTTGCCTTGGCATTTTGGTGGGCAAAGATTTCATAATTTATTCATGGATCCAGAGGACATAAAAGAATTCTGTAAAAAAAATAACTCTAGAATTTGTCTTGATATTTCTCATGCAAAGTTGAGTTGTAATTACAATGACTGGAATTTTGAGCAGTATATAAGTGAAGTTGCTCCATATACTGCGCATCTTCATATTTCTGACTCACATGGAACTGATGGCGAAGGTGTTCAAGTTGGAGAGGGTGAAATAGATTTTACTGCTATGTTTAAATGTTTGGATAAATATTGTCCGAATGCGTCATTCATTCCAGAAATATGGCAGGGTCATAAAAATTTTGGCTCTGGCTTTTGGTATGCGCTTAACAAATTAGAAAAATTTCAAAAGTAATTTAATGAAAGTTCTAGCTATTATACCCGCAAGAAAAGGGAGCAAAGGAATTAAAGATAAAAATATTCGTGCACTGAATGGTCACCCTTTAATTTCATACAGTATATGTGCTGCAAAAAAAATTAAAAAAATAAATAGAATAATTTGTACAACTGACTCAAAAAAAATAGCTGCTATTGCAAGAAGATATGGGGCAGAAACTCCTTTTATAAGGCCAGGCAAATATGCCAAAGATCTTTCGTCTGATCTAGAAGTTTTTGAACATTGTCTTAATTGGTTAAAAGAAAAAGAAAATTATATTCCTGATATAATTGTTCATTTAAGACCAACTTCTCCTATAAGATTTATTAAAGATATAAGTAGAGGACTTAAAATTATCTCAAAAAATTCAGAAATTGACTCTATTAGGAGTGTTACAGAGCCTCTAACCACTCCTTACAAAATGTGGAGAATAAATACCAAAGGTAATCTAGCGCCATTGTTGAAAATAAAAAATAATAAAGAACCATATAATACCGCAAGGCAATTATTACCTAAAATTTATGCACAAACAGGAACATTAGATTTTATAAGAGTTTCAACAATTTTAAAAAAAAAATCGATGACAGGAAATAAAATCTATCCATTGTTTATCAAGCAAGAGTATTTTGTTGATATAGACAAGATTAGCAGTCTTCGAATTGCTGAGAATTTAATTAAGGGTAACAATTGTATTAAGCCATGAAAAAAATATTAGTATGTGGAGTTGGCTCTATTGGAGAAAGACATATAAATAACTTAATTTCTTTAGGGTATAAAGATATAATTCTTTATAGAACGAAAAATAAAAAATTAAGAACAATTAAAAAAAAATTTCTTACTTTTAAAAATCTTTCCGAAGCATTGAAACAAAAGCCTGATGTAGCAATTATAAGTAATCCAACTCATCTTCATTTAAAAAATGCTATAGAGTGTGTAAAAAGTAATTGCCATGTTTTTATTGAAAAACCAATAAGCCAAAATTCCAAAGGTTATGGGAAATTAAAAAATTTAATGATTAAAAATAAAAGACATATTATGGTTGGTTACATGATGAGGTATCATCCTTGTGTTATTAAAATGAAAGAATGGGTTGATAAAAAAACAATTGGAAAGATTTTGCATTTTAAATCTGAATGGGGAGAATATATGCCGGGTTGGCATCCTTGGGAAAATTATAAATCATCTTATGCTGGAAAAAAAGAAATGGGAGGTGGACCAATTTTAACTCTTAGTCATGAAATAGATTTGTGCTTATTTTTTTGTGGCAATTTCAAAAAAGTATCAGGAAATTTTAATTCAATATCAGACCTTAGATTAAATACAGAGGATCTTGCCAATATTTTGATATCTTTTGACTCTGGTGCATGCGCAAATATTCACCTCAATTACTTAAGTAGACCTCCTTCAAGAAAAATTGACATAATCGGATCAAAAGGACAAATATCTTTTGATTATTATAAAAACCAGGTCAAATTATTTATTAGAGGAAAACAAAGAAAATCTTTTGATGTTTCTAAAACTTTTAATAGAAACAATTTATTTATAAATGAACTTAAAGATTTTTTTAATACCATCCAAAATAAAAATATTAATATAAATGGTATCGATCATGCTTTTAAAATTGTAAAGTTAGCAAATATGATTAAAAAAATATAATAAATGAAAGAATTCTTATTAACAAATAAAGTAATACTAATAACTGGAGCAGTAGGTCTTATAGGATCTGAAATAGCAGATGCACTTGCCTCTGCTGGAGCTAAAATAATACTTCTTGATATTAGTCCCATTAATAAAATATTAAAATTAGAAAATAAAATAAAAAAAAAATATAAAACAAAAATAAAAAGTTTTTCGTGCGATATAACTAATGAAGAAAATACTAAAAAATGCATTCATAAAATAATAAAAAATTTTGGAAGAATAGATGTTTTAATAAATTTAGCTGCAATCGACGCAAAAGTTGATAGCAAAAATGAAAATATTAATAATGGAGCTTTTCATAATTTTTCACTGAAATTATGGAAGAAATCAGTTAATGTGAATACTACTGGAACTTTTATAATTACCAAACTTGTTATTAAAGAAATGCTAAAAAAAAGATCTGGCAATATTATTAACGTTGCTTCTACATATTCTTTAGTTTCACCAAATCAAGATTTGTACAAAATTAATTCAAAACAAACTTTTTACAAACCTATTGATTACATCGCAACTAAATCAGTAATACCAAATTTCACAAGATATATTGCTACTTTTTATGGAAAGAAAGGTATTAGAGCAAATACAATTGTGCCTCATGGTATTGTAAATAATGCTTCTAAGGGGTTCATAAAAAATTTTAAAAGATTATCTCCAATTGGTAGAATATGTAATAAAAAGGAATTGCGGGGACCATTTGTATTCCTCTCATCAGAAGCTTCGTCATATATGAATGGAAGCCTTTTTGTTATTGATGGTGGTTGGACAGCATGGTAAATTTGATAATTGAAAATTAAACATATACTTAATTTAATTATAAATAGTGGAAATATTTACTAAAGATTTTGTTTAAGATTTAAATTTGAAGAATGTTAATACAACATAACTGTCCTTTTTTTAAAAAGGATTTCACTTATAATAAGAAAAATGAAAAAAATAGTACTATCGAATGCAAAAGATTTCACTTTTTCTTCTGCTACAAGATTATTTAATTTTAGAACAGCAGTAGTATTTGGTGTTTGTAGATCAGGCAAAACATCTTTGGGAACTTTAATTGGATCATGTAAATTTGTTGACAATATAGAAGAACCATGGACTGCTAAAATTATAACTTTAATGAGTGGCCTAAAAATGATGCCTAAAAAATTATCTAAAGAAGTTTTGCTGAATTTTATTACCGAAAGTTATAATGATACAGTTTTATTTAGAAACCAATCCTTTAAACCTTCTGACATGAGCAGTATCTGGAATCAAAAAGAAAAAGATGAAATAGATTATAGACTAACAAGACTTGAGACCAGACAAGATGCGCAGAATTATATAAAAAAAAATGATCCTTTGTTTTTAATAAACTTAACAGAAGTACAACCTTTTACAAATTTACTAACAGAAACTTTGAAGAATATAAAGCTGATACATGTTGTTAGAAATGGATATGAAGTTGCAAGTGATTGTTTAAAAAAAAGATGGTTTTCAGATAAACAATTACAAAATCCTATCAAAGCTTTACCTTACAAATTATATACATTGAATAAAAAATTGTATCATATTCCATGGTGGGTAGGTAAAGACGAGGAAGAATTATTTATTAAATATAATGAGTTTGAGAGGTGTATATATTATTGGTGTCAAACAATTGAGCTAACAGTAAAAAAGTTTGATAACATCAATGTTGAAAAAAATAATAAAGTTATCAAATATTCAGATTTATTAAGTAAAACTAGAGAAATTTTTCTGGAAACATGCAATTATTTAGATATATCACCAACAAAAAAATCATTTGAATTAGTAAATAAGATATCTTTTAGAACTAGCAATCAATTTTTTAAAAAAAAAATAAATGATTCTTTAAAAAAAAGAATTAAATATTTGAATGATGAGTATGAGTTATAATCCCTCAATCTTTTTTTATAAACAGTAATTTTTTATCTATCTTCATTGAATTTAAATACACAAACATTTCTTGTTATATGAAATTATCTTTGATAATAATTATGATATAAATTAATTATCATTTAAGTATAATAATTAGAGGTTAAATTATGAGCGATAATACTGTTGGCGATGGCATATCAACATTTGTTGGGGATTGGACATTTTCTGGAAATACAAGTGAAAATTTTGATAAACATGTAGCTCGTTCTGTGCCACTATATAATGAGGGACATAAATTAATTTGTGATATAAGTGATTTTTTTCTTACAAGGAATAGTTTATGTTATGAACTGGGATGTTCAACTGGAACACTTTTAAATAAATTATCAAATCATAATCAACACAAAGTTAATATTAAATTTAAAGGGATAGATATTGAGAAAGACATGATTACAATTGCGTCTAAAAATAATAAAAAAGAAAATGTAACTTTTGAATGTGAAAATATTTTAGAATATGAATTTGAAAAATCAGATTTGATTATATCATATTATACAGCCCAATTCCTTAGGGGCAGAGACAGACAAGTCTACTTTGATAAAATATATTCATCTTTGAATTGGGGCGGAGCACTCATTTTATTCGAAAAAGTAAGAGCCCCTGATGCTAGATTTCAAGATATTTACAAAGATCTTTATGATAATTTTAAAGTAGGAAATGGTTTTTCAGTAAATGAAATCTACAATAAGTCAAAAAGTCTAACTGGAATTATGAATCCCTTTTCAGAAAAAGGTAATTTAGATTTAATGCTTAGGGCTGGATTTGTTGATATAACAACAATCATGAAATTTGTATGTTTTACAGGTTTCGTGGCAATTAAATAAATATTTAAATTGAGTATTAAAGAAAAAATTAAGACGAGGCTTGTTAATCACCCCTTTTTTTATAGTATATCAAAAAAAATTCATCATTTTTTTATTTTCAATCTTTTTTTAGCAGCAAAATTATTTAGGTTTCTACAGGAAATATTTGGTTATGCTGCAGCTAAAACCGTTTTTTTAACTCAACCTGGCAATATATATTTTAAAAATTATTATTCGGACGTAATATTAACTGAAAAAATTAAATATAAAAAAAATACATTAGTTGTAAAAATAAACACTTACTGGGATTACTGGAGAACCTTTGATTTTGAAAGTTATTCTATTCAAGAAGTTGAAAATGATTTAGAAGATGTTAAAAGGAATAAGCCAATCGTATATTATGAAATAGGTGCTAACATCGGCTATAGTGCACTTTTTATAGCTAAAATTTTAGGAAATAATGGTCATGTATATGCGCTTGAGGTTGAGCCTACAAATTTCAAAACGCTTTGTGATAATACAATACTAAATAAACTTGATAATTTAACGCCAATAAATATTGGAATTTCGGAAAATTCAAATGTTTCAAAATTTTACTATAACATTCATCATACAAAGATGCACAAATCACTACCTGTAAGCGGCATGGGGGCTCATTCATTAGTTCTTGACTCAAATTTACATGATAATCAAATATTTTGTAATTCTTTATTTATGCCTTTTGATAATTTAGTTAAAGATTTTAAACTAAAAATGCCAACACATATATATATTGATACTCATGGATCAGAACTCTCAGTTGTTGATAGCATGAAATCAAGTATTAAAAATGAAGATCTGGAGAAAATTATGATAGATATTGAACAAAAAGATATAAAGAAAGTGAGCGAGTCAAAAGTTTATAAAAAATTGACTAATGTAGGTTTTGAATTTAAATCAAACGATATACTGATTGGGAGTGATATTTTTCAAAATTCATATAGATCTGTTTTTTTTAGAATGCCCAAATAAAAATTAGTAATTTTAATTTACAGGTTATGAAAAAAATAATTTTTTTTATTTCTTCGCCATTATATAAAAAAGATCTTATTAGATATGGGTATAAAATATTAAAGAAAAATAATTTTGAAGTTAGTTTTTATAACTTTGGTCCAATATTATTTCCCAAAATGTTCAAAAATGCTAAGCAAGAGTTGAGATATCAAGGAAAAAATCAAAAAATATTTTTTAGTCTTCATAAGGCACTTTTAGAAATATCAAAAATCGATACTAACTGTTTTATTTTTTGTACTGTGCATTATAATTTTAAGTCTCATAGTATATTTCGTGCAATGTCCAAGTCAAAATTATCATATGGCTTATCAACAATTAATTTGGTTCCAAACAAGTATAAAAAAAAAGTTACTTTTGAAGCAATTTATAAAAAAATATTTAATTTTCAATTTTCATTATTACACTTAAAATTATTAGGAAGAGTATTTAAATATAAAAATGCAAAACTATTAGGAATAAAATCACCAGATGCTATAATTGCAGGTGGCGCAAATTCAATTAATTCAAATAAATTTGATTTAGCAGATAACCATACAAAAGTATTGTGGACTCACACATATGATTACGATACATATCTAAAAAATATAAACTCAAAAAAATTATCTTTTAATAAAATTGCTGTATTTATTGATGCTCCTTCGCCAATGTTTCCTCACGACTCGTTAATCCCAGGTATTAGTTCCCCGTTAACGGTAAAAAAATATTATCCAAGTTTGTGTAAATTTTTTGATTTGGTAGAGAAATCTTTAAGATTAAAAGTGATAATAGCCGCACACCCCAAATCTCAGCATACGAGGTTCCCAAAATATTTTGGAGGAAGGGAGGTTGTATATAACAAAACATCAGAACTTATAAAAATTAGCAATCTAGTTATTAACAGAAATAGCACCTCTATCAATTTTGCAATTCTATATAACAAACCTCTAATTTTTCATACTACAGATGAAATAGAAGGCTCAATTGGAATGTCTGATCAAATTAAATCAATGTCTTCTACTTTAGGCAAGAAACCGATTAACATTGATAAAGTAAATATTATAGATTGGGACAAATTAATGAAAATTGACAGAAAACTATATAGTAAATATAAAAATTTATATATTAAGAAATCTAAAACTTCTAATAGAATGATTTGGCAATCGTTATCAGATTGGTTAAAAAATAACTTTTAAAACACCTTAGTTTATCATAAAATTTTGAAATCTAACTGTTTCTGCATAAGAATTAATTTTAAAGAAATTTAATATGGATTTTATAAATTAATTTCTGGATTGTATAAACTGGTCATAAAAAAATATAGATCCATATACAATATAAAAAAAAACATATAAGAAAAGTTAACTTGATGTATTTTTTAAAATATTTTAGTAATGAATAATTGATCAAATGAAAAAATTCAAAGTTAAAACTGTAAATAAGTTTTTCTCAAATAATTCTAAAAGTTGGATACTAAATGGCTATAACGATGCTGGATATAACTATCCAGTCGCAGCACATAGATTAAGATTGATCAAAAAAATAATAAAAAATAATTTCTCAAGAAAAAAATTAAATATTCTTGATATTGGATGTGGTGGTGGACAGGTGACGATGGAACTTGCAAAGTTAGGACATAATGTAATTGGAATGGATCAATCTGAAAATATGTTAAAAATAGCTAATGATTATAGAAGTAAATTTAGCAAGAAAGTTAAAGCCTTATCCTCTTTCGAAAAAGGATCGGTAAGCAAACATAAACTTAAAAAATCTGAATTTGATTTATGTATTGCAATGGGCGTCATTGGTTATTTGGAAAATGATAAAACAATTTTTCAATTATGTAAAAAGATATTAAAACCAAACGGTGTCTTTTTAGTTTCATGCAGAAATAGATTGTTTAATATGCAAAGTATAAGTTTTAGAACCACAGATGAAATAAAGAAAAAAAAATCTATGCCCTTGATTAATGAAATAAGAAAATTGTACTCTGATGTGCCGCTAAAACTCTCGAATGATATAATTAAAAATTTTAAGCATGTCTCGAAAAAATTAAACTACTCAAGAAAAGTTAAGTCTAAAGAAAAACTGTCACCAGCACATAAGAGTTTAGGAAAAGAAAATTATAAACCTTTCTTTGAGCCAAGACAACACACCCCTAATGAAATCAAATTAAATGCAAAAAAATGTGGATTTAGATTAAAGTCTTTTCATGGTGTTCATCCTCATTTAATTGATCCAAATTTGAATAAACTTCTACCACCACAAGTTTTTAACAGATTATCTGATTGTCTACAGCCTTTAGAGGATCATTCGGTCAGCTTAGTTTTGAGTTCAGTTTTTATTGGAGTATTTAGAAAATAACAGTTTAAAAAATTAAATTTCAATTTAATTTGTGCAAGTATTTTATTTATTGTAATTATATTTTGAAAATGCACCAAGATTAATAAAAATTATGATAAGATCTTTAAATGAATAAAAGAAAAATATCTGTTGGCTCTTGGATTACCCTGGGCCACCCCTCAATTGCTGAAATTATGTGCAAAGCAGGATTTGATTGGTTAGCTGTAGATTTAGAGCACAGTTCAATAACTTTAAAAGAAGCAGAGGAATTGATAAGAGTAATTAACCTAAGCAAAGTTAAACCATTTGTTAGACTGACATCAAATAATTCAGATCAAATTAAAAGAGTTCTTGATTCTGGTGCAGAGGGAATAATAGTACCTATGGTTAATAATCATAAAGATGCAATTAGTGCAGTTGAAGCGTGCTATTATCCTCCATTAGGCAAAAGAAGTGTTGGATTAGCTCGTGCTCAAAAATATGGTGTTGGCCTTAATCAATATATTAAATGGAAAAAAAAAAATTTAACTTTAATTGTACAAATAGAGCATGTTGATGCAATTGAAAATTTAGAAGAAATTTTTTCTGTAAAAGAAATTGATGGATATATGATAGGACCTTACGATTTATCTGCTTCCATGGGAATTCCTGGTGATTTTAAGAATATAAAATTTAAAAAAGCAATTAATCAAATAGTTAAAAAAGCATCTAAATTTAAATTAAAAAAAGGCATTCATGTAGTCGAACCAAATCAAAAAATCTTTAATGAAAAAATTAAGCAGGGATTTAATATGATTGCTTACAGTTTAGATATTCGAATGTTAGATGTAGTGTGTAGAAAATTTATATCTGAATTAAAAAAAATTAATTTAAAAAAATGAATATTATTTCGATTATTCCTGCTAGAATGAATTCCTCTAGATTTCCTGGAAAACCTTTAGAAAAAATTTTGGGCATACCTATGATTGGACACTGTTATCAAAGATCGATAATGTGTAATGATATTTCTGAAACATATGTTGCAACCTGTGATATTGAAATTAAAAATTATATTGACTCAATAGGGGGTAAAACAATAATGACCTCAAATAGTCACGAGAGAGCCACGGATAGAACAGCTGAAGCAATGATAAAAATTGAAAATCAAAAACAGAAAAAAATTGATATAGTTGTAATGATACAAGGGGATGAACCAATGATAACTCCAGAAATGATATCATTATCATTAAAGCCTTTTAAAAAAAACAATAGCATAAAAGTTGTAAATTTATACTCAGACATAAAGACTATAGAAGAGTTTAATGATCCAAATGAGGTAAAAGTTGTTATCGATAATAATGAAAATGCTTTATACTTTTCGAGAGAACCAATACCATCAAGAAAAAAGGGAGTTGAAAAAGTCACTATGTTTAAGCAAGTTTGCATAATCCCTTTTCAAAGAGATTATTTATTAGAGTTTAATGACACCAAACAAACAAAATTAGAGATTATTGAATCAATTGATATGCTAAGAACATTAGAAAATGGAGACATTGTAAAGATGGTATATGCTAATAATACTACTTACTCAGTGGATACAAAACAAGATCTTGATAATGTCGAAAAGTTAATGAGACAAGACAGCCTATTAAAGAAGTATATATAATTTTTATGAAAGAAATTTTAGTTATAGGAGGTTCAGGATTTGTTGGTAGTCATACATGTGATTCATTAAGTGATGCAGGCTATAATGTAACAATCTTTGATAGTGTAGAATCTAAATGGAAAAAAGAAAATCAAAAAATGATAATTGGCGATATGATGGACTATAAATATCTTGTAAATTCAATGAAAAATAAGGACTACGTGTTCCATTTTGGTGGAATTGCAGACATAGATGAAGCCGATAAAAATCCTTATGACACTATTCATTTAAATGTAATGGGTGTAATGAAAGCATTATTAGCTTGCATAGAAACAAATGTAGATAGATTTTTGTTTGGTTCAACAATGTATGTGTTTAGTCCCTATGGATCAATCTATAGAGCAAGCAAACAAGCCTGTGAGACAATAATTGAAACTTTTTCTGAGCAACATAAATTAAATTATACCTTCTTAAGATATGGATCATTGTATGGTCCAAGAGCACAATCCTGGAATGGATTAAAAAATAGAGTTGAAACAATTGTTAAAAAAAAAAGATTAATATATTATGGAACAGGTGAGGAGGAGAGGGAATATATACACATTAAAGATGCAGCAAAAATGACTGTTAAAGCTTTAATGGATCAGTATAAAAATCAAGCTATAACTTTAACTGGTTCACAAGTTATTAGTTCAAAAGCATTAATTGAGATGATATTTGAAATAGCAAATATTAAACCTGATATTCAATTTGAATATAATGAGATGAAAGATGAAAAACATTATATTAAAACTCCTTATAGATATACACCAAAGCAATCTAAAAAAATTTCTCCAAGTGAATATATTGATTTTGGACAGGGCTTGCTCGAAGTTATTGAAGAGGCATATAAGAAAGATAATTAAATTAAATTTATAAATTCTTATTTTTCTAAATAACTATTACAAAAATGAGTATAACAAAAAAAAAAAAAATTATTTTCAAGGATAAAATTTGTTACGTATTTGATTTTGACGGTGTTATCAAAGATTCTGTTTCTATCAAAACCAGAGCATTTGTTAAAATATATGAAAATCAGGGAAAAACATTTTCTAACAAAGTAAAAGAATACCATTTAAAAAATGGCGGAATGCCAAGATCAAAAAAATTTAAATTTTTTGAGGAAACTTTACTAAATAAGAAACCAACTGAAGATAAAATTAATAATTTATGTGAAAGATTTTCATTTATTGTTAAGAGCGAGGTTGTAAATTCAAAACCAATACCTGGTGTTATAAAATATTTAGATAATTTAAATTTAACAAAAAAGCTAAAAGTTATAAATTCTGCAACACCTTTTAATGAGTTAAATGACATAATAACAAAATGTAATTTTGATAAATATTTTAATAAAATTTATGGATCACCATCAAGTAAAATAGAAAATTTATTATCAATTAAAGATGATTTTAATTTAGATTTAAAACAAATTATTTTTTTTGGAGACGCAGAGAGCGATTTACTTGCGGCTAGAGAGCTTAATATAGCATTTGTTGGAGTGGGTAATTTTCTTAAAAATATAAATACAAATTTAAATCAATCAAATAAATATTTATTTATTAATGATTTTAATGAATTAATTTAATTGAAAAAATTGTTAAAATGAAAAAAAATAAGAATAATATATATATAAAAAAAATTTATAATTATTATGATAATTTTATTGACATTAAGTCTAAAAAATTTCTTCATCATGATTATTTCCACTCACATGTGACTTTTAGCAGAAACCATTTAGTTGGAACAGAAATATTAATTGATCTTATAGAAAATAAAATTCCTAAAAAAACAATTTTTCATTTTATAAAAAAAACATTCATATTCTATTTTAAAAATATTTTAAACTTTTCACTTTGGCTTGTCTATTTTATTTTTTCAAAGTTATTGTACAAAAAAAAAAGATTGTCTAAATTAAAAAAAAATAAAATTTTTATTCAAACATTTTTAAATTATAATTCGTTTTATGGTAGTAATTTAATAAAAGATAATTATTTCAAAGAACTTTATGAATATTTAGAAAATAAAAAACAAGATTATATTATAATTGCAAATATTTTTGAGCCATTAAAAAATCTTAAAAACAGATTTAAGTTATTATATAATTTGAATAAATCCAATAAAACAGTTTTGACTGAATTCGATTGTTTAGGAATTATTGATTTATTTAGAATTTTATTTTTTATACTGCTTTTCCCGTGGATAACTTTATTATATAAGTCAAATTTAAAACTTATTACAAGTTCAGATAAATTATTTAACCATGATTATATAAATTCTATATCACACTCCACTTTTTTAACATACGTTCAATTCTTATTTGCTAGGAATTTATCCAAAATTATCGGAGACAAAAAAACTAAAATTATTTCTTGGAATGAAAATCAATTAATTCATAGAAATTTTATCAGGGGTATAAAATCTAAAAATATTACTATTTATGGTTGTCAATATTTTCTAAAATATCCCTCATGTAGATGGATGTATTTTAGAGATCGAGATAAAAAATACAATGTAATACCTGATAAAATATTGGTATGTGGATCAGAATACATCCCTGAGAAAAGCTATCTTAATTATGCAATTGGAAGTCCATTTAGATATAGAAATGTTTTTATTGATATGAGCATAAATAAAAATTCCAACTTACTACTAGTTCTACTTCCCTACGAGCAAAAAGAATCAATAAATATCATTGATTTTTTGAAAAAATCTAAATTGTCTAAAAAATATAAAATTCATGTAAAAATACATCCTAATTTTTCAAAAAAAATTTTTTTTTTAAAAGAATTAATGTTTGAAAGCTGGACAATAGTAGATAAATATTCTGATATTAATAAATATAAATTGATAATTACAAAATCATCTGGCTCAATATTAGAATTTATCGCTCAAGGTTGTTCCGTTATTATTATTGACGATGTCAATCCTCTAGCTTTAAATCCATTAACAAGCATAATCGGTAAAGGAGTTAATTACGATTATGTAAATACCCCAAAACAACTGTCTTCAAAAATAGATTCTATATTTAACTCAAGAAAAAAAAAACCTAAAGAGTTTCTTAAGAATGCAAATATATTTAAATCAAAATTTTTTTCAAAAATTTCCCAAAAAACTTTTAAAGAAGATTTTGATATTTAAAAATGACAGAAAAAATTAATATTAAAATTTATGATAGATTAAATTTAAAATCTATTCTAGATTTAATACAAGAATCTGATCACAATAACAGAGATCAAATATCTTGGTTGACAAACAATATGTCTGCAATTTTAGCATTTAACAATAATGAATTAATTGGAGTTATTCCTTTTGAACAACATTTAATAAAAAAAAAACAAAATATTTTCCTAGACTCTTTGTGGGTAACAGCTGCATATATTAAACCAAGTTATAGAAATAGAGGCATTGGATCCTCAATGGATAGTATGATTAAAAAATTATTTCCAGAAAAAAAATGTGTTCTTGTAATGAGACATGATGAAGGTTCATTAGCATATAAATGGTACAAAAAAAATGGATATAAAGTTCTCAGTGAAGTAATTTCCTTAAGAATGAAAGCTAATGATTTTACTTTATATTCTCAGAATAATTATAAAATCATTAATGAATTTGAAAAAATTAATAATATTTCGGAAGAGTTATTATTAAGTTTTAATCATTATAATAATTTGTATTTTAATTTCCCAAAAAGAAACCTAAAGAGTTGGACTGATAGATTAAAATATCATTATTATAATAAAAGTTATGAATATAATATAATTACAAATTCCTCAAAGGATGGTCCACTTAATTTTGCTTTAATAGGACTTACCTCTATTAAAGATAATGTACTAAGAGTTGATATTTTAGAGTTGAGTTGTATAGAAAACTTTTCTGAATTTGCTAAATTGATTAGTAGTATAATTGAATTTGCAAATTTGAGAAATATTAATGAAATAAGGGTTCAAGTAGCTTTGAATGACTATTTATATAAATATTTCTGTCAAATTGGATTTTCTCAGAGATGGAAAACAAACTTGATGGTCAAATCACTTTCAGACGAAGTAGAATTAACCTCCCTTAATACTAGATTCTTTCAAATAGATTATATATAAAACAGCAATTAAAAATTTCAGATCTTTATGTTTGTTAAAAAAAATTTACATTTAAAAAATATTAATCGTATAAGAGTTTCTGAGGGCAGGGATTTAGTTAACGGTTTGCGACTGGATAGAAATGAAAAAGTTGATAATTGGGAAAAAAATATTTTAGAAAACGTCTTAAATGGTAAGCCGGAATGTTTTTTAAGCACATACCCGGAGATTAGTACATTATACGAGAAGTTATCAAAACATTTAAACGTCAATAAAAATAAGTTACTATTAACATCAGGTATTGATGGATCTATAAAAAATATATTAGAAGTACTTTGTAACCCGGGTTCCAACATTGCAGTATTAAGTCCCACATATGCTATGTATCAGGTTTACAGTGATATATTTAGACTAAATCTTTTTCCAATAAAATATAATGAAGAGCTTTATTTTTCTGAGAAAGATATAGAAAAATTTTTAGAAAATTCTCCAGATATTTTATTCATTCCAAATCCTAATCAACCAATTGAAAGCTGCCTATCAATTGAAGAACTAAAAAAAATTGCGAGTAAATGCTATGATAAGAATTGTATTTTAGTTGTTGATGAAGCATATCACTATTTTGGTGCCGATTCATCATTACCTTTGTTAGATGATTTTGATAATGTTATTGTGTTGAGAACTTTTTCAAAGGCCTTTGGAATGCCATCAATTCGGGTTGGTTATACTATTTGTAACGAAAAAATAATGTCTATAATTTCTAAGCCTAGGCTTGCACATGAATTAAGTTCTTTGAGTATAGCCATAGCAGAATATTTACTTGATAATTATGATAAGGTTAGAGAATATTGTGATGAAATTATCTCATCAAGAGAATTTGTTAAAGAAGAATTGAAAAAATTAGGTTTAAAATCACATGGATATAAAGGCAATTACTTATTGATCACATTTCATAATGGGACAAATGTTAGTGAAATCGTAAATAAACTTTACAGCGAAAAAATATACGTAAAAGGGCCATGGGAAAAACCATGGTCAAGAAGCATAACAATTACTATAGGTCCGGAGAAACTTATGAAAAAGTTTATTGAAAATTTAAAATTTATTATGGAATAAGCATTTATGAAAAAAGTTTTAATAACAGGTGGATTAGGATTAATAGGCTCATCAATAGCAAAAAAAATAATCAAGGACAATTTTGAAGTTATAATTATAGATAATAAATCAACAAATATAATATCTGACATAAAAAATGTAAAAATTATTGAAGCAGATATTACAGACTATGGTCAATTAAGCAGTATTGATATAAAAAATGTTGACACAGTACTACATCTTGCGGGTCAATCCTCTGGTCCAAGGTCTTTTGAGTTACCTTTTGAAGATGTTAAAGATAATGTATTGGGAACAATAAACATCTTAAAATTTTGTGGATCAAATAATATTGGAAGGATTATATTTGCATCGTCTTTTGCAGTTTATGGTGATCCAATTGGAAAAGAGATATTGACAGAAGGTGACCCTTGTAATCCCATTTCAGTCTATGGCACATCAAAATTTGCCTGTGAAAAATATATAAAAATTTTATCAAAAAAATTTGACCTTAATTATAGCATGTTAAGAATGTTTAATGTTTATGGTCCTGGACAAGATCTAAACAGAAAAGACCAAGGTATAGTAAGCATTTTCTTAAGTTACGTAAGAGAGAGTAATTATATACCTGTTATGGGAAGTTTAAAAAGATTTAGAGACTTAGTTTATATAGATGATGTAGTTGATGGATGGATTGCATGTTTAAAAAATAATGAAACAAAAAACGAAATTTTTAATTTGGGCTCTGGTAAAAAATCATATGTTGATGAATTAATAAATAAATTAATTTTTGCCGAGGGAAAACTGGGAAAAGTAAAAGTTGAAGAGGTTGGCAAAACACCAGGTGATCTCATGGGCTCATATGCAAATATGAAAAAAATGAATAATCAACTTGGTTTTTCCTCTAAAGTAAATTTAGAGGAGGGAATATTCAGATTTAAACAGTGGGCTGATAAAATTTATCCAATTAAAGACTAATTATTTGCTATAAAATTAAATAGAAGATATTAAAATAATTTTAATGCTCTTAAGAAAACAAATTATAAAATTTTAGATTAAATGAAAGAATTTGAGTCAGCATATAAAGGAAAAAAAATAATTATTACTGGTCATACAGGTTTCAAAGGGAGTTGGTTGAGTTTATGGTTAGCGCAGCTAGGTGCAAATGTTTTAGGTATTTCAGATCGTTTAGTTACATCTCCTTCAAATTATAAAACTTCAAATCTTGACAAAATAATTGAAACAGAATGGCTTGATATCATTGAGTCAGAAAAATTGATTTCAATAATCACTAAATTCTCACCTGATTATATTTTTCATTTAGCCGCTCAACCAATTGTTTATACAGCTTATAAAAACCCTATTGAAACTTATAAAACAAACAGTTTAGGAACTGCAAACATTATGGAGGGAATTAGACAATTAGACAAAAGAGTAATTGGGATAATAATAACAAGTGATAAAGTGTATGATAACCTAGAATGGTCTTGGGGGTATCGAGAGTATGATAAGATAGGAGGTAAGGATCCCTACAGCGCATCAAAAGGTATGGCTGAACTTGCAATAAGAAGTTATGTTGAGTCTTTTTTTAAAAATGACGATAGTAAGATAATTGGAATTGGAAGAGCTGGAAATGTAATTGGTGGTGGAGATTGGGCTGAAAATAGAATAATACCCGATTGTGTCAAAGCTTGGTCAAAAAATGAAATAGTTAGAGTAAGAAATCCAAACTCAACACGTCCTTGGCAACACGTTCTTGAACCACTAAGTGGATATTTATCATTAGGAAGTTACTTAAATAAAAAAGAAAAACAAGACGGTTCAGCATATAATTTTGGACCAAAAGAAGATCAGGATAGATCTGTCTCTGATTTAATAAATGAAATGCAAAAATACTGGGATAAAGTTAATTGGGAAAGTGATCAATTAGATGATAAAAAATTTAAAGAAGCAAAACTTTTAAAATTAAATTGTGATAAATCTTTAGAGGTATTCAATTGGAGGCCAATTTTATCTTTTGAAGAAACAATTAAATTAACTGCAGAATGGTATAAAACATACTACGATAGCTTAGACGATAACACTTTTAACCTAAGTGTTAAGCAACTTAATTATTATTCAGATACAGCTAAATTAAGAGGATTAAAATGGGCACAATAAACCAACTAGATGGTATTTACATAAACACGTTAAAAATAATTAAAAATAACAAAGGAGATATTTTAAGGGGCCTTAGGTCAGATGAAAATTTTTTTAATGGTTTTGGAGAAGCTTACTTTTCAAAAATTAAATTTAATATTATTAAGGGTTGGAAATTACATAAAGAAATGACGATGAATTTAATTGTTCCTTATGGCATAGTGAAATTTGTTTTTTTTGACGATAGAAAAAACTCAAAGACAAAAGGAAATTTTTGTGAGCATATCTTGTCTCAAGAAAATTATTGTAGGCTTACAGTATCTCCAAATATTTGGTTTGCATTTATGGGTTTGGATGATGAGGACTCTATAGTTCTAAATCTTTCAAATATTCTTCATAACGAAAATGAAGTTGAAGGAAGACTTATAGAAGACATTCCA